>Ga0316204_10005689_pt1 | contig 20190 bp, 17 predicted proteins | sample 6monrhotite_MG_2_FD_205661 | JGI IMG/M metagenome (GOLD analysis project Ga0316204, IMG submission 205661) | Microbial mat bacterial communities from mineral coupon in-situ incubated in ocean water Damariscotta River, Maine, United States -... | ecosystem: Environmental > Aquatic > Marine >...
GTCCGCGTTACTGTTTATAAGCGGAAATACAAATACTTTGGCGGCACCTTTGTCTGTGGCGCAAACTCCACTGTTTTTAGGTGCCACGGTTCAGCCCAATATTTATTTTGTAAGTGATGACTCCGGTTCCATGGACTGGGAAACAATGATGCCTCCATACTGGCGTTATGATGCTTATGATCCTGACGAGTTACGTACAGGTGCAAATTCAGATAACTCAGAAACACTGATTACCGGCGGTACCTGGATTGCTGCTGAATTCAGGGGTGATGATTCAATGGTTGGTGGTTACGGGTATATCTATGGTAACGATGCTTCTGGTGTTACTGATAATGTTTATACCCGTGACTGTGGTCACAACACTTACAGAGCTTATGCGGAAGATTGTGGTGACTCAACTAATTCGCCCTTAGACGTGGACTGGAGGGTGCGTGCTTCGGGTTTGAACAGTGTTTTCTATAACCCTAATATTACCTACGAGCCCTGGGGTGGCCCATGTAGCCCTAGTGGTCCAGACTGTACCGATGCGAGCTATACTGCAGCTAAAAATGATTCTTTCAGTACACAGCCAGGTTTTAATATCACTCGAAACCTAGATACCGATGGTGATGCACAGGGCGGGGCTTTTGTGTATGAGGTCTGGATTGATGATTCTGGTTATACTGATACTGATGGTGCGGGTGGTGATGGGCCAGACGCAGCTAACAGGTTTGATGGTACGGGTGTTGTAAATGGTGAACCAGCAGTGGCTAATGGCTGGGTAGATTTATGGGATACGCATATACGAATTAGAGTGGGTGGTACTACAGCCATACAGGCTACAGTAGAAAGAGTAACATACGGACCACAGTCAGCGACCGTTGGTTTGAGTGAGACGGTTACACCTGTTGCTACCTTAAATAGTGCTACAGCCTGCTATGACGTCTTAGGCAGTAAGCCACTGGTGAAAGCGGCACATGCGTCTTCGGTCTGGACAAACACTGGTGCTACAGATTGCCGAACCATTGCAGAGGCCCGTCAGGATATTGCTAACTGGTATCAGTATTACCGTAGACGCGCTCACCCTGTGAAAAATGCAGTGGCTGCGGTTATCAACGCACAACCAAACTTCCGTTATGGCATGACACTGATTAATGAAGATCAGCCTGAAACAACCAATGATATTTTTATAGAAATTCCAAAAGTAACAGTGACAGATGTTACTGCACATAACACAAACATTATTGAAACCTATTTTGCTTACGAGCAGGAAAGTAATGGCACGCCACTCAGAACGGCGCTTGAAGATGCGGGTGAATACTATTCGGGAGCGACTACAACGGATAAACCCATTGTGTACTCATGCCAGAAGAACTTCGCCATTTTATTTACAGATGGTTACTGGAACGGTACTAGCCCGCTTGTTGGTGAACAGGATAATGATGGTACATCTAATACAGTCGCTGACGTAGCCTATAAATATTATAAGAACGACCTTGTCACTACAATGGCTAATAACGTTAAGCTGGATGCAGATGAAGATGATTTAAAGTTATTAGCAACCTATGATTCGGTGAATAATACTACGCATCAGCATATGGTGACTTTCACTGTCGCTTTTGGTGTAACAGGAGCTTTAAGTGATGGTGATGGTGATGGAAATCCTGATACTAATTATGCGGGAGCAGCCTGGAGTGTCGCCACTCCGAACATACCCGAGAAAAATGGCAATTGGGGTGATGCGAGCTCAGATTCAGATAAAATTGATGATCTCTGGCATGCGGCCTTTAACACATCAGGTACATTTGCATCAGCATCTAACCCAGATGAGATTGCAGATAAACTGATAAATGCGATAAGTAATATTGCAGCACGTATTAGCTCGGCGGCAGCGGTGGCACTAAACTCCGGTACGCTGAATGCAAACAGCCGTGTTTATCAGGCAAGTTTTGATAGTAATGACTGGTCCGGCTCTATTAAGTCCATACCCATACAGGATGGCCCGGTAGATGAATTACCCCTGGGTGCACCGGATGGTCTAGATGATTCGCCTATTGAGTGTGCAACACATCCAACACTGGGCGAGTTATGTGATGAAGAATGGGATGCGGCTGAAAAACTGGCAGCAAGAACAGCAGCATCGAGGGATATATTCACACTCAATTCAGATACTAATGCGGGTGTTGAATTTAAAGTGTTGGCAGATCTTGGCGCAGCTCAGCAAGCCTCGTTAAAATTAAATCCGGATACGCTACTGGTAGAAACTGATGCCATTGCACAGCAGCGACTGGATTATGTGCGCGGTGATGACAGTAATGAAGGCTCAGCTGCAGGTGAGTTCCGTGTGCGTAAAGTCATCGCAGCAGGAAAAACTAAACTGGGTGATATTATTCACTCTGCGCCTGCTTATGTTGCAGAGCCAAGCCTGTTTTATCCTGATAATCTGGAAAGCGCCAGTTACAACGCATACAAGATAGCTAAACGTAATAGAACACCCATGGTGTATGTAGGTGCAAATGATGGCATGCTGCATGCCTTTGATGCATCAACCACGAGTAGCAAAGGTGAAGAGGCGTTTGCTTATGTGCCTGGCGGCTTAATTGATAAACTGCCTTTGCTGGCCTCACAGGATTACAACTCGAGTCATCGATATTATGTTGATGGAAGCCCGGTTACCTTTGACTTCTTTAATGGCGGCTGGAAAACCATGTTATCTGCTTCTTTAGGTGCTGGTGGACAACTGGTATATGGCCTGGATATTACGGACCCTGACACATTTGGTAGTAGTGACGTTTTATGGGAATTCACCGATGAGCCAAAAGTTATTGCTGGTGATACCTTTGGAGATATCGACCTGGGTTATGTTTTAGGTGATGTTTCTTATGCCAGAATGAACAATGGCCAATGGGTGGTTATTTTTGGTAATGGTTTTAATAATACGCAAGCCGATGGAAATGTAAGTACAACTGGTAATGCAGTGATATATGTTGTTGATGCATTAACCGGAGCACTGGTTAAGAAATTTGATACGCAGGTGGGTACAGCGGAAGATCCAAGCGGCAATGGTCGACCTAATGGTATTTCAAGAGTTACACCTATTGATATAAATGGTGATTTTAAAGCAGATTATCTTTATGCGGGTGATTTGTTTGGTAATGTCTGGAAGATGGATGTGAGATCTTCATCTGCCGTATCGTGGGGTTCTTCGTATCTGTCAGCGTCTAAACCAAAGCCATTTTTTATCGCTAAAGATCAAACGAATAAGATTCAGCCAATCACAACCGCTGTTGCGGTTAAGCGTCATCCTGTAAACGTTGATGAAACTCTGGTGTTATTTGGTACAGGTTCTTACTTCCAGGTAAATGATGCGGCGGTTACGCAAACCCAGACATTTTATTCTATATGGGATGATGGTACAGCTGCGCAATACTCTAGAAACAAGTTATTAGAGCAGAAAATTCTGAGTGTAGAAAACGTTGCGGGAACTGATGGAATAACACGTGAGTTCAGGGTGACATCCAGTGCGGGCGATGATGCAATCTATCAGATAGACTGGGCTACAGATAAGGGCTGGTATATGGATCTCGGTTTTGCGCCTGATGTGGGTGAACGGGTTAATGTTGAGCCGGTATTGCGTGGTAACCGAGTGATATTTGTTACACTTACACCGGATCCTGATCCCTGTAATGCGGGTGGTTCAAGCTGGATCATGGAATTAAATGCCAACGATGGTAATCGACTAAATATTTCACCCTTCGATGTAAATGGTGACGGAATTATCGATGATCTGGATATAGTTAACTTTGGCGGGGACGATACAATAACCTCAGGGGTTAGATCAAAAGAGGGTATCGTCGCAAAACCGGGCATATTAAATACCAAAGGTCAAAAAGAATTAAAATTCTTTAGTGGTACCACAGGTAATATTGAAACAGTAACTGAATCAATTAATCTGGATCAGCGTGACCGTCAGTCATGGCGCCAACTGAGATAGAGGAATATAGTGATGAAAATAATGATTAAGCAGATCTTATCAGCAGTCTTATTGGTATTGTCGAGTTCAGTATTTATGTCAGGGGCTTTGGCCGACGGCAATTTCACAACGGGTGTAATTGAAAAAATTGATATGAAGAAAAAAATAATATACTTCCATAAAGCAAAATATTATTTTGACAATAAAACGGTTGTTAACAATGTGGCTGGGAAACAATATAAAGTTTCTGATTTAAGCACTGGGTTAACGGTTTCTGTGAGTGTAGATCCAAAACGTCGTTATATAAGTTTTCCTACACTAAAAAGCCTTCGTTTGATGAGTGCCATTGAAGATTAAATTTAGATAAAAAGGTTACGTATTATGCTCAAGCAAAAAGGTTTTACATTAGTCGAGGTTATGATTGTCGTGGCTATTATTGGTATATTAGCCGCGGTATCTTTTCCATCTTATGTTGAATACACGCTTAAGGTGCGCCGTGCTGAGGATTGTAAAGAACCTCTTCTGGAAATTGCTGTTGAGATGGAAGAATACAGGGCGGCAAATCAAACCTACCCACCGGTTGGTTTGTTAAGTGCTGCTGGTATTCCATATGATGATGTTAAGGGGGGTTATACATTTGAGATAATTTCCTCAACGCCTAAAACATACACTTTGAGATGTACCGATACTGGTGGAATGGATGATAAATGCGGATCATTAACCTACGATAATTTTGGTCGTATGGGTGCGCCAGGTGCAGCAACAGGAATCACCGTTGACACTTGCTGGCGTTAAGTAATTTCCTGCCTGAGTTCTTTAGGTAGTTGAAAGATAATATTTTCTCTGGGGCCGCTATCACTGGATAGCTCGGCCCCAAACCATTCTTTAATCTGTTCAATCACTTCTTCGACCAGTAATTCCGGTGCAGAAGCCCCAGCGCTTAGACCAACACTTGTCACTCCATCGAACCATTCTTTTTGAAGTTCACTTGCATTGTCAACAAGATAGCCTGGTATATTGTTTTTAATAGAAAGCTCTTTCAGGCGATTTGAGTTTGAGCTGTTAGGTGAACCTACAACAATAATCATTTCAGTAGATTTTGTTAAAGTTTTAATCGCATCCTGTCGATTTTGAGTGGCGTAACATATATCGTCTTTACGCGGCCCCTGTATATCAGGGAATTTAACTCTTAATGCGTCTATGATGTCCTGAGTATCATCAACTGATAATGTTGTCTGAGTTACGTAAGCCAGATCAATATTTGCAGGCAGGTTTAAATTGTTAACATCTTTGGTGTCTTCAATTAAAAACATTTCACCCTGGCTATTAATAAATTGTCCCATGGTGCCATCAACTTCCGGGTGGCCCGCATGCCCAATTAAAATGACATTGGTATTGCTTTTCGCATAACGAGCAACTTCCATATGTACTTTAGTCACTAATGGGCAGGTAGCATCAAAAACTTTAAGCTGGCGGTCATGGGCTTCATTTTGAACGGCCTGAGAAACACCATGAGCACTAAAAATCACGGTGGCATCATCAGGGACTTCGTTGAGTTCTTCAACAAAAACAGCGCCTTTTTCTTTCAGGTCATTAACCACAAATGTATTATGAACAACCTCATGGCGAACATAAATTGGTGCGCCGAAAAGTTCTATAGCACGTTCTACGATTTCAATTGCACGATCGACACCGGCACAAAAGCCACGAGGGTTAGCGAGTTGTATTTTCATAATGCTATAAAATTTCAGTTATGTGTGCGCTAAAAATAATTGTGCGTCCAGCGAGAGGATGACTAAAATCAACTTCAACCTCATTTTTGTCAATTTTAATAATAGTGCCCATTATTTCGCTATCATCAGGGCCATCGAAAGCGATAACCTGGTTAACCTCAGGATTCATATCATCAGGAAAATCTTCAATGGGTAGACTGTGAACGTTATTCTCATCGGGTAAACCAAAAGCCATTTCAGGTGACAGGCTAACCGATACATTGTCACCTGTAGATTTACCAATAAGTGCATCTTCCATTCCGCTGGTTAAGCTTCCGTCGCCGATCTGAAACTCGAAAGGCTCTTCATCGAAGTTTGATTCAACGATGGTTCCATCTTCAAGTTCCATTTTAAATAAAAGTAGAAATTTTGTATCTTGCTTAACTGTTGTCATGTGGGTTCTTTATAGTGTCGGTGATTAATAAAGCGGCACCTATAAATATGGCAGAGTCTGCAATATTAAATGCAGGCCAATGATGCTGCTGATAATAAATATCAATAAAATCGATAACGTAACCATAAATGGCACGATCAATCAGGTTGCCGATAGCGCCACCAAGAATCAATGCCAGTGCAGTATACTGAAGCACCTGATGGGTTTTCAGTTTACGTAACCACATAAAAAGAAAAATACTTACAGCTGTAGTAAGTACAAGAAAAAACCAGCGTTGCCAGCCACCTGCGTCCGCCAGAAAACTAAATGCGGCGCCCTCGTTATGCATAAGTGTAAAATTAAACATGGGCATAATTTCAACCGGCAAACGATAAACTAATTGATTACTTGCAAGTATCTTGGTTAGTTGGTCAAACAAGATAACTAAAACTGTTATCCATGCCCAGTTTTTAAGTGTAATGAGCTGATTGTTGTCTGTATTGCTAGGCATAGTGACGTGTTTCACCTTTGCCTTCAACATTGTCAATACAACGTTTACAAAGCTCTGGGTGATCGCTATGAGTACCTACATCTTCACGTAAGTGCCAGCAACGAGTGCATTTATTATATGAAGATTTTTCTACGTCTACTGCAATGGTTTGTCCATTATCGAAAGTAAATGTTTCGCAATCTACAGGTGTTTCGCTTGCGGGAAATATATTCGCGTAAGAGGTGATCAGGATAAACCTGAGTTCATCATCAAGTAAGCTTAATGAACTGAAAATATTATCACTGCAATAGAGTTTAACTTCTGCATCAAGTGATGAGCCTATTTTTCCATCAACACGTATTTGCTCAAGTTGTTTACTTACATAAGTGCGGGTGTCGTGAATCATAGACCAGAAATCGAAATTCATATTGTCTGATGAATCAAGATCAAATAATTTGGTGTACCACATTTCAAGAAGTACAGAGTCTCCACGTTTCCCCGGAATTAACTGCCAGATTTCATCGGCCGTGAAGCTAAGAATCGGCGCCATCCAGCGAGTCATTGCTTCAATAATATGGTAAATAGCTGTTTGGGCTGAGCGACGCGCAACGCTGTCTTTGTGTGTTGTGTATTGACGATCTTTTATTACATCAAGATAAAAGCTACCCATTTCAACCGCACAAAAATTGTGAAGTTTTTGATAAATTAAGTGGAAGTTGTATTCTTTATACGCTTCAATTATTTCATTTTGAACATGTAATGATTTTGCTACTGCCCATCGATCGAGTGCCAGCATATCCTTTTCAGCTAACATGTCTGTTTCAGGGTTAAATCCGTTTAAGTTAGCCAGTAGAAAACGAGAAGTATTGCGAATACGGCGATATGAATCTGCGGTGCGTTTAAGAATTTCATCTGACACACTCATCTCAGCGCTGTAATCTGCAGAAGAAACCCAAAGACGTAAAATGTCAGCACCCAAAGTGCTAAAAATCTTCTGTGGTTGTATGACGTTACCCAGAGACTTGGACATTTTTTTGCCGTCGGCATCAACAGTGAAACCATGAGTCAGAACCGCTTTGTATGGTGCAGTATTACGTATCGCGGTTGAAGTTAATAATGATGACTGGAACCATCCGCGATGTTGATCAGAACCTTCAAGATATAAATCAGCGGGTACATTTAATTCATCACGCTGCTCAAGTACCGTTGCGTGGGTTACACCGGAATCAAACCATACATCCAATGTGTCAGTAACCTTGTCATAGTTTGCGCCATCATTACCTAGAATGTCCTCTGCAGACATGGAGAACCAGGCGTCCACTCCTTCTTTTTCTATGGCAAGCGCTACAGTTTCAATAAGTTCCTGAGTATTAGGGTGTAACTCACCAGTTTCTTTATGAACAAATAAAGCAATAGGTGCGCCCCATGTCCTCTGGCGTGAAATACACCAGTCGGGCCGGCCTTCAACCATACCCTCGATTCGGGCTTTACCCCAATCAGGCATCCACTTTGTATCGTTGATAGCTTTCATGGCATGATCGCGTAAACCGTTCTGGTCCATGCTAATAAACCATTGGGGAGTCGCTCGGAAAATGATGGGAGTTTTGTGACGCCAGCAATGCGGATAACTGTGTTTGAGTTTACGGAATTTTAACAGTACTTTATTTTCTTCAAGTACCTTTATAATTTCGTCATTAACTTTATTAACGTGCATGCCTGCAAACAACTCGGTGTCAGGTAGAAAAACACCATTGCTACCCACCGGATTATAAACTTCAAGACCGTATTTATTGCCGACTATATAATCGTCCTGACCATGGCCAGGAGCGGTATGTACTGCACCTGTGCCCGCTTCAGTAGTAACATGATCGCCTAAAATTACTGGAACCTGACGTTTGTAAAAAGGGTGTTGTAATAACTGGTTTTCTAATGCGCTACCTGTGCAACGACCGATAATCGTAAACTTATCAGCTTCATATCGCTCAAGTGCGCTTTCATGTAAGGCTTCTGCTAGAAGAAGGTTAATCGCGCCTACAGGAGTTTCAGCCTTTACTAAAACGTAATCGAAATCCGGGTGAAGTGAAACCGCCATATTGGCTGGTAATGTCCATGGCGTAGTTGTCCAGATCACGGTGGCGACAGGTAAGCCATTGTCTTGAGCATCACAGGCTTTAAAGAATGCATTAGCATCGATGGCTTTAAACACAACATCAATTGCTGGTGAGGTTTTATCTTCGTATTCAACTTCGGCTTCTGCCAGTGCAGATCCACAATCCAGGCACCAGTGAACAGGCTTGCTGCCTTTGTGCAGATGGCCTTTGTCTATGATTTTGCCCAGTGTGCGCACAATATTGGCTTCAAATTTAAAGTCCATGGTGAGGTATGGGTTTTCCCAGTCGCCCAATACACCTAAACGAATAAAATCATCACGTTGTCCATTGACCTGAGTTTGAGCATACTCGCGGCATTTATTGCGGAAAGTTTTAGCATCAACTTTCTGCCCGGGTTTGCCAACTTTTTTCTCCACATTTAATTCAATGGGCAGGCCATGACAATCCCAGCCTGGAATATAGGGCGCATCATAACCATCGAGTGTGCGGCTTTTAATGATGATATCTTTTAAAACTTTATTAACCGCGTGACCAATATGAATATTTCCATTTGCATAAGGCGGGCCGTCATGCAAAATAAATTTAGAGCGACCAGCACTGGCTTCACGTATTTTCTGGTAAAGGTTTTTATCTTGCCAAACCTTTAACATTTCTGGTTCACGTTTTGCCAGATTTCCACGCATAGGGAAATCTGTAGCTGGAAGGTTTAGTGTGTCTTTGTAGTCTTTAACTTGATCAGTCACTTGCTTGCTCACTTGCTTGCTAATTCACTTGTTTAATCACCAGAAACATTTTTGTTGAGTTCCTGGTTGTTTATTGTTGGGCAAAATATAATTTTGCCTGCTCACTGTCTTTTATAATCTGTAGCTTTAATTCATCAAATGAATCAAACCGTTTTTCATCACGTATTTTATCTTTAAACTCAACACAAACCTGCTGGCCATAAAGGTCACCTTCAAAGCCAAACAGATGAACTTCCAGTTGCAGGTTATGCCCGTCTACCGTAGGCCGTTTTCCAATGTTTGCGACACCATTGGCTGATAAATTATTTTCGCCGTTCATGTGCACTGCGTAAACACCGTGCACGGCAGTCGCATGGCGATGTAATTTTATATTGGCGGTTGGGAAACCGATGGTTCTGCCGCGTTTGTCACCATGTGCAATACGCCCACATATTTGATATGGGCGGCCAAGCATTTGTTCTGCAAGATCTAGTCGGTTGTCCAGTAATGCCTGTCGTATACGAGTGCTACTAATTCGTTCATTTTGATAGCAATGACTTGGTGAATTATGAACTTCAAAACCGTATTTTTGACCCGCCTGTTTTAGTAGTTCAAAATCACCGCTGCGTTTGTGTCCAAAGCGAAAATCATCACCAATCAGCAGGTATTTAACATTTAGCTGATTAACCAGAATGTTTTTAATAAAATCATCGGCTGACAACTCTGCCAGGTGATGATTGAATTTAGCGCATAAAAAATAATCAACACCGGTGGCCTGTAGCGCACACCATTTTTCTCGCAGACGATGAAGTCTGGCCGGTGCGGTTTCTTTGCTAAAATATTCCTGAGGCAGTGGTTCAAAACTCATAATACATGAGCTTAAGTCACGCTCTTTTGCAATGCTTTGAAGGCGTGCCAGGATCTCCTGGTGACCAAGATGCAGGCCATCAAAATTTCCTATCGTCAGTGCACAGCCCTGATGTTGCTGGTTAAGGTTATGAAGACCTCGAATCAGTTGCATTGCTATTGATTGTTCCGCATCAAAAAGGATGAAATTATACCTGATAAAGCCCGATATGTGGTGCTTTGCTGCCCAGTATGCTGAATGTTTGGCAATAATTAATGCTTAAGTTGCCTGGGTTTGAAGCCAAAGAGAAATAAACTGGCAAGATACAGGCCCATGGCGATAAAAACAAAGCCCAGCAAAACAGGAACTCTGTCCATTATCGGCCAGCTTAACCAGGTGGTTATATCGGGCGAGAAGTAAATTAAAAATGTTGCCATAACAACATTTGCAATAATGACCTGTGTGAGCAGCCTAATCCATCCGCTTAGGTGGCGATAGATGTTCTGGGCTTTTAGTCCCCGATAGAGTAAGTAGGCATTCATATAGGCTGAACCAGTAGTCGCAAGTGCAAGGCCGATGTGTGTGCCATCAAACTCTATTAAGACCAGTGGGATAACAAAGAGTAAATTCAGGAACATATTGGCGATCATGGCTTTCACGCCAATGCGCATTGGCGTCTGGGTATCCTGGCGAGCGTAGTAACCAGGCGCAAGTACTTTAATGTAAATAAATGCTGGCAAACCCAGGGCATATGCCATCAGGCTCAGTTCAGACATTTTAGTGTCATGCAGTGAGAACTCACCGTAACCAAACAGGGCCGCGAGTAATGGCCCGGCCAGAAGAAACAGACCCAGTGCAGCGGGTATTGCAATCAGGGTAACCAGTTTCAGTGCCCAATCGATGGTTCTGTTGAATTCATCAGCAGATTGACTGGCATGTTGTTTTGACAGGCTGGGTAAAATTACGGTCGCTAGTGCGATACCAAATACACCCAGCGGGAATTCAACCAGGCGGTCAGAATAATACAGCCAGGAAACGCTGCCAGCGACCAGGAAAGACGCAATAATAGTGTCTAGTAGCAAGTTGATCTGTGCGACAGATGAGCCAATGATTGCTGGTAGCATGAGTTTTTGAATTTTAATAACGCCCTCATGGGCACGATTAAATTTAGGCAGGGGTAACAGATGCAGTTTTGCCAGAAAAGGAAATTGAAAGAGCAGCTGTAACAGGCCTGCCAGTGCTACCCCCCAGGCTAGAGCCATCACCGGATTTTGAAAATGCTCCGACCCCCAAATAGCGGCTGATATCAAACACAAATTGAGTATTACAGGTGTAAAAGCGGGTACGGCAAATTTGTTATAACTATTGAGTATGCCGCCGGCGAATGCAGTGAGTGCAATAAAGAAGATGTATGGAAAAGTGATTCGAAGCATATCAGCTGTAAGCTGATATCTGTTTTCATCGGCAAAACCCGGTGCAAACAGATAAACCAATAGTGGTGCTGCTAAAGAACCGGTTGCACTAAATATAAGCAAAAAACCACCCAGGCTTCCTGCTACGTGATTAATCAGGTCTTTTAAGTCTTCAATACTGCGGGTTTCCTTGTACTCGGAGAATACCGGTACAAAAGACTGGGCAAATGCGCCTTCAGCAAATAACCTGCGCATAAAATTAGGAATTTTAAAGGCAACAAAAAATGCATCAGTACCGCCGTCTGCGCCAAAGAATGTGGCAAAAATTATATCGCGTATAAGCCCCAGAATTCGCGAGAGAAACGTCATCGCGGCCACCACGGCGGTGGATTTAAATAGCATATTTCAAATTCATTTTTGTGTAAAAGATTGTCGCTAATCTTACAGATTTAATTGAAGGTAACAATACGGAGCTGGTTGATTTGATTTGCTCGGGGTCAGACCCGGCTTTTCGGCTCTGACCCCAGTGGTGCAGGGTGTGCTCGCTTTTATGCGTGCCCCAGCTTAGTGATCATGCATCTGTTGTACGATCTGTTCATAGACATAGGCGTTAACGATGAGTTTGTTGTCTTCACTGAGGTCCATAAACTGTACGCCATATTTATTAAGCTCGTCACCAGGTGTATCTCTATCTTCTGGGGTAGATATATTGCGTATAATGGCTTTTATTCGCAGGTATTTCTTAATATTAACGACTTCCAGTTCAACTGAAATACTTAACTCGTCATTCAGCTCGCCAACTTCATGCCTGGTTTGCAACAAGGCACCTGTGGCGCTGGTATTTAGCATCGATACAGATAATGGTGTGTCACTAGAGGGTGTGGTGATGGAGACAACGACTTCCGTAGACACTCTTCGTGAGCCGCGAACCACAATGCGCTCTACATCTTTAGGGTGGCGTAGGTGTACATGTGGGTAGGGGATGCTGTAGTATTTTAAAACCGCGGATTCGAAACCATAGACATTGTTTCCCTGAAGCATTCTGGCAATAAAGGGCTGGTTTTCTTTTAGGATTGGCAGCTTCCCGTTCAGGTGTGGGGCGGTAATAATGAGGCTTTTTCCAGGCGCGTGGCCAATGACTTTTGCATTCAGTCTTTCGCGGCCATCGTCGGGAACATATTGCAGCTGTATTGGGTCGCCCAGGTTAACCCTGAAGTCTTTTTTGTCTTCCATAGTTATACTATTAGCATTAATTTCAGGTATTGTACTGATTCCTGGGGGATTTTATAGATATTGGTCTGTAATATGCGTTTTTAGCCCCGTGTGGGCTTGACAAAGGGGGTGTAAACTGAAAAAATGCGCGCCCTGTAAAAATTTTGATTGATTCACTAGGACGATTACATTGGCTAATTCACCACAAGCAAAAAAACGCGCCCGTCAGGCAGTAAAACGCCGTGCCCGCAATGTCGGTATGGCTTCTATGTACCGTACTTACGTAAAGAAAGTTACATACGCAATTGACGCTGGCGATAAAGCAGCAGCACTAACTGCGCTTAAAGAAGCGATTCCAGTTATTGATAAAATGTGCAATAAAGGTCTGGTTCATGCGAACAAGGCGGCACGTCATAAGAGCCGTTTGAACATTCGTGTTCAGGCAATGGCATAAGACGCGTTTTAAGTGCACGTAAAAAAACCGGCTATATGCCGGTTTTTTTGTATCTGCAATATAGACTGGTAATAAAAGAAAACGCGAACAACGCAAATTAACGCTAAAGACGCGATAAATGCAAAATCTCTGAAGTTAGCTGAGTGCTTAGGGCAAAACAGCTCGGTTTCTAGAAAAGTGTATTGTACTGAAAGTTGTATAATTGAAAATGGCGTTCATTTGCGTTGTTAGCGTTTATTCGCGTTTTCTTTTAAATTCAAACTAAACAAGCACCAGATTGTCCCGGTGAATTAATTCTGGTTCGTCTACATACCCCAGAATCGATTCTATCTCTGAAGAACTCTTACCACATATCTTCGCGGCTTCTATTGCATTGTAATTAGCCAAACCCCTGGCAATTTCTTTGCCGTCGTGGCTGATGCAGGCAACCATTTCCCCACGAACAAAGTTTCCAGTAACTGAAGTAACGCCTACTGACAACAGGCTTTTGCCTGATTTTAGTAATACCTTGCTGGCTCCTTCATCAAGCGTGAGGTGCCCACTGACTTTAAGGTGTCCAGCTAGCCACTGTTTGCGAGCCGCCATGGGTTCTGTGTCCGGCAATAAGAGTGTGCCATGTTCTTTGGTGTCTGTTATGTCCAGCAAGGCGTTTGCATTTCGACCACTGGTGATCAGGGTGGCTGTACCTGACCTGGCGGCTCGTTGCGCTGCACTGAGCTTGGTGCTCATTCCGCCACGGCCTAGTCCCCCACCTGTGCTGCCCGCCATTTTATGCAGGCGCATATCATTTGCCTGGCCGGAGGAGATGAGTTCAGCATGAGGGTTTTTGCGAGGGTCTTCGGTGTACAGGCCCTGCTGGTCAGTGAGAATGATAAGTGAATTCGCTTCTACCAGGTTAGCAACCAGAGCGGCCAGGGTATCATTATCACCGAAGCGGATTTCATCTGTTGCTACCGTGTCGTTTTCATTGATGATAGGTATGACGCCAAGATCCAGTAAAGAGCGCAGAGTGCTACGGGCATTCAGGTAGCGCTTTCTGTCGGACAGGTCGTCATGGGTCAGGAGTATTTGTGCGCTAAGGATGCCGTGCTGCTTGAAGCACGACTCATAGGTTTGTACCAGGCCCATCTGACCCACCGCTGCCGCCGCCTGTAGCTCGTTGAGCGCATGCGGGCGTTTATCCCAGTTCAGGCGTACCATGCCCTCGGCAACGGCTCCTGAGGAGACTAAAAGGATTTCTTTGCCCTGCTGGCGCAACTGGGCGATTTGCTGGGTCCAGTTCTTTATGGCCTCGGTATCCAGGCCACGTCCATCGTCGGTAACCAGTGAGCTACCAATTTTTACTACCCAGCGTTTCGAGTTAGCCAGCTGCTGGCGGTTCTTCATTCTTATCCTGTGCTCTCTGGTCTTCTTCTCTCTGGTCTTCGCGCTGCTCTTCGAGATAGTTCATGATGTCGAAAACCATTGCCTGTGTGCCGCTTTTATTCACTGCGGATACCCTGTAGCTTGGTCCTGTCCAGTTCATGCGTTTGATAATATCATCGCATACCGCGTTGGCTTCGTCATCTGGTAACAGGTCGGTTTTATTGAGCACTAGCCATCTGGGTTCGTTGAGCATGTCGGCATTGTATTTTTCCAGCTCATGGATGATTTTCTCTGCGCTTTGCACCGGATCTATCTGGTCAAAAGGTGCGATATCGACCACATGCAATAAAATGCGTGTACGACTCAGGTGCTTTAAAAACTGTATGCCAAGGCCGGCACCTTCCGCAGCGCCTTCTATGAGGCCGGGGATATCGGCTATAACAAAACCGCGCAGTCCATCAACATCAACCACACCAAGATTAGGGTGTAAGGTTGTGAAAGGGTAGTTGGCGACCTTGGGTTTGGCGGCTGAAACTGCGCGAATGAGCGTGGATTTACCCGCATTAGGCAGACCAAGTAAGCCGACATCTGCCAGGACTTTTAACTCAAGGCGTAATTCGCGTCGTTCACCGGCGCTGCCTTCTGTGTGTTGACGGGGAGTACGATTAACGGAGCTTTTAAAGCGGGTATTGCCCAGACCGTGCCAGCCACCCTGTGCAACCAGCAATTGTTGCCCGTGCTCTGTGATGTCCCCTATAAGCTCGCCGGTAGCTTCATCATAAACCAGAGTGCCATTAGGGACCTGAACATAAAGATCGTCACCCTTCGGTCCTTTCATATTTCTACCAGAACCTTTGGTGCCCTGCTGGGCGGTGTAGGTTCTTATGGTGCGAAAGTCTGAAAGGGTATTAAGGTCGTGACTGCCAACCAGATAGACACTGCCGCCATCGCCACCATCACCACCGTCCGGGCCGCCTCTAGGAATAAACTTCTCGCGCCTGAAGCTGACCACGCCATTGCCGCCGTCACCGGCAATCACTCTTATTCTGGTTTCATCTACAAAGCGCATTTGATGCTTATCCTGGTATAGCCTGCAAGGGATGTTAAATTGAAATTACAATGTCTTTAAATATTAGTCAAAAGACATAAAAAAACCCTGCTATGAATTATCATGAGCAGGGTTTCTTAAATTCGTTTAGACAGCTGTCTTTACGAAGTAACCACGCTCACAGTTCTGCGGTTTTTAGGGCCTTTAACCGAAAATTCCACTTTACCTTCTGCTTTTGCAAACAGCGTGTGATCACGGCCAATGCCTACGTTGGTGCCAGGGTGGAACTGTGTGCCACGTTGACGAACCAGAATGTTGCCAGCAAGAACAGCCTGACCACCATACATTTTTACGCCAAGGCGCTTGCTTTCCGACTCGCGACCGTTGCGCGTACTACCGGCGGCTTTTTTATGTGCCATTAGAGTATCCTCTATTAATTACAGGTTTAACGTGTTTACTGGATTAACCAGCAATACCAGTTACTTTGATCTCAGTATAAGACTGACGATGACCTGTGCGTTTCTGATGATGTTTACGACGACGGAACTTCATGATCTCAACTTTCTTGCCGCGACCATGAGATAAAATAGTGGCAGTTACTTTGCCGCCGTCCAGTATTGGGCTACCAATTTTCAGCTTATCGCCATCAGCGATCATTAGAACCTGGTCTAGCTCAATTGTGTCACCCTCGTTACCTTCCAGTTTTTCAACTTTCAGATACTCATCCTGGGTAACGCGATATTGTTTACCACCGGTTTTGACTACAGCGTACATACCGGACAACTCCAAATAAAATTAGGTGTAAAGAATTCTGTTTACAGAAAGGGCGGAGATTGTAGCGATTTGCGGCCAAAGTCACAAGTCATATTCGGCCTAAAAAGGTGTTTTTATTCAATAATTGGACAATTTAACCACTCAAAGGCCATAATTTCTGCTCCCTGCTTGAGACTTGTTAAATGATACACCATAATTCGCACCTCCTGAAACCCACGAAATACACCTGATATTATGCAAGTAGACAATATAAGAGCGCTGGTCGCTGAAGATATGAAGGCGGTGGATACTGTGATTCAACAGCGCCTGTCATCGGATGTGGCACTGGTTAACCAGCTTAGTCAGTATATTGTTAACTCAGGTGGTAAACGCTTACGCCCTTTATTAAGCCTGATGGCCTCCCGAGCTTATGGTTACGAGGGAGAGCATCATCAGACCCTGGCGGCAATCATTGAATTTATTCACACCGCAACCTTATTGCATGATGACGTGGTGGATGAGTCAGATATGCGCCGCGGCCGAGAAACCGCGAATGCTTTGTTTGGCAATGCCGCCAGCGTGCTGGTGGGGGATTTTCTCTACTCGCGCGCGTTTGAGATGATGGTAGGCGTTGGTAGCATGCGGGTGATGCAGATTCTGGCGGAAACCACCAATGTGATTGCTGAGGGTGAGGTGATGCAGCTCATGAACTGTCATGATGCTGATACTACCGAGCAGCGTTATCTGGATGTCATTCATGCGAAAACCGCCAAGTTGTTTGAGGCCGCAACTCGCTTAGGTGCGGTGTTATGTGGGCGTAGTAAAGAAGAAGAGAATGCGATGGCCTCTTATGGCATGCATCTGGGTACCGCATTTCAGTTAATAGATGATGTGCTGGATTACAGCTCATCGAGTGAAGAGATGGGCAAAAATGTGGGGGATGACCTGGCGGAAGGTAAACCGACCTTGCCATTAATTTATGCCATGCGCAATGGAACAAAAGAGCAGTCTGTAGTGGTGCGCAAAGCCATTGAAGAAGGTGGCTTAAATTATCTGGACCAGGTGATGGCGGCGATAAGGCAAACCGGTGCCATTGAGTACACAGAAAAAACTGCGAAGAAAGAAGCCGAGCTGGCAATTGAGCAACTGGCGCATTTGCCCGAATCCGATTACAAGCAGGCGATGATTGACCTGGCTAAGTATTCGGTGGATCGATCTTTTTAAAAATTCTCATACTCGGGGAAAGAGCGTTGCTTTTTACGCTCTGTCCCCCTTTTTGATGTCACATAAAGTATTACGGAATCGCTTGTGAGATTGCCAGTTAGATCGTTATCACAACAGGCACAACAGGGGTCAGAGCGCTAAAAGCAGCGGTTTGACCCTGAGTAAATCTAGCCGGTAGAGGTTATTCAATGCTGATTGTCTGGTAGCGAGATGCTTTAATTTCATCGCTCCAGTAATTGTCGCTCCATCCTGCTTTTCTTTTTAAGTGATTTAAAAACTCTCTCGGATCGCTCAATTGCTCCCACACTGAAGGCAAAAAAGTAGCATTGTGGCTGCCGTCTGTAATAATTAATCCATCAATACCGGGTTGTAACTGATTAAGCAGATCTTCTTCTGATGAGATAACCATTGGTTCACTGGGTGTAAGTATTGAGATATGAATCTCTAGCAGAGGAAATTCTTTTTCCGTGACTGCTGAAAATCGAGGGTCCTGAAATGCAGCAGCATAGGCGTGTTCTGAAACATCTGTAATCAAAGGCTGAAAAGCTTCAAGTGTGCCAATACAGCCGCGTAACTGGTGATGTAGGTTTAAGGTGACAAAGGTGGCTGCCCGGGATTGTAAAAGGGGGCTATAGTCGCTCAGCTCTACTGGTTTAGCTCGGTGGTGTTGCAGGCCATATTCAATTGACTGTTTAGCGGTGCTTAACAATATGGCTTTTTCGTTGTCGGCGATATCAGTGAACTGCATAAGCACCATAACCTACAACACGGTCTTTGCTGCCAGCGGTATCGCCGGAGTTTCTAAGATCAAGTAAATCGACTGTTAGTTGTTTTGACCGGGCTAGTGTTAATAGGCCATTTAAAGGGTTTCTACCACAGGCCTGGTCGTAATGAATTTTTTCCGGTTGCAAATGTTCAATTGCAGTCGATGTGTTTCGATCAATCTGTAATGCTGCTTCATAACTATGGTAGTGACTGAGGTCAGAACTAATAACAATGAGTGTTTGTTCGTCCCCCCAGACCTTATCAAGTAGACGGGCAACATCTTCCTGAGAGCAGTCACCCACCACAAGCGGGGTTAGTTCAAAGTCTGACAGTACGGTTTGCAGGAAAGGCAGATGCACCTCCAGAGAATGTTCTTGCTGGTGTGCACGGTTGTCAGGGAAAACGAAATCCAGTTGATTGATGCTGTGACATAAGTCCTGGTTTATTTTAATTTTGCCTAATGGGGTTTCAAAATAATCCGCGTCTGGTGTTGCAATTCCGTGAAAGGCGACCCGGTGCGAAGGCCCGAGTAGTATTACCTGCTTGATTTTATCAGCAACGGGCCCAAGTAAAGAGTATGCACTGGCAGCCACCGGGCCTGAATATATATAACCAGCATGAGGGACAATAATGGCTTTTGGAATGATGGTGTACTGGTTTGTTGGTGCCTGGTCTAAATAAGACCTGATTTCAGCGCTAAGCTGGTCTGCATCATTAGTATAAAACATGCCGGCAACGGCAGCGGGGCGAGTGTTAATATGAGAGTCTGACATGCTCGTATCCAGTGCCTGTTTAGGCAGCTATTCGATCAGTTAGTACTGCTATAGTTATAACATAACTCATACAAAATGTGGTGAAAGGTAAAAACAAATGACACATAACCTGGTTATTGAGAATTACACGGTACAGACACAGTACTGGCATAAGCTGGAAGACGGGCGTATACAGTGCGACTTATGCCCGCGTTTGTGTAAACTGAAAGAAGGGCAGCGTGGTCTGTGTTTTGTCAGGGCTAATCAGGGCGAACAGATAGTTATGACCTCATATGGTCGATCAAGCGGCTTCTGTGTCGACCCAATAGAAAAGAAACCATTAAATCATTTTTTGCCCGGCACACCCGTGCTTTCATTTGGTACGGCGGGATGTAATCTGGCCTGTAAATTTTGCCAGAACTGGGATATGAGCAAATCCCGTGAAATAGACACGCTGGCATCAAAAGCGTCGCCTGAAACCATTGCACTTCGGGCTAAAGAACTAAACTGCCGAAGTGTGGCATACACCTATAATGACCCGGTGATATTTCATGAATATGCACTGGATGTTTCAGATGCCTGTCATGAGCGGGGAATTTATTCAGTAGCAGTAACCGCGGGTTATATCTGTGATGAGCCCAGAGTAGAGTTTTTTGCAGCAATGGATGCGGTGAATGTTGACTTAAAAGCCTTCACCGAAGATTTTTATTTCAAACTTACCGGCGGGCATTTACAGCCAGTACTGGATACTCTGGTGTATCTTAAAAATGAAACCAGTGTCTGGTTTGAGATAACCACCTTGTTGATTCCTGGTAAAAATGACTCAGATAAAGAACTAAATGAAATGTGTGAATGGATTATGCAGAGCCTGGGGCCAGATGTTCCACTGCATTTCAGTGCGTTCCACCCTGACTGGAAAATGCTGGATATACCGCCAA
>Ga0316204_10005690_pt1 | contig 20187 bp, 26 predicted proteins | sample 6monrhotite_MG_2_FD_205661 | JGI IMG/M metagenome (GOLD analysis project Ga0316204, IMG submission 205661) | Microbial mat bacterial communities from mineral coupon in-situ incubated in ocean water Damariscotta River, Maine, United States -... | ecosystem: Environmental > Aquatic > Marine >...
TCCCCGTAGGTTCGCTGTGGGCCCGCAGCAAGGCGTCGGGCTCCTTGTGGGGCGGAGATGTGAGAGCCTGGGGAGAGTGTAAAAGGTCGATACTCTGTGTTCCTCGCCAGGAGGCCCCATGCTCGCGCTCGTCCTTGTCTCCCTCGTCTTTGTCTCCCTCGTCCAGGCCGAGTCGTACACCGCCACCTTCGCGGTGCCCGATGATCGGTGGGTGGGCGGCACCATTGACGGCGGCGTGCTCACAGTGAGCGATGAGTCCACGACGCTGGACCTCGGTGACCTGGCTTCGTTCCAGGCCAGCGCCCTCGTACGCGTCACGGAGGACGGATCGGGGCTCTCACTCACCGTGGGCGAGCAGACCTGGACCGCCGACTACACCAGCGGCGGTGCCATCACTCTCGACACAGGCCTGCAGGGCTTTCCCCATGGCCACCGGGCCTGGCACACGGAGGATGAGCCCATCCTCACGCCTGTCGACACAGACGCGGGGGACTGGGAGGGCTCGAACACGCTGCACAGCGACGTGCTCTACGACGATGTCAGCGCCACGTGGTTCCTGTTCTGGACCGGCGAGATGCGCGAGGGCTACGGCTACCGGCAGATCGGCCTGGCGACGTCGCCCGATGCCAGCACATGGACCCGCTACGCGGGCAACCCCGTGCTGACCATCGACTACAATCTCGAGACCGTCGACGGCGTCCACAAGCACATGCCGACGGTGACGGTGGACGCGACGGGGACCTGGCACATGTTCTTCTCGTGCTACCAGAACGACGTCGGCAACCGGGTCTGCCACGCCACGAGCCCGGACGGCGTCGCCTGGACCACCTACGACGTCGATGATGGATACGTCGCGGTCGACCGGGGCGCGGAGGAGGCGTTCGACGGGGACAGCGCCCGCGAACCCGACGTGAGCATCGCTGATGATGGCACCTGGTACCTGTTCTACAACGGGACTTCGGGCGGCGAGCACTACGGCCCGGCGGGGCTCAGCACGTCGGTGGACGGCTGGACGTGGGAGAAGCTCGGCGCGATCACTGAGGGCGAGAGCCAGCTTCAGGGCGGCAGCGTGGTCCAGAGCGAGTGGGGCCTGGAGCAGTGGTACCAGTGCTGGGATGCGCTGTGCTTCGCCGAGGCCGACCCGGACGACTGGACCGATTGGACCCTGTACGGCGACGACCCGGTGCTCACGAAGGGCTGGGCCGACTGGAACGACGGCTACATCCAGGCGCCCAGCGTGTGGCGCACGGACGACGGCACCTACCATATGTGGTTCAACGCCTACAGCTACTCAACCACTGGCTACGAGGTCCTGGCCCACGCGCACACGGAGCCGAGCCCCGGCGCGTGGTTCGAGGTCCAGTTGACCTGGGATGGCGAGACGCTCAAGGTCGGCTTCAATGACGGCGCGCCGCTCGAGGCCGCGCTGTCCGGTGCGTCGGGGTTCGTGTTCTCGGCAGCCGGTGGCGCCGAGCTCGAGGAGTTCTCGGTCATCTACGAGCCCGCGCCCGAAGAGCCGGTCGAGGACACGGGTGAGACCGGAGGGGAGACCGGAGGGGAGACCGGAGGGGAGACCGGAGGGGAGACGGGGGGGGAAGACACATCGTTGGACGAGACCGACAGCCAGGAGACGGGGGGCGCCGAGGTGCCGGCGCCGGACGGGGAGACGAAGGACGGCGGCTGCGGCTGCGGCGCGGCGGGACCGGCGGGGCTTAGCTGGATCCTGGGCCTGATGGTGCTGGTGGGGCGACGCCGGCAGGACACTCGTTATTTCAAGTCCTCGATAATTCATTGCCGATAGACCGCCCGCCCCGCACCCAATGAGAACGCCGAGATGACCCACCTACGAACCTCAATGGTCGACCAGCTCGTCTGGTACGGCATCCGAGACGCGCGCGTGCTCGACACCATGCGCGCCATCCCGCGCCACGAGTTCGTGCCCGAGGCGATCCGGCCCGAGGCCTACATGGACCGCCCCCTGCCTATCGGGCTCGAGCAGACCATCTCCCAGCCATTCATCGTGGCGCACATGACCGAGCTCGCGGAGCCGCAGCCAGGGGACAAGGTCTTGGATGTGGGAACCGGCAGCGGCTACCAGGCGGCGGTGCTGTCCACACTCGTCGACCGGGTCTACAGCATCGAGATCCTGTGTCCGCTCGCCGACCAGGCCCGCGCCCGCCTGGAGCGTCTGGGCCACAGCAACGTGGAGGTTCGCTGCGGCGACGGCTACGCCGGATGGCCCGAGCAGGCCCCCTTCGAGCTCATCATCGTGGCGGCCGCGGCTCCGGAGATCCCGGGGTGCCTCGTCGAGCAGCTCGCGGCCGGCGGACGGCTGGTGATTCCGGTGGGCCCCGACGGGGAGGTCCAGCAGCTCGTGGTGTTGGAGAAGGGGGGCGACGGCACGGTGACCCGGCGGAGCGTCGGCAGCGTGCGCTTTGTGCCCATGACCGGTGAGGCGCAGCGGTCGCGGTGAGCGCTGGCACGGGCGGAAATGCCTCCCGCCGCTCTCTCAGGTCGTCCCAGCGACCTTGTGCGCCTGCTCCCGGAGGCTGGCGGACGCGCCGCCGTGACGCGCCCGGCGCCGACGCGCGGGCCTGCCTACTCGTGATCGCCGTGGCACCAGGTGGTGTACGCTGAGTCGCCGTCGCTCCAGAAGGCCGCGTCGGTCCACAGCTCGATCACCTCGCCCGGCTCGATCCCGTCGGCCTGCGCCGCGTGGAGGGTCGCCCCCTGCTTGACCAGCGCGCCCTGGGTGACGCCCTCAATCTCCAGCATCCAGTTGGTGATGTTGGTGTTGCCGGTGACCGACAGCGTCTCCACCGCCAGCTCATCACCGGGGCCCTCGAAGCTCCAGCTATCGAGACCCTCGAAGCCGACAAAGATCTCTCTCCCCGGCAGCCCCACCAGGTGCCCGGGCAGGGTCAGGCCCACCTCGAAGGCATCGGGCTGGACCAGCTCCGCCCAGTGTACGTCAGAGCCCTGGCTGTACCTCACCAGCAGCGAGTCCCCCGACCACACCGCGTACAGGTTCTGCGCGGCGGCGCGGACGCTGACCAGCTCGGCGGTCTCTGTTAGGACTCGCACAGACGCCTGCTCGGCGGCGTCGGCGGGGGCGGAGAGCAGGGCGAAGAGGGCGATCAGCGGCATGGGGAGGCTCCGTGTTGGCGCCGCGGCGGCGCGGTGTTGGTGACACTCCACAGGAGTACCGCCCCCGCCCGCGCCGGGTTGTATCAGGGGTGTATCAACCCGCTGGTGGGCCCTGCTGGGCGATGTTCGAACCAGGGTCACGGACCCCTGGCCCTGGCCGGGCGGACTCCGGGACGGGCACAAAATGAAAAGGCCTCGCGGAAGCGAGGCCTTTAGAGATGGGGGATATTGGACAGTATTCGAACTTTCTGGGTGGATCGGGAAGGCTGGAATGAGGCTGATAGTCAGCGGATAGTCACGTTGTTTAGCTCGATATAGGTCATTTCAGGGCTGAGGGTTCTCGCGACAAAGTGATACAATCTTGATATTAGATTGAATCATTTTGTCTTCTGGAGTCGAAACGCCTCTCATCTTCCGCGCTCGGGACGCGCCTGACCTCTCGCGGGATCAGCTCCGCGAGAAGGTTCGGATGGGTGAACTCAGCAACCCCTGGCGAGGCATCTATGTGCAGCCCGGCGCGCCGCTCACCGGACGTCGGACGGCGGCATTTGCCCTGAGACGTCCCGACGCTGTCTTCGGCCTGCTGACGGCCCTGAGCCACCATGACCTGACCGACCAGCTCCCGCGCACTGTCGATGTGTTCATTCCCAATACGACCCCCGCGCCGCGGTTCACGGACATCCCTCACCGGGTGGTCCGCCAGCAGCCGGCGCTCTTGGAGGTTGGTGTGCAAGCCTGGAGTGTGCTGGGGGTAGAGACCCGCATCGTCGGCCCCGCGCGAGCCGTCGTCGATGCCTTCCGTTTCTCCCGCTACATCAACCTCCAGGTCGCCATTGAGGCCCTCCGTATCTACCTCGAAGAAGGGCTGCCCATCGCCAATCTTGTGGAGGTCGCTCAGCGGTTCGACACCTTTCGCCGCCTGAAACCCTACCTGAGAGCCCTGCAGTGAGCATCCTGGACAAGCTCCTTCACATCGCGACGGAGCAGGGACATGACTACGACGTTGTCCTCTTCCGCTATCTGACAGAGCGCACCCTCTACCGGCTGGGCTGCACGCAGCCTGGGGTCTTTGTGCTCAAGGGCGGGCTCTATCTGGGCTTGCTGGCCTACATGCCCTACCGAGCGACGGAGGACGCGGACCTGTCTGCCTTCGGGCACCTGAGCGATGAGACGCTGCTGGAGACCTTCGAGAGCCTCAAGACGGAGAATCCCTGCCCGCTGGATGCGGTGACCTACTCGGGCAGGGTCCGCATGAAGTCGATCAGCAAAGGTCGCAACTACCTGGGGGTTCGCATCCGCATCGCGGCGCACCTGCGCCATGAGCGACGTCTGCTCTCCTTTGATGTCAGCCACGGCTCAGCGATCGCTCAGCCACCGATTCCCTGGCAATTTGCAAGCATTGTCTCGGGGTTGCCAGAGCCATCAGGTATTCGTCTCTACCCGCTGGGGACCGTGATCGCTGAGAAGCTACACGCCTTCCATCTCTACCCCACAGCGGAGGTCTTTCCACGGATTCGAGACCTCTACGATCTGGCGTTCCTCGCTGCGACGTTCCCCTTCGACGCGACCGATCTCCATCAGGCGATCGACCGCACCTTCCGCTCTCGCAAGCCGACCGCGCCAGATGGAGGGATCTTCTGGGGGAGTCGCCCGACCTCGCTGACGAACCTGGACATCATCGAAGAGATGCAGAAGGACTGGGCAGAGCTACTTGAGGGGGCCACCTACCAGCCCACGATTGCTGAAGCCGTTCAGCTGGTGAGTCGGTTCTCAGCTCCGCTCTTGGAGGCTGCGTACCTCAATGAGCCCGGTCAGGGGCGATGGTCACCTGGAGAGGACTGGTGTAAATGAAAAAGGCCCCGCCGAAGTGGGGCCTTTTGGAATGGGCGATACTGGACTTGAACCAGTGACTTCTACCGTGTGAAGGTAGCACTCTCCCACTGAGTTAATCGCCCAGAAGGTGACGACAGTTATTCCGACCTCGCGGGGGTGTCAACATCTCCCGTGTGAGGTGGGACGGTGATATCATTCGCCTCACCATGACCGTCTCGTCCTATCGCCTGGAGACCGTAGCCACCAACCTCATCGAGCAGCTCGAGGGGCGACGGCGCAGTTACCAGGAGCGCCCTGAAGAGTGGGGGCCCGTCGCGGCCCGCATCGCCGACGAAGTCCTCGACAAGGTCGCCCACGAGTACAACGAGGTGATGGGGGAGTCGGCCGTGCCCGCCCGCCTGCGCCGGGAGATCCACGACACCTTCCTGCCCCGCTACCTCTCCCTCTCCAAGGATCACAACATCCTGGAGCGCCAGGGCTACCACGCCTGGCGCAACGGCGATCCCATCGCACGGGTGGTGGGCTTCCTGATCGCCTTCTTCGCCGTCACGGTGATCTCCAGGGTGATCCCCGTCGGCCCCGTGGTGATCTTCGGATACCTGGGCGCGCTGGCCGTGCCCTTCGTCCCCGACATCCGCGCCTTCTACTACCGCCGCGGCTACATGGGCGAGCTGCGGAACCTCGTGGAAGACCTCTCGCGCATCCAGCACCAGCTCGACGAGCTGCCGGAGCACGATCCCGAGGACAAGATCCGCCGCCTGCCCGTCGCCCCTCGCGAGCGCGACCAATAGCCGGCGGGACAGGTTCGACCGGCCATCGGTTAAGGCTCCAGTAGCCCCTTGAAATGCGGCGCCGACCGACGCCGTAGGTGGGGCATAAAACGCTGGGAGCAGCATGGCTGAGATCAAGATCGCCTCCATCCCTGGAGGGATGCGGCTCAAGCTGGTGATGGGGCTGTTCGCCCTCGTGGGCGTCGCCATCCTCTACTTCACCTTCACCGTCGAGGTGCCGCCGGACGCCCGGGCGGTCCGGCAGGTCAACCTCGGCCCCAACCGCGGCATCCAGAACGACGTGGTCGACACCGGCCTGCACTTCGTGGTGCCCGGCTACGAGCAGCTGCACCTCTTCCCCAAGGATCTGCAGATCCTGGAGCTGAACGACGACCGGACCTCCGGGGTCGCCAGCGCGGCTCACCGGGACTCCATCGCCATTCAGACCTCCGAGGGCTACCAGGTCAAGGTGGATGTCACCGTCGCCTACCGGGTCATCGACCCCTACAAGGTCATCACCTCCGTCGGCCCCGGGCAGCTCTACGAGACCGCCCTGGTCGGTCCCCGCTCCGACACCATCCTGCGGCAGACCCTCGGCAAGCTGAACGCCGAGCAGTTCTACGACGGCGCCGCCCGACAGACCGCCGCCAAGGAGGCCTTCGAGCTCTTGAGCGCCGATCTCACCGACAGCGGCATCCAGGTCTGGAGCGTCATGGTGCGGCACTACACCTACGTGCAGCGCTACCAGGAGCTGATCGAGCAGCGAAAGATCCAGGACCAGATGGTCTTCAAGAACCAGGCGGAGGCCCTGGCGGCCGGCCGCGAGGCGGAGAAGAAGCGGGTGCTCGCCGAGGGTGAGGCCGCGGTCGAGGTCGAGAAGGAGCGCGGCCGCTCGGAGGTGCGCAAGATCAAGGCCTCCGCGGACCTCTACTTCCGCAAGACGAGCTCCGAGGGAGATCTGCTGGTGGCGCTGGCCGAGGCCGAGGGCACCCGGCTCGAGAACAACGCGCTGCGGGTCGCCGGCGCGGGCAACGTGGTCGGGCTGGAGATGGCGGAGGTCATGCAAGGCGTCAAGGTCATCATCGTGCCCACCGACGGCGTCGGCGGGGTCAACCCGCTGGACCTCGATTCGCTGCTGAAGGGGTGGTAATCATGAAGAAGGGAACAATGAATCGATCGCTGCTGGCGCTGCTGGCGCTCACCCTCGGCGCGGGCTGTGTGCCCTACACCACCGGCTCCACTGAGGTCGGCGTCCGCACCAACAAGATGGGGCTCATCTTCAATAAGGGCGTCCAGGAGGAGATCTACCGCCCTGGCTCCACCAACTTCCTGCCGGTGATGGTCACCGATTGGGACACCTTCGACACGGCGCTGCAGAACCTGGAGATGACCGAGGACAGCCGCACGGGCGATCGGAAAGGCGACGACAGCCTGCACTTCAAGACCATCGACGGCAACGACATCACCGTGAACGTCACCGTCTCCTGGCGGGTGGATCCGGCCTCGGCGCCCTACCTGCTGAAGTTCGTGGCCGACTCCACCTCGGAGGTGGAGGACGTGCTGGTGCGGCCGGTGTCCCGGACCTTCATCCGCGACGTGCTCAACCTCATCAAGTCCGAGGAGTACTACAACGCGGAGCTGCGCTTCGCGAAGGCCGAGGAGTCCAAGGAGCTGCTCAACGACTATCTCGCGCCTGAGGGGGTGATCATCGAGCAGGTGCTGCTGGGTGAGCACAAGTTCAACGCGGGCTACCAGCAGGTCATCGCCGACAAGAAGGCCGCCGAGCAGCAGGCCAACCGCCTGATCTCCGAGACCCAGGCTGCCCAGGAGCAGGTGCTGCGCGATCTGGCGCGGGCCAAGGGCGAGGTCAGCCGCACCGTCGAGGAGGCCAAGGGTAAGTCCCAGCAGAAGACGCTGGAGGCGGACGCCCTCTACTTCGAGCGCCAGCAGCAGGCCGAGGCCATCCTCGCCGAGAAGCAGGCGGCGGCGCTGGGGCTGACCGAGCGGGCGGCGGCGCTGGCTGGCGGCGGCGGCATCAACATGGTGAAGCTCAAGGTCGCCGAGAGCCTGAAGGGCAAGCAGATCATCTTCCTGCCCGCGGGCTCGGGCATGGACGTGCGCACCACCGACGTCAACGCCCTGCTCGAGCGCTACGGCGTCGGGGAGGTCACTGGCGATTGACGTCGCGCCGACAAACAAGGAGGGCCGCATCGCCTCTCGGCGGTGCGGCCCTCTCTCGTCAGCCAGGGGCTGTGAGTCGAGGCTACTGGAGGTAGCGGCCCAGGCGGAACTTCAGGCGCTTGACGCCCTGGGCCCGGAGCTGGCAGGCGCGGGACTCGGTCACGCCCAGCACCTCGCCGATCTCCTTCAGGGTGAGCTCGTGCAAGTAGTAGAGGGAGACGGCGGTGCGCTCCTTCTTGGGGAGGTGACGGACAGCCTTCAGCACCTCGGCCTTCAGCTCCTGGCGCTGGAAGATCTGGGTGACGTCCTCCTGCTTGGCGGAGACGCGGTCGCAGAGGGCGGTGGGGTTGTCGTCGTCGACCGGGGCGTCGAGGGAGACGAGCTTGCGGAGGCGGGCGTCCTCAGCCATGTGCTCGTACTCGGCGATGGTCAGGCCGAGGACCTCGGCGGTCTCCTCGCGGGTGGGCTGGCGGCCGAGCTGGCGCTTGAGCTCGTTGCGAGCGAGCTCGATGCGGTTGTACTTGCGGCGCACGGAGCGCGGAACCCAGTCGGACTCGCGGAGGGCGTCCACGATGGCGCCGCGGATGCGGATCTCGGCGTAGGCCTTGAAGGGCACCTTGCGGGTGGGGTCGAACCGGTCCACGGCGTCGATGAGGCCCATCACGCCAACGTTGATGAGCTCCTCGACGTCGACGTTGCTCGGGAAGCGGCGGACCATTCGGCAGGCGATGGTGCGGACCAGCGGGTAGTGGTCCAGGATCATCTTGTCGCGGGTGGTTTCCAGCTCAAGTCGACGGGCGGTGGCTATTGCGGACATCCAAACTCTCCAGCACAAGTGGCGTCACACTTCTTATGCATGGGGCGTGCCAGCTCTGGACCTCTAGCCCAGTCACCGAATTTCAAGGGGTTGTCAGAAAATGTCTTCCGCGATCAGCCGTATAAAGATGGATACGGTGTAATCAATGAACCCTATATTTTTTGAGTCGCCCCCCCGAAAAATCGTGATCCAGACGCTGTCGTAGAAGCCTGGATTCTCTTAGGGCGGGTGGGGCTCAGTACCCCCCTAAACGGATCAAGGGCTGCGAGGGTTGAGTGAGAGACATGGTTGGTTGGCTCTGCGCGGATCGGAACCGTCGGTGGGTGGCGCTCGCCGCGACCGCGTGGCTCCTCTTCATGGGCGGTCGATACGCGCGCTTCGCGAGCCTGGCGGCGCCCGGATACGAAGGTTGTCAGCGGGATCCGGCGTCCTGTGATGACCGCGACCTCTACATGTCCATCTGGACGGTGCTGGAGGTGGGGGAGGCCTCGTATGTGATCCGGAAGATCTCTGACCCGGTGCCTGTGGTGGGGGAGAGCGCCGGGCTGGCGGTCGGGGATCGGGTGTCTGTGGTGGGCCGGTATGACGCCGAGCGGCAGGTCGTCGTGGAGAGCGCGCGGCAGGTACACCGCTGGCGGCGGGTGAAGGAGGGCCTGAGCGTGCTGGGGCTGCTGGGCGTGATGGTGATGATCCCGTTCGCGTATACGTGGCGGGCCGGCGCGGTGGTGGAGCGTGGCTGATCTGGTGACCCATGTCGCGGCGGGTGCGCTGCTGAAGGCCCTGACCCGGGGACCGCATCTGCCGACGTTTCTCGTGGGCTGCGTGCTGCCGGATGCGGTGTCGCGGGTGCCGACGATGGGGCTGACGATGCTGATGCACGAGGGGGCGCCGATCCCGGAGGTGCTGATCGCCGGCTTCTATGTGCTGCACATGCCGCTGGGGATTGTGCCGTTCTGTTGGCTGGTGGCGAGCCTGTTTCCGGAGGACGTGCGTCCTTATATATGGGGGAACCTCGTCGGCGGGTCCGCGCTGCACCTGGCGCTGGATGTCCTGCAGAGTCACTTCGGGGCCGGGTACCTGCTGCTCTACCCGTTCAGCACCTGGCACTGGGAGGCTGGGCTCATCGGCCCCGAGGACTCGGTGTTCGCGGCGCCGGTGCTCGCGCTGCTGGCGGCGGCGCTGCTGTGGCTGCGCCGGGGACCGCGGAAAGTCGCGCCGCGCGGAGAGTAGCGCCGCGCGAGAAGTCGCGCCGCGCCGGAGCTTGCGGGGGCACCGGGCTCCCGTCGCCTGCCTCGCGGCGGGCGACGGGAGAGGCGTCAGGCCGCCGGCTCGGGGATCAGCGTCGGCCCGGAGGGCGTCGGCCCCTCGACCACCTCCGCCGGAATCTCCGCCGTCGGCGCCGCACGTCCCGCCCGCGCGCCGCCGAGGAAGCTCACCTCCCGGGCCGCGATCTCCGAGCTGTAGCGCTTGGTGCCGGTGTCATCGGTCCACTGCCGGTAGCGCAGCTCCCCCATCACCGCGACGGCGTCCCCTTTGCGGAGCTGATCCCCGCAGACCCTGGCCTGCCAGTCGAACAGCACGACCTTGTGCCAGTCGGTGATCTCGGTCCACTTCTCTCCGTCGCGGGTGGGGCGGTTGGTCGCGACGCTCACACGGGCGACGTAGCGGCCGCTGGCGCCGATCCGGACTTCGGGGTCAGCGCCGAGGCGGCCGGTGAGGAAGATTCGAGATCCGTTTTAGCCTGTAAAAACAGATGCTTAAGAATTGCTGTTCCGGTGGTTTTTGGCGGTTTCTGGGGGATATGGGGCCAGAAACCGGAACAGCGACCGGAACAGCTTGGAGGACTCGTGGATCGAGATGGGGCGCGGGCGCAGCAGCCGAACAGGGCAGGGCAAAAAATATCAGCCCTCGAGGGGACGATGAGCGATCGCCCCGCAGAAGATCGCCTCGGTGGAGGTGGTCGATGAACTCCTCCACGCTGGCCCTGCTGATGCTCTCCGGTGGTCTCGGCGGCATGGGACGCCTCGGGGTCCCGAGTGCTCCCAGGAAGAAGACGCCCGCCGAGCTGGACCAGGAGCGCCTGGAAGCTGAGGAGCGCGCCATTGCCAAGCGCCAAGAGATCGCCGAGAAGCGAGCGCGCCGGGCGGAGCTGCGGGAGAGGCGGAAGCGGCGCAGCAAGAAGCCCACGAAGGCGCAGCGACGGGGGCACCGATGACCTCCCTCGAAGCGGTCCGCCGTCTTCGCAGAGCCGCCCAGCGTCTCCGGCTCGGCTGTGTGCTCTGCTGTCACGGCTGTCGGTGGTGTGGAGGGTCCAGCATCGCGCGGGCGCTCGGGGTCGCTGAGGACCACATGCCGGAGCTGGTGGTGGAGCTGGATCGGGCCCTGCGTCTCGCGGAGGCGGCGGGCTTCGCGGGGGAGCGCCGGGGGCTCTACGGGGGCGAGGGGTCGTTCAAGCGCCTGGTGGGCGACCGATGGGTGAGCCCGGCGGAGCAGCGCGCAGAGGTGGAGAGTGCCATGGGGGCGCTCGCCTACCTGCTGGGCGGATTGGAGAGGGGCGAGAGCCCGAAGGAGGGGTGGTGAAACACGCACGCGACGACTACAGCCGCATCCAAGATCCGGCTGGGCTGATCCCCGAGGATGAGCCGGTGTTCCTGATTCGAGCGAAGGACCCTGTGAGCGGCGATGCCGTACGGGCATGGGCCGATCTGCACGACGCCAACGGCGGGCCTGCGGACATCTCGGCGCTGGCGCGTATGCAGGCTGACGCAATGGACCGATGGGCCCCAAAGCAGGCGCATGCCGATCTGCCTGCGCAGGGCGATAGCCCCGAGGGGGAGGCACATCGCGATGAGTGGGAGGACTGCACCGTGCGCGGGGTGGTTGCCGGCCGGCCGCTGATTGACCCGAGCGATCGTGCCGAGCTGGGCGAAGGGGAGTAGATCGTGGTCATGAAGAAGCGCGGCGAGCTCCACCCGTTCCCCGGCCAGGTGCTGGACTTCGACGCACTGCCAGAGGGTGCTGTCATCCATCCCGGCCAGCGCGTTCGCCATGCCGACGAGGTGTGGACCGTGGACGAGCTGCCGCACTGCTTCGACAACCTGCCCACGCTCCTCCGAGGCGACGGCGAGGATCAAGTGCGCTGGTGTTCGGTCTGTGGTCCGGTCGCCGTGGGTGAGTGCATCGCCGCCGGCGACTTCGACGACTGAGCTACCAGCCCTCTGCCAGCCGGCGCCGCAACGCTTCGATCATCCAGGTGGTCACCGACACCCCCTTCGTCTTCGCGGCCTCCTTCACCTGGTCCCTGAGGCTCTCAGGCACCGCGCCGCCCAGGTGCGCGGTCTTCTCGTCGTACTTGGGGGGCTGCCCCCGGGGCGGGGAGGGGCCGCGGCTCGGGTCCGCCTTCCGCCACTTCCGCAGGCTGTCGCGCATGTGGGCCGCGCTCGGGTAGCCGTACCGAGCCGCCACCTCGTCGGGGGACTCGCCAGCCTGCAGGGCCGCGTCAGCGCCGGCTGGATCTCGTCGGGCCATGGACTCTCCAGGGGGGACGGGGGCACCGAAGCGCCCCCTATCGGAGCGATCAGAGCTGGCCAACATACACCCGCCCCTTCTCCCAGCGCTTCAGCTCCAACACGCCCATCTCGCACAGGCTGTGGAGCACGTCCCGGGCCCGGTCGCGCTCGGGATGGTCGACGTTGAAGCCCGCCCGGGTCAGCGCCCAGCTCGTAGGCAGGTCGCCCTCGGACTCGATGACCGCCACGATCGCGGCGGCGATCTCCGAGTTGCGGGCGTTGGTGGAGCAGTTGGCAGCGGGGTGGTTGATGGCGCTCATGGTGCGGCCTCCTTGTGTCTCTTCCTACGGGACAGCTCGCATGCTATTGCCGAATAAATATTATGTATAATCGGAAATAGAGAGATGGGAGCCGCGTAGTACGGGCACCAACCACACAGGAGCCACCATGACCAACGCCACCGCCATCCTCTCGACGCTCGCCACCCTGCCCGCCGGCTCCGAGGTCATCCTCAAGGGCTACGCCACGAAGGACGGTCGCATTGGGGACTACACCCTGGAGCTGTGCGACTACGACGAGCTGCTGGCCGACTCCCTGCGGCTGGCGAACAGCCTGAACGGCAACACCGTGGCTGCGACCTACGGCGTCTCAGCCGAACTCGCCCGCGCCGCGCTCCGGACGTTCCGCGCCAGCCTCCAGGGCAAGCGGGACCGCCGCGCCGCCATGGTGCGCCGCACCGGTCGCGTCGAGGGTGGCATGGTCTACGGCAAGGTGATCGCCCGGTCGACGCCCTCTCGCCGTCGGGGGCGGGTCGTCACCAGCCCCGCGGCGCGGGTCGTCGCTGCGCTGGAGCTGGCCAGCGGGCTGAGCAGCTACCGTGGTTTCTACGTGTCGCAGGCTACCGAGGTGGTGGTGGACGGCGTGAGCCTCGATGTCAGCGACACGCCCACCGAGTCCGCGATGCCGGCCTTCGACCCCTACGCCTACGGCTTCGCCAAGGTGAGCGCCGAAGAGGGGGAGGGGAGTTGGTAGCGCGACTGCCTGCTGGGCTCCCGGTCTGCCGCTGCCAGCGTTGGCGGGGCGGCCGGGGCACCTACCGCCCCGCCGGTGAGCCGCTCCCGACGCACCGCTACGGTGTGGAGCCGCTGGACGAGGGTACTGCTCGCGCCTTCGTCACCACGCACCACTACAGCCGGAGCTACCCCGCGGCGTCCGTCCGCGCCGGCCTGTACCGCACCCACCGCAGCGGTGTGCCCGAGTTGGTCGGCGTCGCCGTGCTCGGCAGCCCGGCCGGGCCGAAGGTGCTGGAGAAGTGGCTCCCCGGCACCAAGGGCCTGGAGCTGCAGCGCCTGGTGCTCCTGGATGACGTGGAGGCCAACGGCGAAAGCTGGTTCGTCCGCCGCGCCTTCAAGGTGGTGCGCGCCGAGCGTCCTGACGTGGAGGCCGTGCTCTCCTACTCAGACCCGGTCCAGCGGGTGCGCTTCGACGGGCGGGCGGTGATGCCGGGCCACGTCGGGCAGATCTACAAGGCGCTCAACGGGCGGATCGAAGGCCGGGGGAAGCGGCGGACGCTCTACCTCTGGCGGGACGCGACGGTGTGGAGCGACGCCAGCCAGGAGAAGCTCCGGAAGCCCGAGAAGAAGGGGCACGGTTACGCCTACCGTCAGGTGCTGGAGCGCGGCATGGCGCCTCGGCGCTTACGGGAGAGCTGGCCGGACTACGTCATACGGCTACGGCGAGAGGGGCTGGAGGGCCGGATGCTGACGCGCACCCGGCACCCCGGGAACTACGTCTACACCTGGGGGCTCTCGCCGAGGGAGCGCAAGCTACGGGTACGGCGGCAGGGGCCGTTGCTGCCCTACCCGCGGGTGTGTTGCGGGCGGGTGAGGACGTCGCCGGCGATCTGGCTACCCGAGGCCGACCAGCTCGCGCTGCCCCTGCGGGCTGCCTGAGTCGTCGGGACGTCTGTGGGATAGGGTGCCTGCATGACGCTCGCCCAGCTCCAGCGCCACCTCGTCGACCTCGTCCCCGGGGATGTGGATGTCATCGCCCGGCCCGACCACCTGGTGCTCGAGGGGCCCCGACATCGGGTGATCGTCCACACCAGCGTCATGGTGCCCACGCTCGCCGGTGGAGAGCGTCAGGCGGGCTGGTGCCTGACCTGGGACAAGGGGCGCTCGGGCGTGTGGGGCGATGACGTGGACACGCTGGCGGCGGGGCTGGCTGTGGCGCTGGGGTAGGCGCCTCAGCGATGACGCCTGGGAGATGGGCCAGGCTCGCGCTGTTCCAGCTTTCCCCCCCGAAGCAGCGCGAGCCCGACATGCTCTCTACGGATGGGGATGCGTCGACCTGAGACGCAACTCCTCAGGAGGGACGACTGAAGGGACCGCCGACGCCGGTGGTGGAGCTGCTGTCACGGCGGGCCCGGGGGCTCCTGACGCGACTGCTGGACCAGGTGGAAGCGCTCGTCGAGGAGTGAGCGGCATCTTACGCGCCCAGGGTCACTGGCACGGGCGCGATGATTGCTGACGTGGTCTGGGCCGTGTCAGAGGTGCTCACCGAGGAGATCAGCTCGACTGCAGTCTGCTGAGTCTCAAGAAGCTCAGGCTGTGCGAGTGGCAAGAGGGCATCAATTACCTCCAAGACGGGAAAGTCCCTGCGGTCTGCCAGGTACTGTGCAACCTGTCGGGAGGCTGGGCGCGGAAGCGCTACCTCCTTTGGAACTTTGCAGTCCGCCGCAAGGAACTGAACAACGACTTCCCATGCTTGATAGAAGACCTGCATGAAGCCTCCGTCGTAGGGCAAGGGGCAGATGACGAGGTTCTTCCCATCGTCTTTGTAGACCTTGTCTGACTTCCCCTGGAAACTGGGCACGATGCCAAGACGGAGTCCAGCTGCTCCTTCGAGTTTGCGCCTATTGATTTTGAGTGTCGAGCCGACCCACCGGTCGGAGTCCTTACAGCCAGAGAAGAGGTCCGCCTTCCAGAGCCCAGCGATGCTCGCCGGGAGTTGATCGCGCACCGCCTTTCTTCGAAAGGCGGAGGCGACCGATTTGATGTGGCGCTTGAGTTTCACGGGCCGACCTTGGGAACCGTATAGGAGGACGGACTCGTCGGTGAGGGTTTCAACTGCCGTGTTCACCAGATCGAGCGCGCCGCTCTTCTCGGCCCCGAAGAGGATTGAGGAGTACTCCGAGCCATTGATCCCGCAGAGCTTCAGACCATCCGCGATCCGAGGGACGATCAACTCGTTCCCCTCAAGGATCGCATCGTGAACGGCATACTCGAAACAAATGCCAACGTCACCATCGCCGGGCCGTCGAAGACGCCCGAGCATGAAGAGCTTGAGAGTCGCGATACCACCCGCCTCTTTCGCGACCTCTTTCTTAAGCGCGTAGAGTACGCCTGCCAGAATCGGCCTGACCACTGCCGTGATTGCACTGACCTCGTCTTCAACAAGTCGCCGTTGGAACTCAAGACTCAGTTGCATTGCACCCTCTCTTGTCTCGTGGGTGTCTAACCCGCCGCCGCGGCCCCGCCTCGTTCGACTGAGTCAGCCGCTGACGGTCGTGCCGACCTCTGCCATCAGGTCCGTGAGCCACGCCACCGCCGCCACCACCGCTTCGTCGGTGACCTCTTCGCCCAACTCCACCGCGCGGCGGGCAGGTGCCGGTCCATCTCACAGCCACGATCACACCCTGTCCTCCAGGTGGGCGATGGGCGTCGCGTAGAGCTCAAGCAAGAGCAGCGCCTCCATCGTCACGGTGGCCGCGAGGAGCACCGGGGTCCAGCCCAGGCGGTTGACCAGCTCGGTGACGCCGAGCCCGCAGAGGTACAGCGCCAGGGCGTGTGGTAGGTGCGCTGGCGGGATGGGGAGACGGTGGTGGTGGGGCAGGTCGTGCATGAGGGCCTCGATGTGCGGCGCCCGTCACCCCGATAGGGGCGTGATTCAAGACCCGGTTGTGATCCGGCCTTCGGCATGGAGCAACCTGGCTTTTGGGGCAATACTGGCCTCTTCTGACCGGCCTATGAATCACACCCCCCCGATAGGGAACACAGGAGGTTGTCAAGGTGACGGAGGCCGCGCTCGGGCTGATGCAGGCTGTGTGCCAATCCTCTCTTTGCGTGAAATCAAGGGGTTGGTGGGAGGGGGTGACGGAGGTCCGACAGGTGTCGAATCGAGTGGTTGACACCCCTACCTCTTCGATCAGTGAGGGTCTGGTAGGCTGAGGTATGAGTGATGCAAGTGACCGATCGGGAGAAGAGTTACCTGAGCCACATGAGGGGATGACGCCCAAGGAGAAGGGGGCGTTGTTGAAGCAGTATGTGGCGAGGGGACAGCAGTTCTGGAAACTCAACTTCAATGGAGCCAACCTTTGTGGGGCCGTTTTGGTTGGAGTCTCGCTGAGGAGTGGTGACCTCCGAAAGGCCGATCTCCGATGGGCTCAACTTCAAAGCAGCAATCTCTTCTGTGCGAATCTTCAAGAGGCCGATCTCAAAGAGTCGAACCTTCATAAGGTCGAAGCCTACTACGCCGAATTTCAGGGGGCCAATCTCCAAGGAGCCAATCTCCAAGGAGCCAATTTCAAAGGTTCAGAATTCCAGGGAGCCAACCTGCAGGGAGCCAATCTCCAAGGGACCTATCTCAAAGAGACGAACTTTTCGCGGGCTGATCTCCGGAAAGCCAATCTTCAAGATGCCTACTTGTCGGGAGCCATACTTGAAGGGGCCAATCTCGGGGGAGCCAATCTCCATCGGGCTACCCTTGGTTATCTCCAAGGGGTCGATCTCCAAGGGGCTATTCTCATAGATTGTGACTTGGGAAAGGTTGCGCTTGAGCCGAGTTGCAAGGTTGCAGGGGCAATCGTGGATTGGCGTGCAATTGCTCGATCAAAGGGTTTGCCACACGACCAACTGTATGACTTTCTCGTTCGTACCGAAATGCCCCCAGAGCTCGCCCAAGCAAACATCGACACACTCGCAGCCCTCACCCCCAATGTACTCTACCGTCTGCTTCGCTCCGTCTTCCTGAGCTACGGAACCCCCGACAAGGACTTCACTCGCCAGCTCCGCGACCGCCTGAAGAAAGCTGGTGTCGAGGTGTGGGAGTTCACCCAGCAGTCCAAAGGACACGTAGGCCGCTCCGTCCACGACCTCCTACACCACACCCTGCGCTCCACCGACCGCATCATCGTGGTGTGCTCCAAGGCCAGCCTGAGCCGCCCCGGCGTCCTCTGGGAACTGGAAGAGACCATCCGTCGAGAGCGCGAGGAGCAGTCCGCACTGTTGATCCCCATCCTACTGGACGACGTCTTCGAGACCGACTGGGCACCGCCGGGCTACGGCCACCTCCAGCAGATCCTGAGCAAGCGCATCGCCGCCGACTTCCGCGGCACAGACACCGACCCTGATGCCTACTCCCGAGCGCTGACCAACCTGATTGACCACCTCGACACCGAGACCCAGGCGCCGGAGCTGCCCTCCGAAGCCTTCCAGATGTCCGAAGGCGATGTCCTCCAAGACTGCCTGTATGACCTCACGCCCGCCGATCAGGTGCTCGTCATGGCCAAGGCCCGCATGCCGAGAGCGGAGCGCCCTGGTGACGATCTCCACCCCTACGACCAGGCCAGCCACGTCGTCGCCTGGGCTGGGAAGCAGCCGGCTCGCTTTGAGCGGTTCCGGGCAATGCTACGCGAGGTCGCCGCGGCGTCGCAACAATCCACCCTGGAGTCTCGAACTCCAGGTGAGCAGCAGGAGCCTCATGTGACGACCTTCAACTTCAACGGCCCGACCACCGTGGGCAACATGGCCGGCAACGACATCCACAACGCGACGGCCACCCTCCCGACCGCTGAGCTCACGAGCCTGCGCGGTGAGCTGGCCGACCTCCGAGCGGAACTGGACAGCCGAGCCGATCCGGCGCTGAAGACCGCCCTGGACGAGCTGGAGGCCGAGGCCGCGAAGGATGCGCCGCAGCCCATGGTGTTGGTCGACAAGACCAGCAAGGTCGCGGGGATGATCAAGAAGGTCCAAGACGTGGCGCTATCGTCCCCGAAGGTCTGGGAGCTGCTCAACAAGATGCTGGAGCGGCTGTCGGACGTCTCGCAACTGCCTGGGTAGAGGAGCACGGGCACTCCAAAAGATCGTCGGTGCTTTCACCGGGAGGTAGAAGGCACCGACGACCATCAACTCAACACAATATCTCGGTTGGCTTCAAGCAAATCGCGGCGACGAGTAGGTGCACGAGAATGGTCATGCACAGGAGGCGTCGTATCAACGGGTCTGTGACGTGGGGAGAGAGCCAGGCATCCAACCTGAAGAGTAGGTGCGATAGGTCAATGATCAACTTGAGCATAGAGCCTCCTTCGGTGATTACAGAACTGGCATGCCAGCCGTAGAACTGGATACGCTAAACCAGATGCAAGACAGTGTGTTGCATCTGAATGATGGCGGACTCAACGTCCTTTCCACACCAGCTATAAGGCGTTGTGGAGTGTGGTGAACTCCACTGTGGTACCCTGATCACTCGTTTGCTAACGAGGAGGCATTCTGTAGTTCTGAGAGCCGCTCTCAGCGTAAGTATCGTCTGTGAGAAAAATCTCGTTGATTGATAGTAGTCGTCAAATCCCGAGTTCTGCTTATGCAACCTTATCTTTCGCGTTGATTCGTCTCGGGCTTTGAAAAATACTTCAAAAAACCTTCATCAAGGGTTCTTGAACCTACTGATCAGCAGTGGCCTCGTTCCATCGAGGCGACTTCGCTACTCCAACAGCACCCGCCCACCACGCCAACAGCGTCGGCACCACGTACTGCAACGCCGCGAAGCCGCGAACTGAGCCGCCGTCGTCACTCCGCCCGCCCCGCGCTACTGCTCCCACCACAGCCGAATCACCTCGACCACCGCCGCCACCACCGCCGGGGCCAGCGTGCCGATCCCCGTGACCACCGCCACCACCGCCGCAGACTGCTGCGCCGCCGGCCAGCGCAACACCGCCGCCGCCAGCGACCGCACCCACCCGTCCGCACGGGCCTCCTGCGCTGCCTGGACTTCCGCAGCAACCTCCGCCCGCAGCGCCGCCAGCTCGGCAGCCGTCGCCTCCTCCTGCGCCGCCAACGCCTTCGCCACCGCAGCCCGCTGGCGCTGCGCGGTGAGCGCCTCCGCAGCCACCACCGCCCCCAGCGGCAAGAGCTGGCGGACAGTCCCGTCGCCCTTGATCAGATGCCGCGTCGCCCCCGCCTGAATCGACTGAAGCACCTGCTCCAGCCCGGCGTCATCGGAGTACACCACCACCCGACCGTGGTAGGCACCCACCCACCGGGCGACGTGCCGGATCACCTGCTCGGGTGTCCAGCCGCCGGGGAGCCGCCGGTCCAGCAGGACGACATCCCAGGCGCTCGTCGTCAGCAGCGCGCGGGCCTCGTCCAACGACGAGGCGATGGTGAGCGTGAGCCTCGCGTCATTCGACAGCAGGCTCTGAACGAGGCGCTGATCCACGGGGTCATCCTCGATGATCAGCACCCGCGCCACGCTGGGCAGCTCCAGCGTCATCGCCGGGCCCGTCGTAGCCGCTCCAGCTCCCGTCGGAGCTCGGCGCGCTCTCGGTCCAGGCGGAGGGACCGATCGTCGTCGGAGAGGGACGAGGGCGCCGGCGCCGAGGGGGGCGCGACAGGCCGTGCCGTGCCGAGGGCCAGCGCCCCGGCCAGCAGCAGACCACCGACCACCGGGCCCGCGATGACCTCGGCGACCAGGCCGGCGACCGTCGCGCCAGCACCGGCGAGCGCGACGAAGACCGGGGCCCACCGGCGAGCGGTCGCCACCAGGGCGGCCCAGGGCAGCGGGAGCCTCATCGGGGCCCCCAGCTCTGCGGCGGGTAGGCCGTGCTCTGCGGATGAGGCCGATGAGGAGGGGCTGTGCTCTGCGGGTGAGGCTG
>Ga0316204_10005692_pt1 | contig 20184 bp, 25 predicted proteins | sample 6monrhotite_MG_2_FD_205661 | JGI IMG/M metagenome (GOLD analysis project Ga0316204, IMG submission 205661) | Microbial mat bacterial communities from mineral coupon in-situ incubated in ocean water Damariscotta River, Maine, United States -... | ecosystem: Environmental > Aquatic > Marine >...
AGTTGCACGTAAAGTGCCTGATGATCGATTTTTAATCGAAACCGATTCACCTTATTTAGCGCCGGTACCCCACCGGGGTAAGCAAAACCACCCCGGCTGGGTAGGACATGTGGCAGAGTGCATGGCGGATGTAAGGGGTAATAAGCTGGAAGCGATAGCCGAGTTGAGTAAAGACAACTATCTGCGACTATTTGCCTCATAAAGTAAGGCGTATTTAAGCGTTCATTAATGTTATAATCTGGCCTGATTTTAGTTGACTGGTTTTGATTACATGAAATTCGATGTTTCCCCTGAAGAGATTAAAAAAGCCCGGGTTCCACATGAGGTGTTTTTGACAAATCTTATTTTTAATCATGTTCTTGTTTTCGTTGCCATCATGAGTGCCAGCTCGTTAACGCACTTTATTGTTATTATTCCTATTTTCTCTGTTGTAAGCCTGGTTTATCTGTTTTGGGGCGCACAGCGCGCTAAGACTCGCGCTAGCTGGTATGTGAATGCGCATTGGCAAATTGCAGCGCGTCGAAGCCGCTTTTTTCTCATCATGTTAACGATTGTGGGTATTTTGATGACAATTATTTATATGGTTTCGGGCGGTGATATGCGACCACAACACTGGGCTTTTGGTGGCGCATCCTTTTTACCCATTATGGTGAGTGTACTGGGATTAATTATCTTTGAGTCTGAATCTCTGCACCAGGCTAAAAACGCGATGTTACCTGACTGGGTAAGTGAGCGTTATCCTGAAAACGCCCTAACACCTATTCAGGAATAAAATACTCCTATGGGTAAACATGTATTTCTAACTGTTTTTGGTATTAGCATTTTAGCGGTCGTTCTAGGTGTCTATGTATCCTCTCTAAAAAAGCAGGAAATTAATGTCACCGGTTTCCCGTGGCAAATAGAAAACCTGCCCAATGGAAATACCCGGGTATTTAATCTAACGCTCGGACAGACAACCATAGGTGAAGCCGAGCAGCTATTTAGAGAAAAAGCACAAATTAACCTGTTTGCGCCCAAAAAATCAGCTGCGGTGATTGAAGCTTATTTTGATCAGCTTAAAGTTTCAGGTCTGAAGTCAAAAATGGTAATGTCACTTGATTTATCCACTGAGACAATTCAAAGCATATATAATCGTGGCGCACGAATTTCTACACTGGATAGTGGTACACGTAAAGTAACCTTGTTAGACGAAGATATCATGTTGGTTCGTAACTCGGTTATAGTGGGTATTACTTATTTGCCTTCGATACATCTGAACGCCGAATTAATAGAAAATCGTTTTGGTGAACCCACTGAAAAGCTGCAAGATACTAAAAGTGATGCAATTCACTGGTTATATCCAGCTAAAGGTGTTGATATAGCGCTTAGTGAGTCAGAAAAAGAAGTTATACAATATGTTAAACCTGTCGATTTTGATAAACTGATTAATCCTTTAAAGTCTTTATAAGGGCTGACGACAATTATAGGGTTTAAATACAGGTTAGTAATTTAAGCTTTAGACAATTATAAAAAATAAAACAGGAACCTCCAAACGTGAGTTCAAATACTTCCCTCCCTGATATCAATGTTGTTAAAACGTATCTTCTGCAATTACAAAAAAATATTTGCGACGCACTAACCGAAGAGGATGGTGGTAAAACATTTGAAGTAGATGAATGGCAGCGTGAACAGGGCGGTGGTGGCAAAAGCTGCGTAATGGCAGATGGTGATATTTTTGAATCGGCGGGTATTAATTTTTCACATGTTTTTGGCGGCAAATTACCTGCATCGGCTACAGCTCACCGCCCTGAATTAGCAGGCAGATCATTTCAGGCTATGGGTGTGTCACTTGTTATTCACCCTAAGAATCCTTATATCCCAACATCTCATGCCAATGTGCGTTTTTTTATTGCTGAAAAAGAAGGTGAAGATCCTGTCTGGTGGTTTGGTGGCGGGTTTGATTTAACGCCTTATTACGGTTTTGATGAAGATGCCAAACACTGGCACCAAACAGCTAAAGATGCATGTGAGCCGTTTGGCAAAGATGTTTTTCCCAAATATAAAAAGTGGTGTGATGACTATTTTTATTTAAAACACCGTGATGAGCCTCGGGGTATTGGCGGTTTATTTTTTGATGATTTAAACGAGTGGGGTTTTGAAAAAAGCTTCGCGTTTATGCAAAGTGTCGGTGATCATTATATTAAGGCTTATCGACCCATTGTTAAAAAACGTAAAGCAATTGAGTACTCAGAACGTGAGCGCGATTTTCAGTTATATCGTCGTGGACGTTATGTTGAGTTTAATCTGGTTTACGATAGAGGAACACTGTTTGGTTTGCAATCTGGCGGCCGAACAGAGTCTATCTTAATGTCTATGCCGCCTAATGTTCGCTGGCGTTATAACTGGCAACCTGAAGCGGGTAGTGCTGAGGCAGAGTTATACGAAAAATACCTGATACCTCAAGACTGGATTTAGTCATCATTTAAGTTTTTTTGTGGTGTTAGTAGACGTTAATTTAAGCCTGCTATAAATTTCAAACTAACTATCTGATTATAGATGGTATCTACTAACATCGGTTTTGCCGTTTGATGTATATTAAAAAAAAGTTATTAATGTTTATTGTTCTTAGTTTTATATAACTACATGTAGTAATTTGTCAGTTGTTACTCAAAATTAATAAAGGCTATGTATGTGTAAATTATGTTCGGTATTATTATTGGCGGCACTTCTTGTTATTGGTGGTATGGTATATAAATTCATTATTTCTGGTGAAACATTAATAGCGGAAGATGGTAGACAGTCATTGATGCTGGAAACCGGTGAGAGAGATCTGGTCTTAACAGAAATGCGCATGTTTCTTGGTGCGGTGCAGAAAATTATTCATGCGGCTAATGAAGATGATGCTGAATCAGTTGCCTTGGCAGCGAGAGCCGTTGGGCGCGCAGCGCAGAATGATGTTCCCGGTTCATTGATGAAAAAATTACCATTGGAGTTTAAAAAGCTGGGTTTTGATACGCATTCTAAATTTGATCAACTCGCCATAGATGCCGAGCAGTTTGGTGATGTGACGGTTAGTTTGCAGCAGTTAAGTGTATTAATGCAAAATTGTGTTGCCTGTCATGAGGCTTACAGAGTGGATGCTATTCCAGCCCCGTAAATATTAATACTTATGAAATAAATAAAAAAGCCGTAATTACCTGTGATTACGGCTTTTTTATTTGTCTGGATTATTTATCTGGATTAATCGCCTGTAAATATCTGAATCATTACTTGATATTCTCTCAAACATTCTCTATTCTTTCTCTAATGAGAATGTTTAGAGAATATTATGCTTACCCATAGCCAGCAACGTACCCTTGATTATATTCAGGCCTATATTTTAAGAAATGGTCATGCACCGACTTACCCTGAAATTGCCGAAGGCATAGGTATACAGTCTCAGGGGACGGCACATCGATATGTTAAAGCTTTATTAGAAATGGGCTATTTGCTAAATGAAGAAGGCTCTCACCGTGGTTTACGTCTACCCGATAATGAAATGGAGCAGGGCATGTCTATTCCTCTATTGGGCAAAATTGCAGCGGGTCAGCCAATTGAAGCAATCGCAGGTCATGATGGTATTAACTTAAATCAGATGTTTGGTGGGGATAACCGTTATGCGCTTAAAGTGGATGGTGAATCAATGGTTGAGCTGGGTATTTTAGACGGAGATACCGTGGTCATTGAATCTTGTAATACAGCGTCTAAAGATTCTGTTGTCGTGGCATTAATAGATAATTACGAAGTGACTTTAAAAATTTATCGCCCTTTATCCCATGGACGCATCAAACTGATTCCAGCTAATTCAAATATGGAGCCAATGATATATCCGGCAGATAGAGTTCAGATACAGGGTGTGCTGGTGGGAACTATGCGTACTTATTAGTTTAGAGATATTTTCTTACGTATGCTTGTCACTTAATTCGTTAAAGGTTTTATCATGCAGGACTTTAACAAAGTTTGCCCTATTCACTGGCAACGTGCCATTGCCCTTGTTGATATGAACTGTTTTTTTGCTGCAGTTGAAGCGCGTGATTTTCCAGAGTTACGTGGCCGTCCAGTGGCGGTTACTAATGGTAATAAAGGAACGTGCATTATTACCAGTTCTTATGAAGCAAGAGCATACGGTATTAAAACAGGTATGCGTTTGAAAGAGGGGCGTAAGTTATATGCCGATCTAATTCAAAGGCCTTCTCGCCCTCATGTTTACGCACAAACCTCGGGTGAAATCATGCGCGCAATCAGTAATATTTGTCCGGATATGGAAATATTTTCAGTTGATGAAGCATTTATTGATATTACACGGTGCCAGAAATTACACGGCTCCCCCGGATGCATTGGTCGACTACTAAAAGAGGCGGTATATAACGCATCGGGTTTACATTGTTCTATCGGAATAAGTGGTGATAAAACAACGGCTAAATATGCCGCTAAATTAAATAAACCAGATGGCTTCACAATAATACCTCCCTGGGAATCTCGGCAACAGTTATCGGATGTTTCCGTTACCGAATTGTGCGGTGTTGCAAAAGGCGTAGGGCGTTTTTTAGCTGAAAGAGGGGTGTTTCGGTGCGGTGATATGAAAAGACTGCCCATTGGTGAGTTAGCACGTCGTTTTGGCAATCCTGGACGACGTATCTGGTATATGGCGCAAGGTGAAGATCCTGAGCCGTTACACCCAGATGTCGCTGATCCTAAATCGATAGGTCATGGAAAAGTATTACCGCCAAATACGTTGGACAAAGATTTACTATTAACCTATTTAATTCATATGGCGGTTCGGGTGAGTGCACGCTTAAGGCGTTATCATTTTGAAGCAACGGAGTTTTTTATTGGATTACATACCAATAACAGCTGGCTTGGACGAAAAGTAAAATCACCTTACCCAACAAATGATACTCAGTTATTAATTCGTTTATGTCAGTTTGTGCTGAATGAATGCTGGGATAACCAGGCCGTATATCAGGTGCAAATAACAGCATTAGATCCAAAGAAGGAAAATGCGCAGATGGACCTGTTTGATGAATCAGGAACCAATGAAAATAGAATCAAGTTAGATGGTGTAATGGATGAAATTAATAATCGTTATGGCGAATGTACATTAGGTCCGGGGCGATTAATAAATAAATCTGAAATGCCCAATGTTATCGCGCCCTCATGGAAACCCAGTGGGCATCGGCAGTCGATTTAATAAAGTAGCTGCTGCTGTTATGGCGCGTTTCCCTCGGGGAAAGACCGCCGTTTTTTGGCGCTCTGTCCCCTTAACCCATACCACCAAGAGCTGACAGTGTAGTGAGCCGACTCTGTAAAACTCTTGATGGCATCACAACAGGGGACGGAGCTCAAAAAGCGAGGTCCATCCCCGAGGGAGACGTGCCTTAACAGCTTGTATTTTTATCAGTAGATTAATCTGATAATGATTCCTTTTCTCGTTCCCATGGTCCTCCGTGGGAATGCATATTGAATGTAAGTTAATGATTAACAAATAGCAGGTTAGTTTTATGTATTCCTACGCAGGAGCATGGGAACAGAATTAAAAATTAAAGATATAAATTATGTGTGGTGGAGTCGAATATATTTATCAGGGTGAAAAAAAGCGGGTTTATTTTCCTAACCCGCAGGCGCATCTGCCTGTGCGTTTGAAAAATGCTGAAATTGATTATTTACCCTGGGGTCGTCGCAAACAACAATTGGGCAGCTTGCCGATGGGGGGCTGGGCACGGCATGATTCTATAAAACAGGGTGTGTGGGATAAGTGGTTTCCTAAACCGGTTAAAATAATAGTCTCCCAGTTCATGGAAAAAGATATGGAGTCAAATAGTCACTGGTTTGAATTACCTAAAGGGCAGTGGATACAGGGGCTGATTGCTCATAATGGAAAAGAACGGCGAATTTATGTGGTAACCATAACACCTGTAATGGAAGATGCAGTACATGATCGCTGGCCGCGCATTATGAGCTGATGATTTAACCCTGTGTCCACTGTATAGAAATATTTAGCTGTTTACCGACAAATTAAACGGTGAAAATAAGTGCCCTGGCATTTCGCACAGGGAGGTATATGCCCCGCTTTATGGAAATGCAGATGTTCTCCGCAAACATCACAAATGAGCACACCGGGACCAGTGATTTCACCCGTATGATAAGGCGCATTCTCAGCATCGGCTTTTAGCTGAGCTAGTTCAACGGTTGTTTGATCAGCTGCTTGCTTGAGGTGATCATAAAGGTAGTTTTCAATAATATCAGCATCAATAGCCAGCCATTTTTGAAAATCAGCACCACTTTCAGCCATATAACTTGCAGCTTCTTTAAGGTCTCGCTTTAAATAAGTGGCAATCTTCTCGGATTCTTCCTTAGTCAGCTCGTCAAGTTCAGATAACGCTTCACTGGTTTTATCAATTAACGTATGCAGAACAGGTCCTGTTTTAGATTCGAGTAGCTTGAACTCTTTCATGCTCAGTTTTAACAGTTTTTCATAGGCTTCACTCATGCCTTCAGTAGGGAATGAAGCAGGTGTTTTTTTACTCATGGCGGTGTCCTCATTTACATGGCCCTATGATAAGCCTTTTAGGGGGTATTTATATTGATATTTAACAAAAGACTTTTGGGTTTTATCATATATTTCATAGATTTTTTGTAATAGGTCAAAGTGCTTTTAGAGGTGAAAAATGCTGTATTAAAGAGACTATAATTATACGGACGAGGTTTGGTTATAAAGAGTAAAAAGGATAAATGGAGCATAATTTAACTATGTCAAAAATACCAGAAAACAAGACGCTTTAAACAGTGAGAGTTAAGTTCTACAGGCCTGGTATCGCTGGAAAAATGGAAGGATCACAACTCTGCAGCGAAGGCGATTATATTTTTCTATACAGAGATGCTGTACACCATGGACAGTTGCTAAATTAGGTTGTAGAAAATGAGCGTGAATTGATGCGATGTGATTATTGCTGGATAAATTAGATTACCCGAATAAAGATACAAAATGTCCTGCTCTCCAGACTCGTTATTAACTGGGAGCAGTTAAACCATTTATGAAAAAACAGAGCACATACTGGAGTGATCATCGGTAGTTAAAAACTTTCCTGAACAAAGTGAAAAAAGTAAATAATCATGCAAAAATCAGAATATGTACAAGAAATTACAGATCGATTCCACAAACGGGTGGTTCAGGCTGGTGATGAAATACCTGATGAGCATTATAATGGTTAAGTCTGTTAATTGAGGCAATAATTGATATGGCTTTAGTAGAATAACTATAAAAAATGGCAGATAAATTGCAAAAATTATCTCATATAGATAAGAGTGATACGGGGTTCTTTGATTAAGCTAAATGAAACAGACTTTGGTATAAAAAACCTGTTATAAATATAAAAAACTGGCCTGTTTAGAGTAACAATTATGAATTATAAATCTGCTGAAAAATATCTACTTGAAAAGCCTGAGTCCAGAAAAGATTACCCCTTTGGGCCTGCTGCAGCAGTGTTTAAGGTGAAAAGTAAGATGTTTGCAATACTCATTAACAGAGAGGGTGTTGTATATATGAATCTAAAATGTGACCCATACAGGGCAGCGGCTTTACGTGATGTGTATGAAGCGGTAATCCCTGGTTATCATATGAACAAACTACACTGGAATAGCGTAATTTTAGATGGCAGTATTCCGTTAAACGAAATGAAAAAGATGATTGATCACTCATATGCATTAGTTGTAAAAGGCTTAAAAAAAGTTGAGAAAAATGCCTTACTTTTAGCGTATTCTGAAGCGGAAATATACAAAGAGTTATAGTTTAAATTAACGTAAATTAAATGATATTTGATAAACTTAAAAAACTAGCTACAATACACCTAATCGTATACTTTTTAATCAGAGAATATGAGATCCAATTTCATTAACAACCCTGGTATTAAACATGGCCGCAAAAAAAAGAAAAGCTAAGAAAAAAGTTACTAAGAAAGCAAACCCATTAGTAGCATTGAAAGCTCAGTTAGCAGAAGTGAAAGCTCAGGCAAAAGCTGTAACAGCTGAAGCTAAAGAAACAGCAAAACGTGCTGATGCTTTAGTTAAAGGCATGAGTGGCGGGTCTGCTGCACCAGCAGCAAAAGCAAAAGCTGCTAAGAAGAAGCCTGCAAAACGTCGTAAAAAGCGTGCTGCTAAGAAGAAGTAATTCTTTTTAAAATAAAAAAAAGGGACTATATAGTCCCTTTTTTTGTGCCCAAAAAACATGAGATATTAGAATTGTGAGTAATGCGTTTTCTCTATAGCCTTGTTATACAGGCCTCTTAAAGGTATTAGGTGAAATAGGTATAAAACGAATGTTTGAATAAAGACGTAAAATGCGTATTTTATTATCAGTTATAAATATAAAAAATAACAACCAAAAATCATATGACATAGAAATATGAGAATAATACAAACATATACAATTATATTAATTAGTATGCTGCTAATAGTGAATAATGCATCAGCACAGGAGTTAGAACCAAGAGCGTATTCGAATGCACCCGTGGGATTGAATTTTGTGGTATTAGGTTATCAATATTCAAAAGGAGGATTGCTGTTTGATCCAGCGATAGCAATTATAGATGCTCACTCAGAAGTTAATGTCGGAGTATTTGGATATTTACGAACACTGGAGGTACCGGGAATGTCTGAGAAAGAAGGCATAGTATCAGCATATGCAGATTTATAGATTCAGGGGATATAATCGGGCGAGTTTTACTCGCGTGATGTTGAAGGCGCAGCAGATCCGTCTTTTTATTTTAATCTTAATTTTTATGGTTCGCCTGCATAAAAATTGAATGAATTCAAAAATACCAACTAGATACGATTGCTGGTTTTACAATTAGAGTTACACCGTCTTTAGGCTAATACGATAAAGATAAAATAATTAATGTAGGGATAAATCGCTGGTCGCTTAAACCAGAATTAGGCATATCTAAGGCTATAGACCGCCTGGTTATGGAAGCGATGGTTGCAGTAACTTATGATACTGATAATGACGATATTGATAATGATAAGGTAAGACACCAGGATCCGGTTTATTCAATGCAGGGACATTTGACATATACCATTGCCAATAAAATATGGTTATCTTATGGTGCTACCTATTTTACAGGGGGTAAAACCTCCGTTGAAGGTATCAATAGTAATGATTGACAGAATATTCACGTACAGGATTAACATTGGCCATACCTGTTAATAAGTACCATTCCATTAAAATATTGTCGAGCGTAGGTTTAAATACACGTACCGGCACAGATGACGATTCTGTAAGTTTGTTCTGGCAATATCAATGGGGAGCAAGTTTGTGAGTGAAAGTTCAGAAGAATCAGGCAATTTATTTGCATCAATACCGGGCAATCTGGATAGTGAAGTATTCGAATTAATTTTAAAGCATGAAAATATCAAAATAGAGCGAATTGTTTCAAAAGGCCACAAGAGCCCTGAAACTGGCTGGTATGATCAAACTTATAACGAGTGGGTGGTTGTTATCAGGGGAGAAGCAGTAATTACTTTTGAGGACAGGAAGGTATCTATGTACACAGGTAGTTATATAAATATTCCCGCTCATACAAAGCATAAAGTTATTTGTACTAAACTTGAAGAAGAAACAATCTGGCTGGCAATTCACTATTAGTTAAGTACGAAATTCGATTATAAACACCGCTTATATCACCACAGAAAAACAGACACAAACTCTCTTAGCTTTTGTTTTAATTAAATGGAATAAAAATATAACTCATTTCATCTGAATTAGTATTAAATCACTGGAAGACAAGATGGAAAAAATGAAAATCAGTAATTGGCAATGGTTGCCTGCTATTACTTTACCCATATTACTACTTATTAGCAGTTATTCGATTGCTGTCCCAGTTAGTCTTAATTCAGTTGCAGAAGGTGGAGACAGTGCCTTTTCAGGTGAATTAAAGGATTCAAGTTGCTCTGATACAGGCGTTATAATGTTTCATGGGCGGGGTTCCTCTCCAACAGGTCCAGTGGTTCACGAGTTAAGCAATTCACTTAATCGGGCTGGATATAGAACTTTATCGATAGAAAATCCTCTACCGTTAAATCAACAGGTCGACTTCAGTAGCTATGTAAATGATGTAAATACAGTTAACTATGTATTTCCAGAAAGTTATGCCCGAATGCGGACTGCAATTAATTATTTAGAATCATTAGGCGCTAAAAAGATTGTAGTAGCAGGTTTCAGTCTGGGTTCAAGGCTTTTAACAGGCCATGTCGCCAGAGGGCAAACAAATGAATTACCTATTATAGGTCTGATCGGGGTTGGGATGTATGCAAACAGTATCGATCCACTAAATACTAGCTTAACGCTGGATGAAGTCAGTGTGCCGGTTCTGGATGTATACGGTGACGCAGACACTAATTCGGCTAATACAGCGACATCAAGACAGGCCGCTTATTATACAGGTTCGGGTTTGAGTTATACACAAAACGTTATAACGTGTATCAGTGGTGCTAACTGTCATCAACTTGAAGGCAATAAAGGTGATGATAGCCAGGAGCTTGAAATAGCGGTTAATGCGTGGATGCAGTCGTTTGCGCCTGTGTCGGTTATGCAATCTTGTAACGAAGTGGTAACTGAAAATATAAGTAATGCCAGTGGTTCAATAGGTCTTATTTTTCTAGGTATTTTAGTTATCCTTGCCGCTATAAAATTTAGTAAGAAAGAAAAATAAGGTTGTCGATTCACCTTTAAAAACAACGTTATAATTTTTTCTGTTAATGGGTATCTGTGTTAAGTTAAGTTAGGTAAAATGTCATCTTCAGAATAACCAGTCGCCATAGAATATAATGGCGCACATAAATACGCTACTCAGTTAGATATAATCCCTCATAGATTAGAGTTTAAATGCCTGAACCATTTAAAAATATATATAACAGTCAGTTTTTTGAAGGGTTTACACAAGCTCTATTACATGTAATTCCTGATCTTGATAAAAAAGCCTTTCTTAATGATATTCATGATAAGGAGTGGAACAACAGAGAGCTAAAACAGCGAATGCGGCATATCTCTGGTGTTTTAAACAAATACTTACCTGGCGACTATCAAAGCGCCGTTGCATTAATACTGGTGTTTATTGAGCATCTGAAAGATTCACAATGCACATTAATGCTTGAGTACATGTTTATACCTGATTATATAGAGCAGTATGGGCTTGCTGATTATGAAACATCTGTTCATGCTCTGTGTGAAATAACTAAATTTACCAGTTGTGAATTCGCAGTACGCCCCTTTATTATCAAATACCCGAAAAGAATGATGAAGCAAATGCAGGTCTGGTCAAAGCATGAAAACCATGATGTCAGGCGTTTTGCTACAGAAGGGTGTCGCCCGCGCTTACCATGGGCAATGGCTTTACCATTGTTAAAGAGTAACCCAGAAAGCATTTTACCTGTTTTAGAATATTTGAAGAATGATACTTCTGAATACGTTAGAAAGAGTGTAGCTAACAACTTAAACGATATAAGTAAAGACAACCCTGATGTTGTAATAAAACTGATCAAAGAGTGGCAGGGAAAAACAGAAAATACCGACTGGGTAATTAAACATGGAAGCAGAACATTATTGAAGCAGGGTAATTCTGAGGTTATGAAAATATTTGGTTTTGGGTCTATTAAAGATATCAAAATCGAAAATATTAAAATACTTACACCAGTGGTTAAAATTGGTAACGCATTAGAATTTGTATTTGAATTGCATAATAATATGAAATCTAAGTCTAAACTGAGGTTAGAGTATGGTTTGTATTATCAAAAAGCTAATGGAAGTTTATCTAAAAAGGTTTATAAGATAAGCGAGAAAGATTACCCCGGGAATTCAACTACAACAATCAATCGTAAGCAGTCATTCAAACTCATTACTACCAGAAAGCTCCATACAGGGCTTCACCAGTTATCTATAATTGTAAATGGCAATGAATTTGAGAAACTTGATTTTGAGCTAATTGATTAGGGTCAGCCTGTACTTGTCTACTTGTTAAGTAAGTCTTTTAAATCAGCAAATGGATTATTGGTAGCCTCGGTTTGCTCGTTTTTACCCATTACAATGCCATGTTCAGCTAACTGTTCTTCGTATCGCTGGTGCTCATTATCATGGCAATATAAGCATAATAACTCCCAGTTACTGCCATCAGCCGGGTTGTCGTCGTGATCATGATTTATATGATGTACCGTTAACTCATGCAGATTTGTTCTGTTAAATTCCCGACAACAGCGACCACATATATGAGGGTAGAGCTTTAATGCTCTTTCACGGTAACCATGCCCTCGTGTTTCAGCGTCTTTTCGCGCTTTAGCTACAACCTGATCCAGTTTATCGTTATCTATCTTTTTCATTAATTTTAATGCCTGATCTGAGTTAATACGTCTTATACAAATGATATATGCTTAAGCTACCCGAATTCAATAGATGAACACGGCTTTATCTCATGTCAAAATAGCATTATTAGAGATTATTCTTCACTAATTTAGCCTGTTCTGTGACAATAGCTCACCCAAATTAGGACATTCATGTGACAAACAACGACATATTACGCCGAATTCGTTATACCTTTGACTTTGATGACTCAAAAATGATGAGTTTATTGAGTTCTGAAGATCAGGAAATTAGCCGTGAACAAATGAGTGACTGGTTAAAAAAAGATGATGATCCTGCATTTCAGGAGTGTAAAGACGTGCAGCTGGCAATTTTTCTTAATAACCTGATTGATGAAAACAGGGGAAAGAAAGAGGGCGCGCAGCCTCAACTTGAAAAACACCTGACAAATAATATTATCCTGAGAAAATTAAAAATAGCCTTAAATCTTAAAGATGAGGATATATTAGATATGATGGCACAAGCTGAGTTTACGATTAGTAAACACGAGTTAAGTGCATTATTTCGAAAAAAGGGCCATAAACATCATCGCGTATGTAAAGACCAGATTTTGCGTAATTTTTTACAGGGCATGCAACTCAAGTACCGAGCAAAAGATTATTATAAGCAGGATAAGTAATGGAATCCTTTGAACTGGAAGGTCGTGAATTTATAGAGTTAAATAATCTCCTGAAAATTACAGGTTTATGTGAAAGTGGCGGCAGGGCGAAAGCGCTTATTTCAGAGGGGCTAGTTAAAGTTGATGATGAAGTGGAACTACGCAAACGTTGTAAAATAAGAAAAGGTCAGGTCGTTGAGTTTAACACTCAAAAAATTCAAATAAGTTAATATTTAGTTCGTTAATAACAGCTTGTTACAGTTATAAAAAACGAATATCTTAGAAATATGAATAAGTCCGAATTATACCAGGCTATATTATTAGAGCTTGAAAATGTACATAAAGTAGCAATAGCTGCAGCTCAAAGAGCTATTAATACAGCGACAGATGAAGAAAGTGAAGCTGAGAATAAATATGATACGTTTGGTCTTGAGGCTTCGTATCTTGCGCATGGACAATCTAAACGAGTTGCTGAATGTGAAGCGGATTTAGCTGTTTTTAAAAAGCTAAAAGTTAATGTTCAGGCACCGTCTGGCTCTGTTTCAATCGGCTCTCTGGTAACTATCGAAGATGAAAAAGCTTGTCAGCAATTAATATTCCTAAGCCCGGTTGCTGGAGGTCTTAAGGTCAAGTACAAAGATGATTTGATCACAATCGTCACTCCATCTTCTCCACTTGGTAAAGCTATATATTTAAGCAAGCCAGATGAAGAGATAGAGGTTAAAGCAGGTGATGAGAAAAAACATTATATAGTCACTGATATTTTTTAAGTATAAAATCACCAATAAAAAGGTCTATCAATGAAGTTATTAATACGTAATCTTGCACGTACAACCACTGAAAAAGAGCTTAAACAGCTGTTTGAGCCATTTGGCGATGTGCAGTCATGCAGTCTTGTGATTGATAAAGTTACAAATGTTTCTAAAGGGTTTGGTTTTGTTGAAATGCCAAAATCAGGCGATGCAAAAGCGGCGATTAAAAGTCTAAATCAGATGGAAATAGCCGGAAATAAAATTCGTGTAAAAAAAGCTGAATAAGGATTATTAGTTGGAATTAGCTCTGTATGTTCTGTACAGAGTTCTTATGCTTAATCAAAAGTATAATTATCATTAAATCAAGTGCTTAATATAGTGTTATTAGAAAAGATAGATTAAAGCTGGCTAGATAAGTCGAAGTTAATATACAAGTTAAAGTCTATATTTATGCCTATAATAGAAAGACAGCAGCAAAAAGTTTGATATGTAGTCATACCTGCTTTTTTTTATATTTGAGGGTAATTTGATGTATAAATATGCAATTTCAATTAGCATGTTATGGCTGTCGCTGAGTTTGATTGCGGTGGAAGCCAAAGAGCTCATCCTTGCAGCTAGTACCTCGACAAAAAGTAGTGGCTTACTCGATAAATTGATACCTGAATTCGAGGAATTAAGCGGTTATAGAATCAAATTACATAGCGTTGGTTCGGGCAAGGCACTTCGTATGGGTAGTAAGGGTAAAGTTGATGTCTTAATAGTGCATGCGCCGGAAGCAGAAAAAAAATTCATCGAACAGAAACATGGTGTATTGCGTAAGCCAATGATGAAAAATGATTTCATTATCGTTGGGCCTAAAAATGATCCAGCCAGGCTTCGTGGATTATCGGATGTAAAGCAGGCCTTTATCAATATTAAAAACAACCGTAGTCAGTTTATTTCCCGCGCAGATGACTCGGGTACACATAAGAAAGAAATGTCAATATGGGATGCCTGCGAAATAGAGCCTTATGGTGACTGGTACTATGAGTTGGGTGCGGGGACAGTGCAAACTTTGCGGATGGCAAATTCTCAACAAGGCTATATGATGATTGACAGGGGAACCTGGCTGGTGTCGCGTTCAACTGTGAACTTAATGTTATTCATTGAAAAAGACCCTATTCTGGAAAACCCATATCATATTATCGCGATTAACCCAGAGAGGCATGAAAAAGCAGATTATCAGGGTGCGAAAAAATTCATTAAATGGGTAACTGGAGAAAGAGGTCAGGAAATAATTAATCAATTGAAGGTAGATGGTGAACAACTATTTACCGTTGTGAAAAACTAAAGGCCATCTAATGACGATACGAATTCGTCTAGCCATGCTCATGTCATCCGCTATGTTGGTTATGATAGTGCTGTTTTTTTATGCTGTTAATGAGCAAAAAAATCTGCATGAAAAACTAAATATAATTCGTTCCACATCTACTGAACTAATCAGTTTGACACAATATATAGATACAACTTTTCAGCAACAGATACTTGCATGGTCAAACTTATTATTAAGGGGTGGAGATCCTGAAGAATATCACCGATACTTACAGGCATTTTACCAGGAGGAGAGAGGAACACGTAAAGCAATTAAGGATCTTAAATCTAAACTGCGTGATTATGAAAACGCACAGTTACAAATGATTAAATTTGAAGAATCACATAGTTTATTAGGTATTCGCTACAGAAAAGCGCTAAAGGTTTTTAATCAATCAGAGAATCCAGTTTACGAAACAGACCGTTTTTTATGGAATGCAGTAGATAACCCTCTCAGATTGCTCTCTGAAATTAAAAGCATAATATTAGAACATCGACAAGAACAGTTGATTTTGGCTGAAAAAAATTATGATAAGTCAACGAGTGCAATTGTCTACATCGTTGCCGTTGGCGTTTTAATATTTATTAGTATATTTATCTGGTTTACAGATATAAGCTTTGGGAAACCTTTATCGAAAGCAATAAAAGTAGCAGAAAAAATTTCAGCGGGTGATTATAGTCAACGTGTAACTGAAAAAATGCCCGGCGAATTTAACCTGTTTGCTAAGGCATTTAATTATACGATTGATAGCCTGATTCATGCTAATAAAGATTTGCAGAAAAATATGCAAGCCATGGAGAGTGAGATTAGCAGACGAAAGGAGCTTGAAGTTGAGCTGGAACATAAAAAGCTTATAGCGGAGTCAGCATCAAAATCCAAATCAGAGTTTTTATCAAATATGAGTCACGAGATTCGAACACCATTAAATGTCGTAACAGGGTTTTCTGAATTACTGGCTGCAACAGATATTAATGAAAAACAGAAAAAATATATTGATGCGATTCAAAATGGTGGAAGTTCATTGTTGAGTATTATTAATGATGTGCTGGATTTATCAAAAATTGAAGCTGGTAAGTTAAGTGTCGTTAAGAGTAATTTTGATCTGTTTAAGCTGATGAACGAAGTCAAAGGCATGTTTGAAAAGGAAGCATTTGAGAAAAACCTGGATTTTGAAGTTGTAATTTCAAAAAATGTTCCCGCTATTATTTATCAGGATGAAAACAGATTAAAACAAATTTTAGTTAACCTGTTGAGTAATGCTCTAAAGTTTACAGAACAAGGCGGTATTGAATTAATATTAAATGCCTTACCCATAAAGAATGCTTCACAAGTTGATCTGTGTTTTAGTGTTGAAGATACGGGTATAGGTATTGCAGAAGAATATCACCATAAAATTTTTAATCAATTTGAACAGCAGGATGGTCAGGATTCAAGGCGTTACGGAGGAACAGGTTTAGGTTTAGCTATTAGTCAGCAGTTAGCTAATTTGCTAAACGGAGGTATGACTGTTAGCAGTGTGCCAGAAAAGGGCAGTGTGTTTTCACTGTGCCTGAGTGCCGTGGAAGTGTCCGAGCTTCTGGAGAGTAATGCAGAAGTTGAAGATGTAGTTGTGAATTTAAGTCAATCAAAAATTCTTATTGCGGATGATATACAGGCTAATCGTGAGTTGATAAAAGACTATCTTGATGGACAGCCAGTGGAAATTATCGAGGCTGAAAATGGCAAGAAAGCGATAGATGCTACACGTGAATATAGACCTGATCTTGTTTTAATGGATATAAAAATGCCTGAGATGGACGGAGTAGAGGCAACAAAAATATTAAAAACCGATAGTGAGTTAAAGTCTATACCTGTCATTGCGCTTACGGCTTCTTCAATAAAAGGAGAGGATGCTCAGATAAATGATGTTCTATTTGATGATTATCTTACAAAGCCGATTAGAAAAATGGTCTTATTAAAATCTCTCAGTCGTATTATAAACGATACATAGTTATCTTATAAACTATGTGGGCATTACGTATTTTAAATTTATAAAGTCTATAATTATAAATCAAGTGTTAGATTTCCTTGTTTTGCTCTTGATACACATATACACATTGAGTTTCTTCGTTGTTCACTGTTAAGGAATACATCCTTATGATCGGGTGCGCCCTCTAGTACTGTTGTAACGCACAGCCCACATTCACCGCGTTTACATTGATGTGCAATATTGATCCCATTATCAAGTAGATGATCAAGAATTGATTTATCTGTAGGTACAGCTAATTTTATATCACTCCGTTTTAAAGTTAGCTCTATAGGCGTATTGTCATTAATCGTATTAATACCAAAACTTTCAAAGTGAATATTGGTATCACTCCATTTGTTAATCTCGGATATTTCTCTAACAGCATTGATTAAACGAATCGGGCCGCAAACATAAACATGAGTTGCTGTCTTAGGTTTACTCAGGAGTGTATCAAGGTTTAAACGTGAGTCTCTATCAGCGGATGTATAAAATGTGCATTTATCACCGGCTATACCTTTTATTCTGTCTTTATATATAAGCTCAGAAACTGTTCTGGCAGAATAGTGTAATTCATAAGATTGTTGTCTAGATTCAAGGTTTTCTACCATTGATAGAATGGGAGTTAAACCAATGCCACCCGCAATTAATATACTGTGTTCTGCTTTTTTATATAGGGTGAATTCATTTCTTGGCATAGAGCAGTTTAGAATATCTCCCTGCTTAATATCGTGATGCATAGCATAGGATCCACCATTACTATCAGGTTGTTCAAGTACAGCAATCTCATAATGAGTTAGGATGTCAGGATTAGAAAGTATAGAGTAATGTTTTATAAGAGCGTTATCATCGCTCAGAGTGACTTCTAAATGTGAACCAGCTTCAAACTCAGGTAACGTTTCATCTGATTTAAGAATAAAAGACTTAACTTTGTTTGACTGCTGAATTATTTGGTCAACTCTTAAATCCAGTGCTTTATTAGCAGCATCACTTTTATTAACTTCAGGATTATGAGGGGATGCATCAAGGTACTCCCATTCAATATCAAATGAGATGTTACTTTCTCTCCAAGACTCTATATCAAACTGCCAAAACCTGAGTGTGCCAGCTGTTTCCATATCGGTGTTCTCAATATACCATAGTACTTTAGCTGTACCGGTGAGTTGCAGTACTTTTTTATTGATGAAATCAATGAAAACAATGCCAGCTGCAGGATTTAATTCAAAGTTTCCCAGTGTATTGAACATGTTGTTACCAGGGTAATCAGGTATGCGCAATTGATTCTTATTGATTATCTGAACGAAGCCTGGTTTACCGCCTCTATGTGAAACATCATTTCCCTGTTCAGGGTGAGCGCTTGAAACAAAAAATGTATCGGCTTCTGATATTATATTATGTTGATTTTTATTTAAATTACAGCCGCAAATGTCTGATGATTTGTTTTGTGTCTGACCTTTTTTAGCTCGAAGAATATGTCTACGTTGAATATATTGAGGACAGTTTGGATATGCCTGATCAATGATAATATGATAAATATATTCTGATATTTTCTCTACAGTGCCATTAATTCGTAATCGACGTCGAGAACCAAGTTCTATAACAATCATTCCAACTTGTTTATTAGATTGAATGTTAGACCAGAATGGATCTGTAATTGAAATTGAAGTGTTACTAAAATCTATTTTCACAGTAGAAGGGTCTAGTGCTTCAATAAAACCGGTGTGACCAAAAATAACAGATGACCATATTCTGGAGTTAATATCGGTAGTACCTAGAATAACCATAGATTGCTGGCTAATGAAATTTAAAGCGGCACCGGGTATACGGTTAGAAATAACAGTACCATTTGATCGTGCGATATCAGACACACCTAATTTTGTCTGTACTTCAAGTTCGCCTTTATGAAATGGTCCGGATTGTGACATGTTGTTATCCTTTCTAATCGAATGTTTTCTTAATTGTTTAATGAGTCTCGTCATTCCCGCATGCTTATGTCGTGGATGACGAGGAAACAATGTTTATGAAAATATTAAAAAATCATAATCTCAAAACCATCACTTCTTAGATTTCTCAAGCTGGGTAAACCAGAAGTGCCCGGAACAGCATTATCCTTTACTAAATCGAAACCACTTTTAACGGCTTCTTCAGAAGCGCCGAATACATCTGCACAACCACAGGAAACACCAGCTACTTTGTCTTCAACGGCTTTGTATAATGCATATACAGGATGTTCTTCATTATTCATTTCACCAGCCCAACGCGTTCCAGCGCCTTGAAATAATATTGTTACTTCATCGCCATTTTCTTTATGATCATAAGCAGTAGCTAATGCATTAAAGAAACGGCCTAGTGCTTCTTCAGTACCTGATTTTGGATCGGATAGAATAATAATTGCAGTTTTCATATGTAAACCCTCTTGGTTTGGTTGTTAACGATTATTCGTTGAGGGTGATATTGCATCGCCTGTGCCAATGTTGCTTGTATAAGTAAGTTACTGATATTTATAGATTAGTTTTTTATATTTAAATCTTATAAATAACGAATAGTCGTGTTTTACGAATTGTCGTTAGTCATATACGTAATTTCGTCGGCTTTATGGAGTAAAATTATAAAGAATTATTTAAGCGTTGATTCTTTTTAATCTGATTGTATAAATGATTTATGATTGAACCAGAGAATAATTTAATTAATGAAGTAGTATAAAGTTATTGACTGGTTCTAATGCGATTAATAATAATCTCTTCTATTTCAATACAATACGGTAACCAGAGCCAGAGAATAACGGCAATAGAACACAGTATATCGGCTGTTTGAAAACCGTCCATTAAGAATCCGCTCAGTGAAAGTAAAAATATAACTACACGATTCATATTACTTAAGTAACGTTGATGCTTCTGGCTCATGATGATCTCCTGTAATTTTGATAATTACGTCGCATAAGCCGTGCCACAATCTGTTTACTTTAATATGGTTAGATCAAGTGATTGTTTTAATGTGCAAAAAGGTAGATTTAATAAAACGATTTAAAAGGGTGCAAGAAGATAAATACAGTTA
>Ga0316204_10005693_pt1 | contig 20183 bp, 16 predicted proteins | sample 6monrhotite_MG_2_FD_205661 | JGI IMG/M metagenome (GOLD analysis project Ga0316204, IMG submission 205661) | Microbial mat bacterial communities from mineral coupon in-situ incubated in ocean water Damariscotta River, Maine, United States -... | ecosystem: Environmental > Aquatic > Marine >...
CAAAAAAAGTCCGCGAAAAAAATGCCATACGTCCCCAGATACGGCTGTAGGGTTGACGATGTTATAACTACCGGTTCCCCCAAGAGGCAGAAGCTTCAAAAGCGCCAAGCCGGCTAGAGACAAAACGATGGCCGTCGCCATTTTCATATCTCTTAGTGCAAGCACCATCGCCAGCATAACGGTCACGGCGAAAGCAAAACTAAAATAAAGCCCATAAATTATATTGTTGGATATATCCCTGAGCAGGTCCGTCCGTTGACTTGGATCCTGGAAAATTGAGAACAGACCATGAGGGATGTGAGAAAGAGCCGAAGCCAGAGCATAGTTATTTTTTATGTCTATCTGCAGTTTTATACGCTCAACAATGAATTCCCGGGCGCCGGCATCTGAAAGAGCGCTGTAAACGCCGCGTTTAATGTGATTCGCTTTCTCAATAAGATCGTTATCAAGGCTATTCTGATACGAAAAAAAGTAATACATGAAGCCGTCATCATTAATGACGAAATACTTGTTGAACGTCCCATAATATCCAACAAACACAAAATATATCGCAGAAATCACCAACATAATTACATTGATATTTTTAATCGATATTTTTTTTTCAAAAAACATGTGCGTCCTTAAAAGTGCGTATTTTTTAACCGAGGAAACTTGAAACTGTTAATGTTTCAGGCCCATATAATTTACGGCCCCTCAAGAATTTACCTTCTGTATCAAAGTAACTCAACACATGCCCGCGCTAGACCAATGCTGCGCACCATCGCCCCGTCCATGTCGTTGCCCTTGGCTCTGACGACGTGCGCCATGCGGCTGGACGGGTCTTATTGCTACATATCTCGCTCGGTCGGAATAGCCATTGCTGTGAAAACAACTCAGGTCCTCCTCTATCCTTGCCTAGATCTCTGCCGAGCAATAGCCGCCGCACGCCCATCCATCCGATGCTGTGTGTCTGGGTCTTGAGGACATCTTCGACAACCTAGCTCTTATGTTTTGCCGCGTCGCATACTGTCTTTCAGACGATGCTCCAAAACCGTAGCGGCAACATGGCTGTCACCAAAAACATTCCGAATTGTTCGGATGATTCGCGAAGGATTTATCAGATAACCCAAAAGATAATTTGTACCCATGGCGACAACCCTATAAATAGCCAAACCTCGAGGGCTGACTATTTCATTTACGACCATGGGGTTAATCGCAAGAAAGTCCGAATTGATCGACGTCAGCGAGAGGAAGTAATCGTCGTTGAGAGTGACGCGATTATCCTTGATCAAGTGTTTAAATATTTCACTTCCCGGATAGGCCGAGTAAAGATTAATTGGCACTTCTTCAACACCGCGCATGGCTAGCTTGAAACCATAAAAGATTGTTTTGAGCATGTCTTTTCTGGTTTCACCGGGAAACCCGATGATCAGGTTCGCGCGGGTGGTGATCCCCAAGTTTTTGGCGTTTATGATTGATTCGGTAAGGCCATCCAAAGATATTCTTTTTTTAATTTTTTCAAGAATTCTAGGTGAGCCGCTTTCCGGCGCATAGACAAGATATGTGCATCCGGTTTCTTTAAGTAAGGATAAGGTCTCGACATCAAGCGCTTCACTTCGGGTTCCAGAGGGCAGAGACCACGAAATTTTGATATCTTCCTCCAATAATTTTTTGCAGAACTCAACGGTCCACCTTTTTTTGGTAATGGCCGTAAGGTCATAAAACTGGAGACTCGTTATATTATATTTATCGATATAGTGTTTGATCTCACTTATGAGGTCGTCGATGTCACGAAGCGTGTACCGGGTCGTCCACATTTGGGGGTTGGAACAGAATGTGCACTGATAAGGGCAGCCTCGCGAGCCCATGATAGGCATGTCGCGCTCAGTCCCAATGCCAAAAGATTTTCCGGCAGCCCAAAATTTTTCAAGATATCCATCAGGCCAATGCGGCCAGGGAATTTGAGATAAGTCACGAACACGGGGTTGGGTTTCGTTGCGAATAAAAGCCCCGGATGCATCGAGATAAGCGATGCCGTTCAAGTCATAAATGCTTTCGTTTTCGCTTACCTTCTCAAGAATCTCAAAAAATGTGTGCTCTCCTTCTCCCATAACGCAGGCATCAAGTGAAGGGCAGTCACGTAGGACGTACTCTGAAAGTGCTGTCGCGTGTTCCCCGCCAGCAATGATCACAGCCTTGGGAAAACACTCCCTGATTTTCTCAAGAAACTTGCGTTGTACAGGCCACTCTCCGGAGAACATGATGGAAATACCGATAACCTGGCTGTTCTCGGGTATGCGAGCAATCGCGTCTTCAAAGGTTAGGCCCTGACAGGCAATTCCAGCGAAATCAGGCATCGGCCATATATGATTTAGTGCTTCCGATACAGAATCGACGATCGTTACGTCGTGCCCCCGATCGATGGCATAGCCCGCCAAATACGCCATGCCGATGGCTGGCGTGGCTTCATTGTTGATGGCTCGGTCATGAAAGACCAAGGGGCCTCTAACAAGCGTTGTTTGCATGTGTATTTCGTTTCATTTAGTAAGGCCAACCTATGCCGACTGTGCAGGAGAATTAAGCGCTAACGTATCGTTTGTATCAGAATAACGATTATGTTTGGACTAACAAGCAAAGTTCAAAACGTCTCAAAATGCTCTAGTGGAAATACATCCGAATTATGCTGAGGGTGGGTCTTGGAGACAGATGAGGGCCCGCTGCAACAAGAGAAGCTTAGCTCCTAAAAGATAGTTGTTTGCCGAAAACATGCCGCAACAGCCCAAATGAAGCCCCTGCGGCAATGATAATCGTAAAATAAATATTTAAGAGCACAGCCACGAGCAGAAACGCCGGATTTCGGGCTGCCGTAAATGCAAAAAACCCCAGGTAGCCGTATACATAAACAGCAAAAGAAATGGCGGCCAGCACGTAGGATACGTCCCTGTAAGGCGTCGGGAGAAACGCAAACAGGAAAAAGAATAACGAAGCCAGTATCGCAGCAGAACTCACTCCCGTTCCTGCTGAAGTTACTCCGCCTGACTCAAATTTTTTCCTCGATAGAAAAACCTGCATCCAAAGGGCAACGCGTAAGAAATACGTTGTTGTTAACTTTTTCCAACACGGAAAGACGTGTTTGACAGCAATAGACGGGTCAAGAACCATGTTATATTTCTCAATGATCCGGTAACCGAGTTCTTCGTTTTCGTAGTCCATGCCCCATTTCAGACTTTCGTTAAAGCCACCTAAATCATCGAAAACATTGGAACGAATTCCGGCGCGTGCGGAATCAAATACTTCGTACTCAATAACGCCTTTTCTTAAAAAGAAATAATTGTTGAGCAATGCTTTGTAGAGAGGGGCAGCGCCGTCATTCAGGGGTTGGGAATCATAAATACCGATCACCGCATCGATTTCAGGGTCTTTCATGCGTTCAGCAAAACAATACAACGCGTCTGGAAGCATTTCCGTATCGCTGTCTAGAAAAAAATAATACTCGCCATCTGCGATCCTGGCTCCAGCATTTCGGGCCAGCGCCGGCCCCCCATTTACAGCTTGTTGAATTACTTTCACTGTACCGGGATTGGATTTTTCAAGTTCTTGCGCAATGCTAAAGGATTTATCTGTTGAACAATCATCAACGATGATAATTTCAAGTGGCGCATATCCAGTCCTCAGAACGCTATCCACACAGTTCTCAAGTGTCATGGTGGAGTTGTATGATGGAATGATAACGCTGATTTTTTTCATTTGTGGCACGCCCCGTTATTGACCGATATTTTTTAAAGCCGCCGTGAGGAAACGGGGGTATTGCGAGGGGTTCCATACGACGTTAGCACCAAGTGCACATTCAAAAGTACATTTACATCGGCTGTCTTTTATCCATTTCACCAAATCCTTGTTTTCTTTCCGATGCATTAGACGGTAGATGTCAAAATCAACATCCCTCAGGTTTCCCATCGACTGGTCAAGGATTTCGCACGGGTGAACTTCGGCCGTTTCACTGATGACAAGTAGTTTCTTCCCCGCGACACAGGGGGTTACAAATTCGTTATCGAACGCCGTCTTTATCAGGTTTTCACGAGACACATCGCGGGCGCCGCGATACAGAAAATAAAGTTTTCTTGTTTCTTTTTTGCGCGAAACGCTTTCAAGAAAGTCATTAACTGCTAAATACTTTTCTTTCGATTGGGTCTTAAGCGCCTCATCTTTTATATTTCCGCGAGCGTAAGTGATAGTGAGGTTGTCGAAATCGAAATCCCTATCAATCGTTTTCTGAATATCCAACATTCTATCTTCTGACGAAGCTGTAAAAACTGAATTTGAATCCAAAACCAAATTCGGGAACCGTTCCCGAAGGGGGGAAATCGCGTTATAACTGCGTATAATTTTTTCGTATGATCCGGGCATCGATCGGTTTTTATCATGCTCTTCACCGATACCGTCGATGGAAAAGGCTAAGCGGAAGAAACTGTCGGGATGACGCGGAAGAATCGTTTCAAGATACCTAACCATTTTATCAGTCAATGAGGCATTCGTCGGGATTGTGATGTATCGCGCCGAGCAGTTTTCAATAAAAAGAGTTGTGATTTCAGCCAGTTCCTTACGGAGGAATGGCTCCCCTCCCGTCAGAGATAACTGTAAGATAGGCCCTATATTTTCTGTCATTTTGCCGATTTCGTCGATGCTCATTTCCTCGACTTTTCGACCTTTTTCAATTTCGGCGTAATAAAAACAAAAGTCACATCGGAAATTACATTGATTGGTCACATAAAAAATCACATACCCAATCTGCTGAGGATCGAGATAAGCCTTAGCCGTCTGAACAAGATTTCTTAAGTTTGACATAATTCTGGTCCGAAAGATTGATAGTGCCTAAGGCGATAGGAAGCGTGTTGTTTTCTAATGCCGGTACATTGATGATTTGTTGTCACCCACGCCATCAACCAGAATTTGAAACCCCATTTTAGCCTTTTTTGTGAATTCGCTCATTGAGTTGAGTTTGCGAAGCTCCCGAAAAATCATTTTCGGTCGGAAATAGAAACTTCTCGCAGCAGAATTTTTTAACTCAATCAAATCTTGTCGGCTCAGGTGATCTTCAATTAAATGCGGAATCTCGTAATCCGGCGATGGTGAGCGAGCAAAGTCACGCCAATAATCTCTGGGAATGATACCCCTTGTAAGCCCTTCCTTATAAATCTCAGTTCCGGGATAAGGGATAAGCACGCCAAATGACGCATAATCGGCATCAAGCTCTTTCGCGAGTTCAATAGTCATCTTAGCATCGGACATTTCTTCATCGATAAATCCGAACATGAAATAGGTCATGATCATCATGTCGATATCCTTAGCAATCCGCACGCCTTCTCGTATCTGTTCGAGCGTCAGGAACTTGCCGGAATTTTTCAAAATTTTTGCAGACCCGGTTTCCACGCCGAAATGAACACGATAACAGCCAGCCTTCTTTAGCTGTTTGTATAGTTCTGGCGTTACGCGGTTGGTTCTATCACGAATGGCCCAGTTGACCTTGATACCGCTATCGATGATACCTTGGCAAATATCCATCGCTCTGGCCTGGCCCCAAGTGAAGGTATCGTCATAAACTTGGACATCCTTAATGCCCAACTGTTCAATCTGACGGAACTCTTCAACCACCTGCTCCGCAGACCTTGCGTAAACCTTTTGCACCGCCATTTTGCAAAAGACGCATTTATAAGGGCAGCCACGGGAGGTCACCATCGTCGTTTCATAATCGCTCGGCGTGAGGATTGAACTGTATCGTTTGTAAGGGAGCAATGTTCTGTCAGGTACAGGAATCGCCGTTATATCATCCACCTGAGCAATGGGAGATGGTGGTGAAACAGCTTTCCCATCTTCCTGTCGCCAAAGGCCTGCTAACGAAGGAATAGCCCGGCGGTCGCGCAGGGCTTCCATGATTTCAAGCAGGACATCCTCCCCGTCGCCAGCAACAACATAATCTGCACTCGAGACCTCAAGCGTTTCCTCAGGATAGACAGACGCATGAGGGCCACCGACGATGAGCACCGCATTGGGTAATTTTTTGCGGATTTCCACAAGAGTTTTCCATGTCGGGTACCAAAAATCCGTCCAGGCTGTAATCCCCACGACATCCGGCTGCATGGCAGCCACCTCTTTTGCGGTTTGTTCCGCCGTGAATTCTTCAACTTGGGCATCAAGGCAGTGAGTGTCCTCAAACCCCTTCTGGCGAAGATAAGTTGCCAAAATCAGGATAGATTGGGGGGGCTTGTAACCAATTGATTGGTTTTTATTAAAGGTATAGAGCGTCTTTACACTCTGTTGGGCTGAGGGGTACACCAATACTGTTCGAAGTGGCTTGCGTTCCTGATTATCTGAATCTAATTGCTGCATTCTTCATACTCGAACTGGTGTGGGGTAAAAGGTATTTTTTTTTCATTCTAGTATGCGCATAGATATAGGTATTTTTGGCATATCAAACAAGGTGCATGGACCAATACAAGAGCGCTACTGCAAAATGACCAAAAACAAAGCATATGCGCCATACGTCCTGAACTGATCGTAGTTCAGATCGCTAGCGATCCGTGCCCCCGTCCGCGCACTGTCTTCGACAGGATCGCGGCGCTGTTTGTGAGCAAAAAGAATAAAAATGGCTGCGTCATATAGTTTTTGAAAAGACGTACCGCCATTAGAAGATTCATACTATGACAATAGCAAGCTTAAGCTCACACCCAGTGGGCCTGAAAGATCATTGTGTATGCATGTGGAATCACTTAACGCCCACAAGTTGTTAGGTTTACGCAGGGGCAAACACAAGGTTATGAACAATTTCATCCAGTGTTTTTCCACGGGCAAGTTTCTTTCTCCCACCCGCTGAGACGTGATAGCCGTGCTTGATATACCCGTATGAAGCCATCAGATCAGTGATTTTCTGGCCTTCACCTTTATCAACTTCGGTCTGGATTAAACGTGGCCGCTGATCACTTTGCAGTAACCTTTCCATGCCGCGTATAATTTTTTCTTCAATGCCGTCTACATCCAACTTAACAATGTTAGGTGGTGGGAGGTGTCCGGCTTCAATAAGCTCATCAAGACAACAACTGTATTTGCATTCGGTAAAGATGGCCCTAATTGAGGATTCACCCTCAGTCGCGAGTTGGTGTCCCGATGTGGCGGCATCCCATCCCAAATACTCAAAATTACTAAGCCCGCTTTTGTCGCTCAGGGCGAGACTTAGGGGATGAACAGTATCTCCTAAGCCGTTGACTGCAATATTGCGGCATAGCCGCAAAAAGTTGACCGCATGCGGCTCAAATGAATAAACGCGCACTGATCCCCGGTGCAAACACCCAGCCAGAATGCTGTATATGCCTATATTCGCCCCGATATCATAAAAAACGTCATCAGGTCGCAACTCATCTTGTATGAACGCGCAAGTTCCCTCTTCTTTGATAAAGAGAGTTTTGGCGCGAAATACCTCAAGACGGCTTGTACATGCAAAAATATAGTCATGTTTATGGTCGGAAATAATTACCTTTTTCTCAAGGTAGTCACGCAGTCCAAATCGAATTCGATCGATGACTCGTTCCAACTTTTTCGGTGCACTTTTCCCACTATCAACCATGTTTCAAAACCAGCCCAATTGTATTTCGTATTAAGAGATGTTGTTCGTGCGCTTTTAGTTCAACTCTTGTTGACAAGCGTATTGGCACGAGCTGCTTAGTCGACTTCAAAAACAACAACCACTGTTTTGCGCCATTTGTCTTCCCCTGCGGGTGCCGTCATCGGCCGCACACAATGCCATGAGTCATACGTTTTCACAAAAAACATGGCTTGGTTCGGTTGAAAGGCAAACTTTGTTACTGGCGTAAAGTCATCAAATTCGCCGAAGGCATTTACAAAATTAAATATGTCTTCGGTTTTTTTAGGCTTGCAGATTTCCAACTCTCCGCCCCAATCTTGCGACCATTCGCCTTCTTCGCACATTGGCATAACAAGCGTTACCAACGTTCCAGGAGCGTCCGTGTGTGGCTTAATGTACCCACCATCAGCCGGATAGGCGCCAAACTCCACGCGGGAGCGCACTGGTCTTGAGAAAACTGGAAACTGGCGCCGTTTGAGAATGTCTCCCGCTGCTTTGCGCAGTTCCGTCATCAGCGGCGGCCGTTGGAGTTTTTCCGTAAACCGGATGCCGTGGCTTGCAAGCACTGCGAACACTTGTTCCGCGAACCGATTTGAGGTCACTTCGTCATGGAACCGTTTCCATGCGCTATGTCTATTGATCCAGCTTGCAAACTCTTTTTTTCTGGTCCGATTGTTGAACGTGGAACGCAGATCTTTCGATCGGTTTTTATGCACGAACTCATCTGATGAAGGATAGGTTCGCGCAAGTTCACGGTAGTCTTCATCGGCAAGGACATTCTCGGCCAGCCCAATCGGAAACGGGACGTAGTGAATTGTAGGTTTAAAAGTGAACATTTTCGACGAACTCTCTATTAAGAAAACTCACAATATTAAAATTGGCGACATTTTTCGATCATAGACGTGGCAAAAGCAAGGTTTTTGGGCGCTACCTAGGGCCCTGCAATTTGATTGCCGCTAGGTCACGAAGGTCCAAGAGCAACATCCGGATACTTCTTTCGCCATGCTTGAAAAACCATCAGCGAATATAGCACCCTATAGTTATTCTCCGCCCCAGATAAATGAGCGTTTTTAAGGCGCTCCACTTCGTCGCCATCAAATAGACCGTCTGATCGGATACTGTCTGCATCGAGAAGCGCATTCATTTTATCTCGCAGCCCTGTTTTTAACCATCTCGCCAAGGGGAACGTGAAGCCTCTCTTTTTTTGGTTCACAATGTGGTCGGGAAGCCCAACCCTTCGCGCTGCCTGACGAAGGAACCACTTGCTAGTGCCGTTGTGAAACTTGAGATTGTCAGGTAGATCATTCGCGAATTCAGCAAGCCCCGGCGAAAGAAAGGGCGACCGAACCTCAAGGCCAACTTGCATGGCGGCTCTATCTGTATGGTGACAGACAAATTCAGGCAAAAAGGTTGTTTGATAAAATTCAGCGAGTTGCTGCAAGCTGGATGAGACACTTGATTGCGCCAACATGGTTTTTTCCGGCTCCAGCAGGGTCCCGACGGTGCCGTCTCGGGTAAAAAAGCTTTCGCCAAAATTGGGCATCAATCTCGCAAGGCGTTTCGTATCGTCATTCATAAGCCATAGCGGCCCTTCAAGACCTGGCGAGCTTGGCAAGCCTCGAAACAAACCCTCCGCCTTAAAACGCAACCCCATATATTGATCCGTGGATGGAATCATCGAACACAACTGCGCTACGCCTGTAGAGACGGCGTCCGGGAATGCCCGCATTAATTTTGCGTACCTCATGGCCTTGAACGCTAAGTATCCGTAGTGAAATTCATCACCTCCATCGCCGGACAACGCGACCTTGAAATATTTACGGCTTTCTTCTGAAACGAAACGCGCATTGATCAGCCCGGGATCTGCATGTGGCTCATCAAGCATGTGCAAAGATTTTTCCATGACATCCGATATCTGGTCTTGGCTCATCGTGACTTTATGAAAATTCTTAACGCCCAAGTGCCGCGCAACCGCTGCGGCGTTTTCGCTTTCATCAAAATCCTTATCTTCCATCCCGACCGACAAACACTGAACCGATGGGTCATGCTTGGCGCAATACGCCAAGATGAGGCTGCTATCAATGCCGCCGCTAAGAAACACCCCATAGGGAACATCCGAACGCATCGCTATCTTGCATGACGCAGAAAGCTTGCTCTCAAATTCATCCATTAACGTTTCTGGCTTTGCGCCTGTCAGCTTTCGCTGCGGACGGCTTGACCAATAGCGTGTCGTCTTCAACCCAGAAGCATCAAACGACAGGTAATGACCGGGAAGGAGTTTTTTCACCCCCACAACAGGTGTGGAGTCGAGTGCGTAATAGCCGCATGCGATATATCGAGCCAAGTTTTTCTTATCGAGCGTCAGTGTCCCAGTACAAACGGAAAGAATGGAACGTAGCTCCGAAGCGAAAAGAAGCTCATCCCCACGTTGATAGTAATAAAGAGGTTTTTGCCCTAAATGATCTCTGAACAAATATGTGCTTTGCGTTTTCCGATCATGGATCGCCCCTGCAAACATGCCATCAAAATGCTGAAACGCGTCCTCTCCCCAGGCGATGAAAGCATTGAGGCACACTTCGGTGTCGGATTCGGTCTTAAACTTCATCCCATGCTCTGAGATGAGGCGCTCGCGCAGTTCAATGTAGTTGTAAATTTCACCGTTATAAACCATCGAATATCTAGCATCAGCTGATTCATACGGCTGGTTCGCGGCATCGGATAGATCGATGATGCTCAGTCTACAATGTCCAAGATATGCATTCTGCGTGTACCAGTCTCCAAAAGAATCTGGTCCACGGTGTTGTAGCGCTGATGCGGCCTTCCTGAAACCGTCGCGTTGTTGTTCTGAATATGCCCCATGAATAGAAACTGTTCCAAAGAACCCACACATCGAAATTACTTCCCAGCTGCTTTGTCAAAAAATTTCAGTGCTATCACAGGTTCGCGACCAGCTCTTGCGCCAAATCGGGTATGGATGGAGCACCATCTAGATGACAATATTTTGCAATTTCATCATCTGTAAGAGGTTTGCCGGCATGATGCGTGAGTATTGAACGGATCATCTCAGGAAGATCCGCCTCATTGTCAATCGCATATACCGCTGCTCGACTGACTTCGGTTGGCGGAGTCATGCGCGCTTCGAGGTATCTGAACCTTGAAGTCCCCCCAAACAGCAGCACAGGGCAGCGGGCGAATAGAGCTTCGAATATCGTCGTCGAATGAAAACTGATCAGCAAATCCGTATTCGCCAACTCTTCGGAAAACGGAACCCCGCGAATTTTGATCTCTGTATTGGCGCCAGGCTCGATCAACGCGACAAGGTCGCTCAGATCGGCGTCAAACTTTAATTTGGCGCGGATGATAAAATTGGTCTCCGCCATCTCTTCCATCACCGAAGAAACACGGCGCGCGCTTGATACAAACTCATTGGCCGTTTGCAAAATCCAAGCATGAGGAAATCCCCAGGCCGCGTAGGAATCGGCGAGGAGAACTTTGCGCCTCTTTACGTCGCGCCTTGCGTGATCCGATACGGGGACCGCATTCACAGTTCGAATTATGTGATTACCGCTCTCCGACACAGCCGAGCATGCATGCTCAAAGGCCGGGGGAGACCAGACAAACGCTTCATCAAAAAAATCGAATGGATGCCGAGTAAGAAAGTACTCATTACAAGCTGTCTTCGCCAAAGCCGAACTTGTCGGTACCTGCCCATTCCGACCAACAATAACGCGTTTTATTTTCTTTTTTCCACAAGACCAAGCCAACATCCATTCGGTCATACGACTAATTTCAGCAGAGAGGAAGAGACGCGGGTTGATCTGGTTCACAATATTGTCGAAGGCTTTCTCACTGCCCCGCATCATGCGCATATTGTGCTCTAGAAGCTCTTCTGCCGCCTTCAGCGCACAACGTATAATGGGATCCGTCTGATCAGACGCCAGACCTGCGCCTTCCCCGACCGTTTCGGTTGGGATGACCATAATTGAGAAGTGTCTCCGGTTGGAAAAAACATGCAATATGTTTCGAACGAGATATGCGTATGCGCGCAATATACTCTGTGGGTATTCACATATGGCCCATGAGACGGTTGGATCATATTTTTCGATCTGCGCTTTCAGACCAAACATGTCCTTATTGGCGCCAATCAATATTATCTTTCTTCTTTTGCCAATAAACCTGACAAAAACGGACTGCATCATCGAAAAGATTCGATTGCTTGAAAACACAACACCTTGCTTATGGCTGACCCGCTGTCGCAACACATGCGGAGCCAAAGCGCTGTAAGCTTCTTGCCTGGAAGGATAAACCTGTAAGCCACTTTGCGTGGCAAGACACCATGGACCGTTTGCACCTAACATGAACCAAAATCGTATGGCGCTCACAACCACGCGGTTAAACACATCCGTGATCATCTCTTGCTCGGGCATACTTAAATGCATGGCGCGCATTGTTTCGACCAGGATACATCGGCCCTTATCGGTTCTCACGACTGTTCGCGCCTGATCCCAATCGCTATAGACACCTTCCTCATAGGGCAATCCGAAGTGCTTTGCCTTAGCCAAGCACTTCAATGTCAGCGGCAACACGGCGCGAATATGCTCACGGTGCGCCAGCGCGTGATCAATATCGCTTTCATAATAACAAACAGCAATCGGCTTCGACATCATAAGGTCCTGCAACAATCCAACTTAGGCAATGAATGAGAAGCGACATTTATCTGAGGCTAGGAATGTTTGTGCTTCGACGCTCAGGGAAACATTCGCCAATCGACGCACTACAACCAGCCGTTCTTGCGCTGACATATATTCAAGCCGCAAACGGCCCCATTACGCCTCAACGTCGGCATAAACGAGCGCACGGAAGTGTTCGTTCTCTTTTTCCAAAGTGGCGTAGTCGCCTTCGGCAACAATTTGCCCACCATCAAGAACAATGATGCGATCACACGCCCGAACAGTCGTCAGTCGATGTGCAATGACGATGAGTGTTAACTTACCCTTCAAGCGTTCGATTGACTGCCGCACGGCAACTTCGGTCTTGTTGTCGAGCGCCGAAGTCGCCTCGTCCAAAACCAAGACGGAAGCTTGATGGTAGAGCGCTCGTGCGATGCCGATCCGCTGGCGTTGCCCACCTGACAATCGTGTCCCACGCTCTCCAATGATGGTGTCTAGCCCATCGGGAAGCGACGCAATGAATTCGCGCAACTGCGCCGAGTCGATTGCCGCTTCTATACGGTCATCGTCAATGTCCTCACTTGCAAGGCCAATGGCAATATTGCGTCGCACAGTATCGTCAAGCAAATGAATAGCCTGCGGGACATACCCTACATTTCTCTGCCAAGCTGACATTTCATCGCCATGGATGGGTCGGCCATCTACAGCGACATCTCCACCTGACGGAGAAAGCAACCCAATTAAGATATCGACGAGTGTGCTTTTACCTGCGCCAGACGATCCAACGATACCGATGGATTCGTTGCACATAATCTTTAGGCTGACATTTTTCAGCACATCCACTTCGGTATTTTCATAACGAAAACTGACGTCCCGTAACTCAACAGTTTCACGCATCGTCGATTTTTTCACCATTTTTGTAAGCTGGCATTCCTTTGTCGCCGATATGGCATCCACCATCGCCTGGACGATGGCGCGGTTAAAGTTTAGCCCGCCAACCGCGGCTACAAGGTTATGAGCAACAGGTAGTATGCGATAAACAGCAAAACCAAAGGCGCCGATAAGGCCAGCCACACTTGATAAGTTTTCGGTACGCTGTAAAGCCACGACAACAAAGACGAAGAAACCCACCACCGAAATTATTTCGAGAAAAAATCGAGGGCCGTAAGTGAAAAGCATGACACGAAGGGATGCTCGCGCGAAGCTCGACGCCGCCTTATTAAAATCGACGATAAATGATTCTTCACGTCCCAAAACCTTCACTTCTTTAATGCCGGCCATAGCTTCGTTCGTGACCCTGAACAACCTTTCATTAAGGGCGCGGTGTTGATGGCCCAGGCTGCGTAGACGAGAACGCAGTCCAAGAACAACCGAGACAGCTAGACTGCCAAAAACTGCACAAGAAACGAGGGTGACGACTGGGTCGAGGTAGAACAGAAACCCTAACGTCGCAATCAACATCAAGCCATCGGTGGCGAGTACGATCCATGAAAATATATATTGGGTGACCAGTTCGCTGGCCTCGACCAAAATTGTCTTAGACATCATCGCACTGTTGTGGCGCAGAAAAAAACTATATGGCTGAGAAAGATAGCTCCGCATCAACCGGGTGGCTAAGTCACGTCGGGTATAGTGCAAAAAACGCAGCCGCCACCAGAGGGCAACCATCGCGACGACGTTGCGTAACAAAATCACCGCAAGCAAGGCTGCAAGTGTCGCAAGCAGGCGATCCGTTTTCTCGACAATCTCAAAATGTTCAAAAACATCTTTTGCGTAGGGGATGTTCGCTAAACTGTCAGGGTCGGAAGCAAGCTGAATAAAAAGCCCGACACCACCGATTCCCGCTAGCTCTACAACAGCAAGCAGCATCGTTAACGCCACGAGAATAATAAGCTTGCGCCACTCCTCGGAAGACAGCAGCACAAATATGGGATGTTGCATTAAGATTGACACTTTACTTTCCGTTGGACCGTTCTTTGTGGAACAGGTCAGCGATTTCAAGATCGGTGGGATGGCCGACATCCGACCAGTACTCATGGACGGGAAACACCGTCAGACGCATGCCGTTTTTCACGGCAAGTTCAAAGAGTTCCGGTATGTCAATTCGCTCGCCTGGCGCCACCAACCGTACAATTGACGGGTTTAAGTAATAGATCCCCGCCGAAACCAAGTGGTAATACGTCGGCTTTTCTTCGATGCCCAACAGTGTATCTGAATCGTCAAACCGCAAAACCCCATAGGGCACTTGATGTTCATACCGCGTTGCCGCAATCGAGCCATCGCATTCCAGCCGAGCATGGTGTTCCACAAGCGAATTCAGATCAACGTCGGTCAGAACGTCGGCATTGAGCAACAATATAGGTTCCGACAGCGGCTGGTTTATCAAACCAAGACTACCCGCGGTCCCCAGTGGTTCATTCTCATGAACAATCGTGATTTCACACCGATTATCCCGCTGGTTTATAAAGTTTTCAATCTGATCGGCCAAAAAGTGAACGGAAATATCGACCCGCTTAATTCCGTAGTTTTCAAGGCGTTCCAAAATATGCTCCAACATCGGTTTGCCCCCGACGTGGATCAAGGGTTTCGGAATTGATTTGGTCATCTCGCCAAGACGCGTCCCAAATCCCCCGGCGACAATCAACGCGCGCTCCGCTCGGCTGGGGGTGTCTATTTCAGCAAGTATATGATTGAGCGTCCCATCAGCGTCGCATACAGGCAAAAAACGCCGCCCGACCAGTCTTTCCCGATTCAAAAGGCCATCCGCGATGCCCCCGATGACCGGCGGGAAATGCATGCATCCCTTGACGGGACTATCTAGCTGCAACCCGCGCGCAAAGCCACGGCGGATATCACCATCGGTGACGGTTCCGACAACACGACGAGCGTCATCCAAAATAAGCTGGAACAACAGGGGCGTAGAATTATCGATGCGCTTAATGACATCGCTGATCGTTGTATCGCCGCTGCATGTCAGGCCTTCAAAATCGGTAATTTTTCTCAAGGATGGTTTTCCTACCGGTCCATTCTATGAATTAGAGTCATCCGTCATTCGCGACATTCGCGATTAAATCCAAATCGATAAAGGCGACTATATAATGCAATGGTATTTCACAAGTAAGAAACCATGCAAACTGGCCAGCGTACCGAATGCCAAATTCCGCACTATTCATTCTGGTTGATGACAGAAAATTTAAAAGCATCCGCCACCATTCTCGCATAAATAAGATCGAGTTCAGTATCGATATCGACAGATTGTTCCGCCGGGACTTCGATGATGTCGAGCGGCGATGCGTAAATGCTCCGCGATGACAACAGGGCCTCTCGCTGGCATGCGTAGACCCCCCCCGTGGGAAGATACGCCTCAGCTAAGTTCTGTGTATGCTGATCGTCGGCTGATAACGCTGCGGAAAGCAAGGGGGTGACGTGGTCATCTTGCGTGCGGACAAACATCCACTGCGGCCTCTCTGTAGCGACCCGCGCAGAAAAAACTGTGCCGGAGCTCCCAGCTCGTAACTTCATCACACAAGCGTCAATGGTTTCGGGTTGAAGAAAGGGCGTGGTTGCCTGCATCAGAACGATTTCGTCGAAGTGATGGCCTGATAATTCTTCAACGGTTTTAAGGGCATGATGGACAATATCGAAATCAGCGGCGAAGTCCTGGGCCAGTTCAACCGGTCTCAAAAATGGCGCAGAGACACCGTAGGATTTTGCCGTTGATGCGATTTCCTGGTCCTCGGTTGAAATCACAACCGTGTCAAGACAAGACGCATGCGCCGCCGCCGCGCATACGTATCCAATCATTGGGTGTCCATTGATTTCACGCAACACCTTGTCGGGTAGCCGTTTTGATTGACGGCGGGCGACAATAATTCCCAGACTTTTCGACAGTCGTGAATCGGTCATAACTATACGATCCGCCCTTGGCTACGCCTCATCAACTCACCGAGATCACCTTCATCAACACCCACAAGGTCTTGATGATTCTGAACAACCTTTTGCACGCCCGAAATGATGTCTTTCATATCATCCGCGGTTGAGGGATGTGCGATTTGATAGAACCAAAGAAACTGCTCATCCAACAAGGCTTCCGCAACGGTGCACTGCCCATTGGCATAGTGAACATCGCTATTGCGGCTATCCGTTTTCCATGGCCAACCATTACTGCCAAGGGCCGTGCGCCTCATAAAATGCGGACTCTGATAGAGTGTCCGAACGTAACCTGTCCCAATCGGGATTCCTTCTGCACGAAGAGCCGCCACGAATACGGTTCGCGAAACACCCGACAAACCATCTGGATCGTAAAGAGCCACAAACATATGAGGCACCGCCGTCGCATTTGATGAGCCGTCTTGTCGCTGTGGCAACACCACACCGGGAAGACCTTTTAGGCCGTCGCTCAGAATTTCTGAGTTCTGCGAACGCCATGTGTTTACAGCGTTAAGTTTTCTGATTTGAGCCCGACCCAAAGCGGCACAAAGCTCAGGCATCCGAAAGTTAAAGCCGATTGTATTAAAAAGCTCTTCGTCGGTGGCGTCGTCTTCGAAGGCGACTTCTCCATGATTAACCAACAACCGCGCGCGGCGCGCAACCTCGGAAGAGCGCGTAACGATCATGCCCCCCTCCCCAGTCATGATGTTTTTTGATTGCTGAAAACTAAACACACCACAATCGCCCAGCGTGCCTGCAAACCTATCATTCCATTTTGCCCCAATAGCCTGGGCCGCGTCTTCGATGACAGCCAAACCATGAACTGTTGCGATCTCCATGATCGCGTCCATATCGCTGACATTTCCCGTCAGATGTACGGGTAAAAGCGCTTTTGTTCTCGGTGTAATGGCCGCTTCAATTTTGGCAGGGTCGATGCAAAACGTATCCGATAAAACATCGACAAAAACAGGGATTGCGCCAATCATAATAGCGGCGGAAGCGGTTGCAGAAAATGAGATCGCCGGCATGATGACTTCATCTCCGGGGCCGACCCCAGCTGCAGCTAACCCGACCGACAAACCTGTGGTCGCAGAATTAACAGGTATGGCATAGGGCACATCAAGCGCTTCTGCGAATTCGGCAGAAAAATGGCGCACATTTGGCCCGCCAAAAAAGCTCCACGGTTCATTCAGATCCAAAAGATCTTTGCTCGGCAAAAGCAACGTGTCTTTCAACGTTGGAGAATTCGCCCCGATATATCGACTAAAATTATTGTCGCGAATGGCGGATAGGACGAATTCCTCTTCCATATGGTCCACCATTGGATCCAAAGCAAAAGGCTTGTTTCGGACTGCCACACCGCCGAGCAAAGCAAGATCGCTCATTATTTTTAATCCTCACCTAGATTTGCGCCTGTGTTTATACGCACCACGTGATCTATCAATTTCTGAACCCGGTACGCATCCTCGCCAGAGCAAGTCGGCCTTAAAATTTTTCCGTGATAAATCTGGTCGATTTCATCGACAATGTTACAGAATGGCGACGCATTGCTGAACCCAGCAACATTGGAGGTTTGGCGTTCGACGAGACGCTTATAGGAAGCGTAATTATCACTCGTACGAAATTCCTCAATCCGCAAACTTTCCTGTTGCTCGTCAATGACCATCCGCCCCGTACTTCCGATGACTTCGGCTTCGACGACTAAGTTTTCTTTGAACCCCGTGACCTGGTATATCCCGTATGCACCACTTTCGAACAGAACCATTGCCGGAACAGCAGGTTCATCATCTTCCCTCAACATCGGAACCTCTAATGCTGAGGCCGATGTTACATGCCCACCTAAAAACTCCAACAAATCCAAAGCATGAGACCCGATTGAGTATATCCGGTTGGGTAATGCAATCCGTATGGATACGATCTCGCCAACGGCGCCATCATTCATCAGTTGGCGTGTTCTTTGCCACAGCGGCAACCATCGGCGGACATGAGACACGATCAATTTCACACCGCGCTCACGACACAACGTCACAATTTTTTTTGCGGATTGAAGATCGTGATCGAGTGGTTTTTCGCACCAGATAATTTTAGGCGTGAATCGCGCGAATATCTCTTCGACCGCTTTCAGATGTGTATGCATTGGCGTGCAGATACTGACCACATCGGGATTCAGCGTATCTGGCGTGTCTGCTACACAGGCGTAAACGGGAATGTCCGGGCACCGCGAGGAAAATGCCTGAACAGCATCGCTACCGGGTTCCACGGCGCCACACAGATAAAAATCATCGGGGCGCGATAGATAAGCCCCGACATGGGTCCAGATTGTCGTCCGTTTCGGGTCCTCGTCAAAGCGCGATCCGACTTGTCCCAACCCAATAACCAGAGCTTTTATTCGCTGATCAGTCATTTGATGTGAACCTCAAGCGTCGGGTCGTATTCTTCGCGCAATTGAGCCATGAGCGTCCAGTCGTGGAAATGACCATTGATCTTAACCCCCTGACGCAAGACCCCTTCAATTTGCCAGCCAATCGATTGCACCGCGCGGATGAAAGCCGGATTCATGGAACCTGCATCCACCCTGTTAAGCTTAAGGTCGTTAAATAAGTAGCCTGAAACCCCATATACTGCGGCGCGCCCAACGCCTTTTCCCCAAACCGCCTTCTCACCGATAAGAATACTGATGTCGCAACGTTCTCCCGATGTGTCGACCGGACCGTATTTGATGTTACCGACATGTCCATGCGCCGGATGATCAATAGCCAAGATTGCTTCGTTGGCCGCCAGACTACCCAAGTACGCTTCAGCCTCTTCTCGGCTTGTGTGGGAGCCATACCTGCGTGAAAACTGATTGACCACATCATCGTTCAACCAGCCCAGATAACGTTCGGTTACATCAGCTAAGCCGAAAGGCCTCAGGCATAAATCGCAAGTATATAATGTTGGGCTAAGCATGATCTGGCACTTTAGCCTGTTCCACGCGGATTGTTTCCAGAAGATTTTCGACCACCCGGCCCAGCAGCTCCTCATCGACTGTCGCTGGGTCTTTCTTTTGATAGTTGCCCATATCGACACAGGCCGTTTCAATCGCCTGGCAAAAACGCTTTCCGTTTTCTTTGGCTTCGGCGTGATCAAAACCATCCGACAAGCAAGTCTTCAAAGCCGCCGGGACCTTGCTTAAGTGATCACAGACAAAAACATGATCCAGAGGTCCGTAGACGTTGTGCGTCCCAAAACTGATCACCGGAACACCCATTATGGCAGCCTCGAACCCAGCGGTGCTGGTGATTGTCGCCACAGCATTGGCATGTTCGGACCATTCAAAGCCAGGCTCGTATAAATCCGCAAAGTCTACGTTTCCCAATGATTGGATGGCCTCAAAAAATCCCGCCGGGCGACGCCCCAATGCATATTTGTGCTCTTTGACGACCAGTCGAACACCCGCAGGAAGCGCCCCGGCTATGGAAGCCAACGCCGTGTGTTGAGAATAAAATTCCGGTGAAAACCCCTGAAGCGAAAGTTCTGGCTCCATTTGGAGCGGAAACAACACGTAATCACGGTTTTTATAATCCTCAATACGAACGGTTTTTAACTTCTGATATGTATGTTCGTCTCGCCAGCGACGAAACAGATAAGCACTGTCGCTTGTCGGCAAATATCCCCAAGCACTGTCATATCCTCGCATAATTCCATAGCCGAACCGTGCAAATCTCAAGAACGACCGCCATACCACGCTGCGAAGCGTGTTGGTTTTCCTAAACTGGCTATCGAGATTGAATGCAACGTCATATTGTCGCTTTGGGATCTCAATATCCGCATGGGACATATGCAACCCAGCAAGCTCCAATAGGCGTGATGCGATCAGAACGCTATCGCCTGTATAACTGGTCATCCAGTAGTTATATGACTTGTGGCGGGCGGTCAGAAATTTGCGCCAAGGTACATTCTGGGATTTGAGGTGGGCTTCGATCCAA
>Ga0316204_10005694_pt1 | contig 20181 bp, 14 predicted proteins | sample 6monrhotite_MG_2_FD_205661 | JGI IMG/M metagenome (GOLD analysis project Ga0316204, IMG submission 205661) | Microbial mat bacterial communities from mineral coupon in-situ incubated in ocean water Damariscotta River, Maine, United States -... | ecosystem: Environmental > Aquatic > Marine >...
TGATATCCGCTGTCAGGTGCATTTCCAGAACCGAAGGTGTGTCTGGACCCTCCGAGCGTTCTGGAAATGTGCATGGCAGTGGAGAGCGCTTCGGCAGTGGGTGGTTTCTTTTCTTGGAGCGGCCTAAGGCGCCCGTCGCAGCGCCCGCTCCAGCAGGGGCAGGCGATCCTGGCCCCAGTAGAGCTGGCCGGCCGCGCCAAAGGTCGGCACGCCGCACACGCCGGCCGCCACGGCGCGCTCCGTGTTCGCGCGCAGCGCCGCCTTGACCGTGGGGGCTGACGCGCCGGCCACCAGCGCCGATCCGTCAAAGCCCGCCTCGTCGAGGATCGCCGTCAGCGCTCCCGGGTCGACCACGTCCCGGTCCTCCCCCCAGACCGCCCGGTAGATGGGCAGCGTCGCGCGCGGCTCCTGGAGCGCCACCCGCAGGGGCAGCACCGAGCGAATAGGGAAGCGCGAAGGGAACCGGAAGGGCACGCCCCACCACGTCGCCCACGCCTCCAGATCCCGGAGGACCCACGCCTGCTTGGCCTCGGACATGGTGAACATGGGCACGTCGGCGGTGCCGATGGTGCGGAACAGCGCGCCGAGCAGGATGGGCACCCACGCCACCTCCCGCCCCGCGCAGGCGGCGACGCGCTCCACCTGGGTCGCGGCGAGGTAGCTGAAGGGGCTGGAGAAGTCGTGGAAGAAGGTCACCGGGGGGAGGCCGGCGGGGGGCGCCGGGTCCACCGGCGGGTCCACCGGGCGGACCGCCGGCGCGCCGCGGAGGGCGGCCTCCACAAAGTGCAGCCGGTCCTGGCCCCACCAGATCTGCTCGCCGACCTGAAAGCCCGGCACGCCGAAGCCGCCCGCCGCCGTGAAGGCCGACGTGGCGTCGAAGAGGCCCTGACGCGCCGCGTCCGAGCGGAAGCAGTCGGCGGCCAGCCCGTGGTCGGCGGCGATCGCGGACAGCACGGCCGGGTCGGCGATGTCGAGGCCCCGGATCCAGTAGGCCTCGAACAGCGCCCGGCTCACCGCCACCCGGAGCCGCGGCGGCGCCGCGACCGCCAGGCGCATGGCGTCCACGCTGCGGCGGGGGTGGGCGTCGGGCACCGCGATGGGCGCCCCGGCGGCCTCGGCCTGACGCAGGATGTCCAGCCGGCTCAGGCGGGCCTTGGCCTCGGGCATCCGCTGATTGGGATCGTCCGGCGCTCCGAGCGCGCGAAACACACCGCCCAGCAGCACCGGGCACCACTCGACCGACGCCCCCGCCGCGGCGGCCACGGCCTCCACCCGGGTGGAGGCGATGTAGGCGAAGGGGCAGACGACGTCGTAGTAGAAGCGCAGCGCCATCACTCTTCCTGCGGCAGCAGCCGGTCCAGCCCGATGACGAAGAACTCCACCGAGCTGCCCCGGGTCGCCTTGGGCTTGATGCGGCGGACCTTGGCGAAGCGGGCCCGGACCTGCTCCGTGAAGCCCTGGGCCTCCCGGCCCTCGAAGACCTTGGACACGAAGTTGCCGCCGGGCCGAAGCAGCTCGGTGGCGTAGTAGAGCGCCCGCTCGGCCAGCGCCATCTGGCGGATGTGGTCCGCGTAGCGATCGCCCGTGGTGCGCGGGGCCATGTCGGAGAGCACGACGTCCGCCGGGCCGCCGAGGGCCTCCAGGATGACGGCGGGCTCGATCTCCATGACGCTGCCTTCGAGGAACACGCCGTCCACGCCCTGCGGGGTGTCGAAGTCCACGCCGACCAGCCGACCACGCTCGGTCACGATCTCGCGGGCGAAGCGGCTCCAGCTGCCTGGGAAGCAGCCCAGGTCCACCGCCCGGTCGCCCTCGGCGAGGAGCTGCGTGCGGTGCTGGATCTCCTCCAGCTTGAACACCGAGCGCGCGGCGTAGCCCTGGTTCTTCGCGCGGCGGGTGTAGTGATCCGCCCGCTTGTACGAGCCCCCGCCCGATCGGTTCTTGCGGCTCACTCTTCCCCCCCGGGGGCGACAGCGCGCTCGAAGATCTCCCAGGCCTCGGCGAGGCCGATGCCGTCGAGCGACGAGAAGGACAGGGCCTCGTGGGGCTTCAGGGCGTAGGCCTTCCGCAGCGTCGAGAGGGCGGAGAGGCGCTTGGAGCGAGGGATCTTGTCCATCTTGGTCGCCAGCACCAGCAGGGGGATGCCCGCCTGGCGAAGCCCCCAGATGAGGTCCGCGTCGAGCTCCTGGGGCTTGCGCCGGGGATCCAGCAGCAGCACCACCAGCCGCAGCTCGGCGCGCTCGGCGAGGTAGCCCTCGACGAGGCTCTTCCAGCCCCTCTGCACCGCCGCCGGCACCTTGGCGAAGCCGTAGCCCGGCAGATCCGCGAAGGCGATGCGCTGCTCCACCGCGAAGAGGTTGATCGCCTGGGTGCGCCCCGGGGTCGAGGAGACCCGCGCGGCCTTCTTGCACTCCAGCAGCCGGTTGATGGCCGAGGACTTGCCCACGTTGGATCGGCCGGCGAAGGCGATCTCGGGCAGCCCGCAGATGGGCACCCGGCCGGGGAAGCTCCCTAAGAACCGGATCCGGCCCCCGGCGAGGGCGCGGCCGCCACGGAAATCGATTTCAAGTTTGTTGCCAGACAGATCGCTCATGGGGCTGCTTCTAACCCACTCCCCACCGCGACCGTGTATCCTGCACCAATGTCCGTGCTCGGCTGGTCACGCGCTCCTTCGAAGCGGGAGATTCAAAGAATCCCCGAGGGTACGGTGGTCTACGTCATCTCCGACCTGCACCTGGGGGACGGCACCCCCTCCGACACCTTCATGGCGAAGGACAAGGCGCTGCTGGCGCTGATCGACCGGATCAACGCGGAGGGCGCCACCCTGGTGGTCGCCGGGGACGCGATCGACTTCGCCCAGGGTTGGACGTTCGCCCGCATCCTGCGGGCCCACGGCAAGGTGCTGCGCGCCCTGTCGGAGATGGCCGACCGCGGGCGGATGATCTACATCTACGGCAACCACGATCACAACCTCCAGCTCTTCCAGTATGTGCTGCGCTTCCCCGTGGTCGCGGGGGTCGAGGTCGGCGACAAGGTGCTCATCCAGCACGGCTACGAGTACGACTGGCTCATCGGGCCGGACCTGCGACAGTCCGAGCTGAACACCGTGGTCCACCACCTGGTCGAGCGCTGGCTGGGCGAGTGGATCCGCCCCCCCCTGGACCACCACTACAACCTCACCAACCGCTTCAGCTTCTGGCTGATACACAAGATCGTCTGGATGACCCGCGCCTGGCACACCGCCCGGCGGCTGCTCGGCGACACCCAGGCCGGCGTGCGCTCCGAGCAGGAGCTGACCTACTGGATGCGCAGCCAGCTCGGCGATCCCGGCGATGTCTGCCGCCCCGCCCTGCGCGCCCTGGCGACGGGCCCCCACGACGTCCTGATCTGCGGCCACTCCCACCTGCCGGGGGTGGTGACCCTGGACTCGGGCCGCCGCTACGCCAACACCGGCAGCTGGACCTTCAAGGCCTCGACCTACCTCCGCTGGGACGGCGCGTCGCTCAGCCTGAAGGAGTGGCTCGGCGATCGCGAACACGACGATCGCCTCTACCTCCCCATCTTGAATCAGGAGTTCGACCACATCACCTTCGATGACTGGTGGTCGGCTCAGTACATGGGTCTGCTACGATTTCGCTGCGGCGAGGAGCTGAACGAGCGCCGGCCGCCCTGGCTGGACCGGGCGCCCGCGTCCCCAACGCCCTTGCCCTCCCCCGATGAGGTGTCCCTTGCTGATGACCTTCCTGCTCCTGAACGCAGCGCAGGCAAATGACTACTTCACCCCGTCGGAAGACACGGTCCTCCTCGCGAAGCTGAACCTCTGCGAGAAGGACGTCGAGGCCGCGGTGAAGGCCAGCGGGGAGACGCTGCGCATCCCCACCTGGGAGAGCTGCCACCAGAACGCGGAGGCCGCCGGCGAGGCCGAGCTGGTGACCATGGTCCGCGAGCGGCTGGCCGTGCTGAAGTTTGAGGATCGGTACGCCGCCGTCAAGACCTCGGACCCCATCGAGTACGCCCGGGTCGTGCTGGGCACCGCCGCCCAGTTCCCCACCGCCGACATCCCCATGGCCATGATCCGGGATCAGTGGCTGCAGCTCATCGCGGATCACGAAGCCCGCAACAACATCTCGCTGCGGCAGGTGAAGATCACCGTCATCTCGGCGCCGGGGCTCACGGACGAAGAGAAGGCCGCGCTGGAGGACTACCTCCGGCGCTTCGCCATCAGCGCGGGCTTCAAGGCCCCCGAGGGCTACAGCGCCGAGGCGGCGGACTCGGACATCTTCGTCCAGCTCCAGGTGGCGCTGGAGTCCGGCACCCTCGGCGGCAGCTCCCGGGCCACGCTCTACGAAGAGGCCTTCACCATCAAGGCCTCGTCCGTGCGCTTCAAGAAGCTCGGCACCACCGGCGAGGCCATCGAGGCCAAGGGGCGCGCGGACTACGTCGAGATGTCTGTCGCCAAGGATCGCGCCATGGAGGCGGCGGCCTCGGACTTCGCGGACCAGCTGCTGATGCGGGCCGTCACTGAGCTGTTTGGATCCTACCAGCTCCCTTGATGGCGAACGGGACTCACCGCTTCGGCCGCTACGAGCTTCACAGCGTCATGGGCGAGGGCGGCGCCGGCCGGGTCTACGCGGCGACGCTGCACGGCCCCGGCGGGCTCCGGCGACCGGTGGCCCTGAAGGTGCTCCACGACCGCGCGGCAAGCCTCCAGCGGGAGGCGCGCATCGGCGGCCTGCTCCGTCATCGCCACCTCGTCGACGTGTACGAGGTGGGCGAGGAGGACGGCCAGTGGTTCGCGGCCATGGAGCTCTGCTCGGGCGGCGCGCTCTCGGCGTACCTGCCGCTGCCGCCGAAGGCGGTGGTGGAGGTGGGGCTCCAGGTCGCAGCGGCCCTGCAGTACGCCCACGAGGAGCTGGGGCTCGTCCACCTGGACATCAAGCCCGCCAACCTCCTCTTGAAGGACGGCGTCGTCAAGGTCGCGGACCTCGGCATCGCCCAGGCCCGCGGCTTCTCCAGCGACGCCCACGTCCGGGGCACCCCCGGCTACATCGCCCCCGAGCAGCTCCGCGGCCTGCCCGTCGACGCCAGGACGGATCTCTACGCCCTCGGCGTCACCCTCGTCGTGCTCGCCACGGGCGCCATGCCCCGCTCCGGCGACACGACCGACTGGGGCGCGCTGCTGAGCGGCGCCTCCAAGACAGCGCCCGAGACCTGGAGCTTCGCGACGCTCGTCGCCGAGACCGGCTCCGATGTGCCGACGGTGCGGGAGCCCGCGGCGGGGCAGCTCGACTTGATCCCCGAGTGGCTGCTGCCGGCCATCCAGGGCTGCCTGCCGCCGGATCCAGATGAGCGGTGGGCGGACATGACGACGCTGGCGGCGGCGCTGCGGGCGCTGGACGTCGAGGGCGAGGGGCTGCGGGAGGCCATCCGCTGGTCCCCTCCCCCGGCGGTCCGCCAGCACGCGACCAACCTGGGCCGGGAGCCGGATCCCTTCGTGGGCCGGGAGGACGAGCTGGAGACCCTGGGCGCCGCGCTGGAGCGGCCGGGGCTGGTGACCCTCAAGGGGCCCGCGGGCATCGGAAAGTCCCGCCTGGCGGACGCCGCCGCCCGGCGCTGGCGGGCGCGCACCGGCGGGCAGGCGTGGCGCTGCGAGCTCAGCGAGGCGCGGACTCTGGAGGGCCTGCTGTTCACCGTCGCCAGCGCCCTCGACGTCCCGATCAGCCGGGGGGACGCCGACACCCTCGTCACCCAGCTCGGCAACGCGATCGCGGGGCGGGCCCGGGAGGAGAGCTCCGGCGTCGTCCTGATCCTCGACAACTTCGAGCACCTCGCAGCGCTCGGGCCGACGCTCGCCCGCTGGATGGCGCTGGCCCCGGAGGCGCGGCTGGTGGTCACCTCCCGGCAGCCGCTCGGCGTCGACGGGGAGCGCCTCATCACCCTCGGGCCGCTGGCGCCGACCGACGCCCGCGAGCTGCTCGTCACCCGCGCTCACCAGCGGGGCAGCGCGGTCGGCGGGGATCCGTCGCTGGACGAGCTGGTCTCGCGCCTCGACGGGCTGCCGCTGGCGCTGGAGCTGGCCGCGGGTCGGCTCGGCGTGCTGAGCGTCCAGGATGTGCTGTCCCGCCTCGGCCTCTCGCTCCTCCGCAGCGACAGCGACGGCCGACACGGCACGCTCCGGGCGGCGCTGGACTGGAGCTGGGAGCTCCTCGACGACACCGAGCGCGGCGCGCTGGCCCAGCTGAGCGTCTTCGCTGGCGGCTTCACCCTGGAGGCCGCGGAGGCCGTGCTCGACCTCGCCGGCGCGAGCGATGACCGCCCCGGCGTCATGGCCCTCGTGCAGTCGCTGGTCGACAAGTCGCTGGTCCACCCCCTGAGCCTGGGCGCCGAGCTCAGCGCCCGACGGACCGAGCCGCGCTTCGGCCTGTACTCGAGCCTCCACGAGTACGCCGCCGCGCGGCTCCGCGAGTTCGGGGAGCCGGCGGCGATCGAGGGCCGCCACGGCCGCTACTACGCGGGCTTCGGAAGCGACGAGGCCCTGGAGATGCTGTTCATCGACGGCGGCGGGGCCCGCCTGTGGGCGCTCCATGCGGAGCTGGACAACCTGCGGGTCGCGCACCGGCGAGCCCGGTCCCGGGGCGACCGCCGCGTCGTCGTCAGGACCGCCTTCGCGGCCTTTGATGTGCTCAAGCGGCAGGGCCCGATCGCGACCGCGATGGCGATGCTGGAGGACGCGGTGGCGGTCACCGAGGCCGACGGGAACCCGCCCTGGGAGCGCGGCCGCCTGGAGCGGCTGCTCGGCGAGCTGAAGCGGATCCGCGGCCAGATGGAGGAGTCCGAGGCGCACTACGAGACCGCGCTCAGGCTCTCCCGCGTCGCCGGAGACCGGCTGAGCGAGGGCTTCGCGCGCGGCTACCTCGGGGTGCTCGCGCACCTCCAGGGGCGGCCGGAGGAGGCCAGCGAGCACTACGCCATCGCCCTCAGCATCCAGCGCGAAGCGGGACACCGGCGCGGCGAGGCCTACACCCTGCTGAACCGGGGGAACCTGCTGAGCGACCAGGGAGAGATCGAGGAGGCCCGGTCGCACTACAAGGCCTCCCTCGCCATCCACCGCGCCAGGGGCGATCGCCAGGGAGAGGCCCAGAACCTCGCGACCCTGGGCATCCTCCACGCCCAGCAGGGGGAGTTCGACGAGGCGGAGGTGTACTTCGAGGGCGCGCTCCTCGGCAACCGCGAGGCCGGCGATCGGCTGGGCGAGGGGCTGTCGCTCACAAACCTCGGCATCCTCCACCGCCACCAGGGCAAGCTCGAGCTCTCTCAAGCCAACTACGCGGACGCGCTCACGATCCACCAGGAGGCGGGGCACCGCCGCAGCGAGGCGATCGCCCTCCTGAACATCGGCGTCACCTGCGCCGGGCTGGGCCGCACCGACGAGGCGATGGCGCACTACACGGCCTCCCTCGCGATCAATCGCTCGCTCAACAGCAACAGCGAGGTGAGCCATGTGCTGGTGAACCTCGGGAGCCTCCACTTCAACGAGGGCCGCTACGAAGAGGCGCTCTCCTACTTCGAGGAGACGCTGACGATTCAACGCGCCCTCGGGGGCCACCTCGGCCTCTGCCACGTGCTGGCCCACATCGGCAGGGTCCACTTCCGTCAGGGGCGGCTGGACCTCGCCAGGGCAGCGCTGGCGGAGGCCGAGGCGATAGACGCGACCTCGCAGATGGGCCCGAAGAGTGACGGCGGGCGCCTCCTCGCCGAGCTGCGGGGCTGGCTGGCCGAAGAGCCGGAAGAGTAGACTGTCCCCATGAACTGCCTCTTCGCCTTCAGTCTGACCTTGTTGAGCTGCGGCAAGGGCGCGCCCGACGACACCGCCCCGGAGACGGACACCACGTCCGCGGCCGATGACACCGCCGGGCCCACCGGGAGCGACGACTCAGCGAGCGGCGGCGACTCCGACACGGCGAGCGCCGAGACCGCGACGCCCGACACGGAGACCGGCGCCGACACAGACACGGACGCGCCGCCCGTCGGCAGCGGCGGCGTCATCCTGATGATCGGCGACGGCATGGGCCCCGGGCAGCTGGAGGCCTCCAGCCTCTACGCCCACGGCGAGGCCGGCCGGCTCTTCCTCCAGTCCCTGGAGCACCACGCGACGGTGCGCACCGGCAGCCTGTCCGGCATCACCGACTCCGCCGCCTCCGCCACCGGCATGTCCACGGGGCACAAGGTCGAGAACGCCCGCATCGGCGTGGACCGCGCCGATGTCCCCGCGGAGACCCTCGTCGAGGTCGCGAAGTCCCTCGGCATGTCAGCCGGCGTGGTGAGCACCGCCGCGGTGGCCCACGCGACCCCGGCCGCCTTCAGCGCCCACAACGTGCACCGCAACAACTACACCGAGATCGCCGAGAGCCAGGCCCTGGATGTGCGCCCCACCGTGCTGCTGGGCGGCGGCGCCCAGTACTACCTGAGCGGCAAGGAGGCGGGCAGCGTCCGCACCGACGACGGCCTCATCGATCCATTGCTGGCCTCCGGCTGCGCCGTGGTCCGCACCGCCGACGAGCTGGCCGCCGCCGATCGCGAGGGGAGCTGTCTGTTCGGCCTCTTCGCCAACAACCACCTGGAGTACGTCACCGATCGCCTCGAGGACACCACCGAGCCCACCCTGGCCGAGATGAGCCTCGCGGCCTGGGAGATCGTCTCCCAGGATCCGGAGGGCTTCCTGCTGGTCATCGAGGGCGCCCGCATCGACATGGCCAGCCACTCAACGGACGTGAACAGGGCCATCCACGAGAACCTCGCCTTCGACGAGGCCGTCGAGCTCATGGCCGCGCAGATCGCCGACCGGGACGACGTCACGCTGATCGTGACCGCGGACCACGAGTGCGGCGGGCTGACGGTGCTCTCCTCCCTCGGCGCCGGCCTGCTGCCGGAGGTCACCTGGCGCTGGAACGAGCACACCAACACCGACATCGACCTCTACGCCAGCGGGCCGCTGGCCGACACCCTCGCCGGCCGGGAGCTGACCCACCCGGACGTGCACGCGGTGGCCCTGGCCCAGCTCACCGGGGCGCCCATCGCGCCCCCGCCGGCGGTGCTCACCCCGGACGGTGACATCGCCGATCAGCGCTGGCGGGTCGCCACGCAGACCCTGACCACCGACTTCGGCGAGGGCTTCAACCAGCTCGACGCCCTGACCCTCGACGCCGACGCCCACGGGCTCGCGGTGGGCGTGGAGGGGGTCTTCGAGTGGGACCGCAACGCGGTGGTGGTGCTCGTCGACGCGGACTACGGCGCGGGCACCGGCTTCCCCGGCCTGAGCGGCGAGCTGAGCGACACGGTGGGGGTGTCGGACGCCATCCTGAGCGCGCTCCCGCTGGAGTCTCCGGGCCTCGACGGCTTCGGCGTCGACCTCGCCTTCGTGAACTGGGGCGGCACGGACATCTGGCTCGACTCGCTGTACGAGGAGGGCGGACTGCGCGCCATGACCTCGGCCTACGGCGCCACCGCCGACGACCTGTTCTGGCTCGACGCCGCGGGGGTGTTCGGCCAGGGCGTGCGCGCCGCGAGTGACGCGCTCACGCCCACCGCCGGCGAGGGGTTCGAGGCGTTCCTGCCCTGGCGGGAGATCTACCCGGACCTCGGCGGCGCGGTGCCCGCCGGGGCCGCGGTGGCCGTCGCCGTGGTGCTGGTCAACGACAGCGGCGAGCTGCTCTCCAACCAGGCGCTGCCGCCCTACGCCGCGGCCCCGGGCGCCGCCGCGGCGCTGCCCGGGGTGGTCGTCTTCACGGTGGACCGCGACGGTGACGGCGTGGGCGACGGGGACGCCGAGCCCGCCGCGCTCTGAGCAGTCCATCGAGCCGCCCCATCACTCCCAGGCGAGGTAGGTGACGCCCAGCATTCCGAGGGCCTCGCCGTCGATGGTTCGCAGCGTCTCGCCGGTCGCCGGGTCCAGCAGGGTCAGGGCGTTGCTCTGATCCGTGCCCACCCAGACCCCCTCCGCACCAACGACCAGCCCTGTCGGCGCGGGCGCCTTGCCCAGATCATCGAGCCGCGCCCCGTCGGCGTCGAAGCGAATCACCCTCCCCGTCCCCCAGGCGGTCACCCAGAGCACGTCCCCGTCGAAGTGCAGCATCCGGGGTCGGCTGGTGCCGTCGCTCATGCTCCGGACGAGCGCGCCGGTCTGACCGTCCAGCACCAGCACCTGATCGCCGTAGAAGCACGGCACGTAGAGGTGCCCGTCCGGTCCGAAGCGCATGCCCGCGTCGGGGCCGTCCAGGCCAGGGATCCCGCTGTCCCCGGTGTCCCCGGTGCCGCCGACCGCGAAGATATCCACGAAGGCGCCGTCGGCGTCGAAGCGGTGCACGCTGTCCGAGCCGAAGCCGCCCACATACATCAGGCCGTCCGGGCCCCACACCGCCGCCGTCGCGTTCTGGAGGCCGCCGGTCTCGTCGCCATCGGTCTCGGGGTCATCGAAGATAAACGGCGTATTGACCCCATCCACCCGCCGCAGCACCTGGTTGATCTCCTCGGCCACCAGGTAGAGGGCGCCGTCCGGCCCGGTGTGCACGGACTGGGCCCCGGGCACGCTCCCCAGATCGCCGAGGACGACGCCCTCGGCCGGGTCCAGCCGGAAGACCGTGCCCGTGGTGTAGGTGCTCACCAGCAGCACCGGCGCGTCACCGGGGTCGGTGACAGTATCAGTATCAGTATCAGTGTCGGTGTCGGTGTCGGTGCTGCTGGCGGTGTCATCGCTGGCGTCACCGGTCTCTTCGGCGGTCGTCGGGGCGGTGTCGACGGCCGCCTTCTGCGCCGCGCAGCCGGTGAGCACTGAGAGCACTGAGATGAGGGGGATCAGCGTGGGACGGGACATGGCTCCTCCAGGTTGAGAGGAGCGATAGGTCGCCGCGCGGGGGCCGCGCTGTCAGATTTGTGCGGCCCAATCGCGGTGGGCGGAGGGGGTCACCCCGAAGCGGGTCCGGAAGCGGGCGGAGAAGTGTGAGTGATGCGAGTAGCCGAGCCTCACCGCCAGCTCCGCCAGGTCCACCCCCGGCTCGCGCAGCCGCTCCAGCGCCAGCGCCATCCGGAGCTGCTCCCGGTACCCCTGGACCGTCTGATGGGTCACCCGACGAAACGACCGGGCGAGCTGAAAGCGGGACCAGCCGACCGCCGCCGCCAGCGCGTCCAGCCCCGCGCGGGCGCCGGGCTCATCCGCGAGCCGAACGCGGACCGCCCGGACCCGCTCCCGGGCGTCCGCCGTCAGCGGCCCCGGCGGCGGCGCCCCGATGACCGCGCGCAGCACCGTCTCACCGACCCGGAGCACCCCCTCGTACAGCGCGTCGTCCTCCAGGCCCTCATGCGCGGCCCGCCAGAGGCCGAGCCACGCGTCGCGCACCCCCGGCGTGAGCGGGCGCTGATCGCCCCAGCAGCCCGCCGGCGCGCCGATGGCCTCGACCAGACCGCGCGCGATCTCCGGCGCGACCCGCATGTACATGCCCGCGTTGCCGCCCGCGACCGGCTGGGTGGTTCGGACCACCTCACCGCGCCGCGCCAGCAGAACCTGGCTGGCGTCCACGACCCGGGCCCCCCGCCCCCGACCCCGCAGGTAGACCCCGCTGGTAGGGAGGTTGATCACGTAGTCCAGCGACGGCTCCTCCCTGTAGGCGCCGCCGCGCCAGGCGCTGCGGTAGACCCCCACGGAGGCGGACACCGTCCAGTGCACCGGGCGGGCGCGCTCGAAGGGGCCGTCGACGACGCGCTGGAGTGGATGAGGTTGGGGAAGCATGTGCTCAGTAGACTACCGTCCATTCAGACCGGCTCGCGTGCCTCTCCCCAGCACTTCTGACTGTGATAGACAAAAACATACAGGAGACAGAATTGTCTGAAAGTGTGCGACCGGAGGACTGTGAGACCTCTCCTGAGTGCCTGCTTCAACACTCCCCGGACGCGGTGCTCCTCGTCAACCACGAGGGCCTGATCCTGGAGGTCAACGAGCACGCGCTCGCCCTGTTCGGATACAGCGCCGGGGAGCTGATCGGCCAGCCCGTCGAGCTGCTGGTCCCCGACTCCATGCGGGCGGCGCATCACGCAAAGCGCCGGGACTACGCCCTCGCCCCGCACCTGCGCACCATGGGCTCGGGGCTCTCCGTCACCGGCCGCCGCAGCGACGGCGGCGAGGTGCCCCTGGACGTCATGCTCAGCCCGCGGCGCTCCGGGGAAGACCGGGTCGTGGTCGTGGTCATCCGGGACGTCTCGCACATCCACGAGCTGCAGCGCAAGGCCGCCGAGCAGACCGAGCGCCTGCTCCGACTCAACGAGGCCAAGAACCACCTCCTGGGCATGGCCGCGCACGATCTGCGCAACCCCCTGACGGTGATCCGGGGCTACTCCGAGCTCCTGGAGGACGGGGTCATCGGGGTGCTGAACGAGCAGCAGCGCCAGGTGGTGCAGCACATCCAGCGCTCCTCCGAGTATATGGCCGAGCTGGTCAACGATCTGCTGGACTACACCGCGCTCGAGTCCGGGCGCCTCCAGCTCCGCAGGCAGCCCATCGACATCGCCGCCCTGGCCGAGGAGGTGGTCATCCTGGAGCGCTCGGTGGCCAGCAAGAAGGGCAGCGTGGTGGCGCTGGACGCCGAGACCGCGCTGCCGGCGCTGGAGGTCGATCCCCACAAGCTGCGGCAGGTGATGCACAACCTCATCAGCAACGCCGTGAAGTACGCGCCGCCGAAGGAGACCGCCCAGGTGCGGGTGTTCAGCGAGGACCGCTGGCTCGCCTTCGCCGTGGAGGACCGGGGGCCGGGGCTGACGGATGACGATCAGGTCGGCCTCTTCGAGCCCTTCCACCGGGCGAGAAGCCGCCCCACCGCCGGAGAGAGCAGCACCGGCCTCGGCCTCGCCATCGCCCGCAAGATCATGCGCGCCCACGGCGGCACCCTCTCCGTGCGCAGCGCGCTGGGCCGGGGCTCCACCTTCATCGCGCGCCTCCCCTTCCCCATCGGCGGCTGAGGCAGCGCCCCGCTACCGGAGCCCGTAGAGGGCTCCAAGCTGGGTCGAGGTCACCACCCAGCCGTCCACCGCCAGCGGCGCGTGGGTAAACGGGGACCGCCCCTCCCAGCGCCACAGCGGCTCGCCGTCCGAGGCCCGCAGCCCCTGGAGCCCGCCCCGGGTGTCCCCCTGCAGCACCTGCCCCTCAGCGACCCCGAGCGCCGCGCTCGTCCCGACGTCGGTCATGCAGCGCCATCGCACCGCGCCGTCCTCAGCGTCCAGGCCCCACACCGCCTGCCCCGAGCGCCCGTAGTTGTGGGTGGCGGCGACGACGAGGTCGCCGAGCCGAACAGGCGGCGAGGCGATCACCCCGCCTGTGAGCGCCGCGCTCCAGATCGCCTCGCCGGAGGCCAGCGCGTAGCAGCGCACCGCGCTCGACTGGCGCCGCCCCTCCGTGGTGATGAAGAGCTCGCCGTCAACCACCAGCGGCGCCTGCTCGGGCTCCTCGAGGGTGCGCGCGGGCAGCGTGAGCGTACGCGCCTCACCCGTCGGCGGGGTGAGGGTGAGCACGCGCTGCTGTCGCCCCAACCAGCCAGCGCCGACCGGGTGGAGTGGCCCGCGGAGCCCCGTCGCCCGCTCGGCGACCGCGGCGCCGTCCGCGTGCCGCAGCGTCAGCACGCGTCCATCGCGGGTGCTGAGCGCCGCCAGCTCACCGCTGACCGCGATCCCTCCGACGGACGCGGCGGGCAGCTGCAGCCGCCAGCGAACCCGGCCGCCGTGGAGCGACAGCGCCATCACCTGCTCGCCGTACGTCACCAGCACGGCGTCGCCCGCCAGCGCGACGCCGCTGACCCGCTGAGGGAGGTCGCGCCGCCAGCGCCGGTCCCCGTCGTCGAGGTTCACCGCCACCAGCCCGCGCTCCTCCGTGCCGCACAGCAGGAGGCGCGCCTCCGGGGCCCAGACAGGGGGGCGGCGGCCCAGGCGCCCGATGTGGGTCACCCAGCGCTCACGGGGGGCGCCAGCCAGGGCGCTCACGGGCGTCGACGGGGACGACGCCATGGGCGGCAGCGTGTCGTCGGGCGGCGACCACCCGAGCGCTGACACCTCGGTCACCGCCGACGGCGCAACCGCCACAGAGAGCCCGACCTCCGCAGCGCGCCCCGCTTCCACAGAGAGCCCGGCCTCCGGGCCGCCCAGCGCGTGCAGCGTCCGGTCGCTCGTGGCCACATAGACCGCGCCGCCGCTGACTGTCGGCGGGGCAGTCACCGCCTCGGTGAACTCGCGGCGCGACACCTCCGCGCCCGCGGCGTCCAACACCAGCAGCGCCTGCCCGACGCCAGCCAGGATGTGCTCCCCCGCCACGCTCACCCCGGCGATCGGCGCGTCGAACTCACGGCGCCAGCGCAGCTCGCCGGTCGACGGCGACAGCAACCCCAGGCTTCGACCGCCCCAGATCAGCAGCGCCTCTCCGAGCGGCGCCAGCGACGCCAGCGGGAAGTAGCCCCCGAGCTTGGTCCGCCAGCGCTCCCCGCCCGTCGCCAGGTCGACGGCGATCGCCTCGTAGTTCACGGCGGCGACGAGGTGATCGCCGACCAGGGCCACGCCGCCCCTGCCGAAGTCCACCGACCAGCGGACCTCGCCGGTCTCGATGGACACCGCCCCCAGCTGGGACTTGTTCAGCGAGAGGAACAGCGAGTCCTCGGCGATCACGCCGTGGGAGCCCGGGTAGCCGTCGCGCGCCCGCCAGCACCAGACCTCGTCGCCGGTCTCCAGGTCGAGGGCGATGACGCGGTCGCTCGGCTGACAGCAGAACACCAGCCCGCCGACCACGGTGGGCGCGGCCCGATCGCCGTCGCCGCCGGCGCTCAGCGGGCTGCGCCAGCGGAGCCGCCCGGTGGCCGCCTCGACCCGGGCGACGCCGAACGTCGCGCAGGCCAGCACGTCGCCGCCGTCGAGCGGGATGACGACCGCCTGCCCGCCGCCCATGGACGAGCGCAGCGGGAGATCGGACCAGCCGCGCGCGCCGCTCTGTCGGCGGAGCGCGCCGAGCTTCGGCGTGAGCCCTCCGAGCACGACCGAATCACCGAGGACCACCGGCCGGTTCTTCTGGGTCTCGTTCAGCTTCGCGCTCCACAAGATCCGCTCGATCGACGGCGCCCCGCCGACCTCCAGCGCCGGGTGCCCGGCGGGAGCCCCCCGGTGCCCCCGGCCGAGCCACTCCGAGAGCCGCGGCCGCCGCGATCGCCAGTCCTCCGGCGTCGGCACGTCAGGGAGGGGCTCCGTCCGCCAGAGCACGGCCCGCTCTTCGCCCACCGCGACCAGCAGGCCGCCGTCCGGCGAGAACCGCGCCGCCCCGCGGTAGCCGCTGCCGCCCAGCGCGCAGGCGAACGTCGGCGCGCCGTCGACGTGAACGACGATCCGCCCCGACGGCGTCAGCGCGGCCATCCGCGAGCCATCCGGCGACCAGTCGACGGCGACGGCGAAGCGATCGGAGAGCTGCCGCTCACCGCCGCCTCCAAAGACCCGGACGCCAGCGCGCCCGAGTGCGGCGGTGACCTCGCCCGGTCCGGGCCCGGGCACGAGCTGATGCGCCTGGCCCGGGAGCGCCGCCCACGCCGCCAGCGTTCCCGCCCCGGGAGACCAGCGCAGGAGCTGCCCGTCGGACCGGGCCACCGCGACCTCACCCGCCCCGGCGAGCCACGCCAGCGCCGCGGGCTCCGGCGCGTCCTCGATCGCGGCGACGAGGACAGGCTCGTCGCCGTCCAGCGACCACGCCCGCAGCCCCGCTCCCCCGGTGAACATGCGACCGTCGGGCGCGAAGCAGATCCCGGTGACGGCGATCTCCGGAGCGGCCCAGGATCTCTCCCACACCGGCCGCCGCTCATCGAGCCGCCAGAGGACCACCCGACGGTCGGAGGTCGTCGCGGCGAGGTGCCGCCCATCGGGAGACCAGGCCAGCCGCTCGATGGTGGCGCGGGGCAGATGAGCGCGCCGCACCCGTCGGTTGCGCAGCGGCGTCGACTTGAAGTGGAGCCGACCGCTGATCCCGAACACCAGCGCCTCCCCCGAGACGCCGCCGATGGCGATCCGCTCGCCGTCCGGAGACCACGCCGCCGCCTTGTACTCAGTGATCTCGTAGGAGCGCGCTGACTTGTCGTAGACCGCCCGCAGGCTCACCACCCGCCGACGCTCCGACTCGTCAACCAGCGGGCTCACGGGTGGTCTCGACGCTCCAGCCAGCCCTCGATGGCGCAGTCCCCGTCGCAGGGGTGCTCCCCCACGAGGTCCAGCGCCCGATGCAGCGCCCCCTCCAGCGCCGCGTACCAGCGGGGCTCACTGGGGAAGAGGTTCTCCCGCCCCAGCTCGTCCGCCACCCCGGTGTTCGTCAGGATCTGCATGGCCGGCTCCTGCATGCCCACGAGGATGAGCTGGCGCCCCTCCTCCGCGAGCCGCACCCCGACCTCCTCCAGGATCAGCGCGGTGGTCACGTCCAGGTCGTTCGTGCGCTTCAGGCGCAGCACCAGCACCCGGGTCTGGCGGTGGAGGGCGATCTCCTCCAGCACGCTCGAGAGCTCACTGGCGGCCCCGAAGAACATGGGGCCCTCCAGGTTGACCATGTGGATGGAGCGGCAGACATCCACCTCGGGGCCGTGGTGCGGGGCGAAGGACACATCCCGCAGCCGCCCGTCGGCGTCGATGACCATGTCGCGGACGTTGAGCAGCCGCTCCTTCCGCAGGAACATCACCAGCGACATCCCCACCCCGATGTAGATGGCCTGGTCCAGGTGCAGCACCCAGGTCGCCGACAGCGTCGCCAGGAAGGCCAGCTTGTCGCCCCAGTGGCTGCGCAGGGTGCGCTTGATGTCGTGCACCTCCATCAGCCGCCACGCGACCACCAGCAGGATGCCGGCGAGGCAGGCGATGGGCGTGTAGTTGACCAGCGAGCCGAAGAGCAGCAGCACCATGATGACCAGCAGCCCGTTCAGGATGCCGGCCAGCCGCGTGCGGGCGCCGACCACCTCGTTCAGCGAGGAGCGGGAGAGGCTGCCGGCCGTGGGGTAGCCCGAGAACACCGCGGCGGTGAGGTTGGCGAGCCCCTCGCCGATGAACTCCATCGTGGTGTCCAGCTTCTGCTTGTTGCGGCTGGCGATGGACTTGGCGACCGCGCTGGACTCCACGAGCGAGAGCATCACGCAGGCGCCGGCCAGCGGCAGCAGCTCCCCGGCGCCCTCGAGGGTGGGCAGGCGCGGCGCGGGCAGGCCCTTGGGCACCTCGGCGATGTCGGCGACGATGGACATGCCCGCCCCCTGCCAGTCGAGGAGCATGGACGCAGCCGTCGCGCCGACCATGGCCACGGTCGCGCCAGGGATGCGCCGGTCCACCCTGCGCAGCCCCACCACCAGCGCCACGGTCCCCGCGGCCACCGCCACGGACATCATGTGGGCGTCAGGCAGATCCATGGCCCAGCGCCCGAGGCGGACGAAGAGCAGCTCGCCCTCGGGGCGGGGGGTGTGGGTCGCGTTGTGGAGCTGGCCCGCGCCGATGAGCACGCCCGCGCCGGTCACGAAGCCCAGCAGCACCGGCTTGGAGATGTAGTCCAGCAGGGCCGCGAGCCGCAGGGTGCCCGCGCCGATCTGCATCAGCCCCACCATCAGCGCCAGGGTGGCCGCCTTGGCGTAGGGATCGCCGTCGACCATGCCCAGGAAGACCGAGCCCACCAGCAGGCTGATGGCGTTGGTGGGGCCGGTGATGACGTGGCGGGAGCTGCGGAAGAGGCAGCCCACGAGCACCGGCATGGCCGCGGAGTAGAGCCCCATGGCCGGCGGGAGGCCCGCGATCATGGCGTAGGCGACCCCCTGGGGCACGGCCAGGAAGGTCACCGCCAGCGCGGCGCTCAGGTCCGGGAGGAAGTCCTGAGCGCGGTAGCCCTTCAGGTCAAGGAACGGGAGGAAGCGCGAGGGAGACTCGCGCTTCTCATCCTTCTTCGTGGTCGAAGCGTTCAACGGGGCGGGCTCGATACAAGAATCCCGGGAACATACTCGAACTTCATGGGGGGCGACTGAAGCACACCGTCTGTGTCGCCGTCAGATCGCGGCCGCGATGGCCTCGCTGCGCTCCCACAGGGCCTCCGCCATGGCCTCGTCGCGGCCCTCGGGGATGGTCTCCGCCTCGGCACAGTCGGAGAAGTACCGACCGCTCACGCCGGCGAGCTCGGGGCGAACGGCGACCATGCACTGGGTCGCGGCCCCCGCGGCCACGGTCTTGAGCATGGGCTTCAGGTTGGCGAACATGGCCTCGGGGTTCTCAATGTGCCGCGAGAGGTTGGTCTGGATGACGCCGGGGTGTACGGCGTTGGCGGTGCGCGCGCCGCGCTCGCTGGCCTGGAAGCGGGCCGTCAGACCGACCGCGAAGAGGATGTTGGCCAGCTTGGAGCGGCCGTACATACGCCAGGGGTCGTAGTCCTCCTCACCGGAGAGGTTGCCCAGCTCCATGCCGCGCTTGGCGTAGAAGTGGGCGCCGCTGCTCAGCAGCACCACCCGACCGGCGTCCGTCAGGTTGTCCATCAGGCCGGTCACCAGGACGAAGTGCCCCATGTGGTTGGTGAAGAACTGCCGCTCGTAGCCGTGGATCTGCTGCAGGGTGGGCAGGGCCATGATCCCGGCGTTGGCCATGATGCCGTCGAGGGGCCCGACGCCGCTCACGGTCGCGACGGCGGCGCGCACGCTGCCGAGATCGGAGAGCTCACAGGCGACAGGGACACCGTCGATGTTCAGCGCGGCCAGCGCGGCCGCGGCCTTGGCCTCGGTGCGGGCGGCGCCGATGATGCGGGCCCCCCGGCTGGACAGCACCCGGGCGCTCTCGTAGCCGAGCCCCGAGTTGCAGCCGGTGATGAGCCAGGTGGTGCCAGAGAGATCGATCCCCTCGGAGACCTCCGCCGCGGTGCTCTGCTTGTTGAACGTGCTGATGTCAGCCATCTCACTCTCCGTGTGTGCAGACGCCATATCCGGCCCACGCCCCACGTTAAAGGGAGCGCCTCGGAGGTTCCCCGTGCTCGTCCTGCTCTCCCCCGCCAAGCGCCTCGACTTCGACACCCCGCTCACCACGACCGCCTTCAGCACCCCGGCGCTGCTGAGCGAGTCCGGCAAGCTGATGCGAACCACCCGCAACCTCACCCAGAAGAAGCTGCGGGAGATGATGGACATCAGCCCGGAGCTCGCCAAGCTGAACGCCGACCGGAACAAGCAGCTCACCACCGAGCTGACCCCGGAGAACGCCCGACAGGCGATCCTGACCTTCAACGGCCAGGTCTACGCCGGCCTCGACGCGGGCAGCCTGGACCAGCCCGGCCTGGACTTCGCCCAGACCCACGTGGGCATCCTCTCCGGCCTCTACGGCTACCTGCGCCCCCTGGACCTGATGCAGGCCTATCGCCTGGAGATGGGCACGAAGCTGAAGACCCGCCGGGGCACCAGCCTCTACGACTTCTGGGGCGATCACATCCAGTCAGCGGTGAAGGCGCAGCTCACACGCCTGGAGACGAACACCCTCGTGAACCTCGCCAGCAACGAGTACTTCAAGTCGGTGAAGGTGAAGACCCTCGGCGCCCGCGTCATCACCCCGGTGTTCCTGGAGACGAAGGGCGACAAGTCCCGGACTCTCTTCGTCTTCGCCAAGCTCGCCCGTGGACGGATGACCCGGTACATCATCGACAATCGGCTGACCGAGCCCGAGGCGCTGAAGGGCTACGACTGGGACGGCTATCGCTTCCGCGCGGATCTCTCTGAGGGTGACCGCTGGGTTTTTGAGCGTCCTCAGCCGGCGGCTCGTTGATTGGTTTGTCGGTTCGTCGGGTCGGTTGGTTTGTCGGTTCGTTGGTTCGGCGGTTCGGCGGTTCGGCGGTTCGGCGGTTCGGCGGTTCGGCGGTTCGGCGGTTCGGCGGGTTCGGCTTTGTTTGACGAAGGTTGATGGGACTGGCGAGAGCGGTTTCGGCAGTCGCGGGCTCGTAGTTTGAGCGTCACGGCAAGGCGCCGTCGTGCTGCCTGCTGGGTTGTTGGACTTCCCGACCGTCATGGGCGGCGCGGTGCCCCTTGGGAGATTCGACGTGTGCTCGCTGCGCTAACGAATCCCCGGACGATCCGTCAGCGTCAAGTCGACAAGGTCTGGTGGCCGGTGCCGTGCAGCTTGCGTCACACACGC
>Ga0316204_10005695_pt1 | contig 20181 bp, 18 predicted proteins | sample 6monrhotite_MG_2_FD_205661 | JGI IMG/M metagenome (GOLD analysis project Ga0316204, IMG submission 205661) | Microbial mat bacterial communities from mineral coupon in-situ incubated in ocean water Damariscotta River, Maine, United States -... | ecosystem: Environmental > Aquatic > Marine >...
GCTCACTCACCGTAAAGGCGGGTACGAGAATCATGAAATCGTCTGGGCGGATCTTATTAGCGCGGTGATCTGGCCAGAGAGATTTGGCTGCGTGAATAAAAAATTGACGATCCCTATCACTGCTGTGTTTAAGCAGAAAATTTTGGAGCGGCCCTTTCGATTGATAAAAAGCCTCTTGAATGCCCCTGATGTCCTGCCCTTCAAGTTCGTGGATTTTCATCATGTCCCAGGTATCCTGGACCACGGGAGCCATAATATAAAAACTGAGAATCATAGCGAGGCCGTTGATCACCGTGTTGGGCGGAATCGACTGAATACCCAAGGCGTTCCGAATAAGGCTAAGGACCACAACGAGCTTAACGAAAGAAGTGATCATCATGGCAATAAAAGGTGCCAACGAGATCAAGACCAGTACGACAATAAGCGTATAAGGATCAGAAAGACTCATGGGCAGCTGATGCTGACCCACCGCCGCGCCCACCGTTGTTGCAAGAACACTAAGCATCACGAGTGTCGCCCTCAGAAGGGTCTTCTTCAGAGAGCGCAGACTCTGTCACCTCAGAAACAGGAGGCATTTCAGGCTCAGGCGCTTGGGCTGCTTCAGGGGAAATCGCTTCCCCCTGGTCGCCGATACCTGCAGGAACAGAAGGCGCAGATGGAGCTAAGTGCTCTTGAGAAAAATCAACAACGCGTACGCCAATACGGTCTGCCACTTGGACAAGCTCTCCCGTACCGATCTTGCTGCCGTTAGCCTTAATGCTGACAGGGCAATCTAGGGGGCTATCCATCTCAAAGGTGTAACCTGCTTGCAAGGATTGTAGCTCACCAATGGGCATCTCCTTTTCACCGACTTCAAAAGTCAAGTGGAGTGAAAAAGCATCAAGCGAAGGGGACGCACCGGCTCCCTTAGAGGGAGGAATATCGTCTTTAGGAGTGGATTCGTTCATGATGGATTCGAGTGTAATGGTGTTTTCCTTAAGCGTTGCGTTAAATGATAAGTGCTCTCCGAAATGGACTGCGCAACTCCCAAGGCGTGGCGTAACCCCCTTGTCAAAAAGAAGAATATCCTGAAGCTCAACGGTTTGAAATTTCTTGAACGACATCTCCGATGCTCCGACCTGAAGCCGAGCAAAGAGAGGAAGGGAAGAATAGTCCTCAGAGGACACGGGCACTAACGGCTGAAGCTTATGAGCAATACTTCCCCACAAGGCCCCAGTAGCGTACACACGAGCACGGGCCCACGCAGGCTCCCCATTTTGAGAAAGTGTAACGCCATAAGAACGATCCAGACTGTCAGGCAAAGGCCCGATAGAATGAAGCAGTACCTCTGTGTTAAAGAATAAACTCAAACCGGCAAGGTAAGGACTCAAAAAAGCCTCAAAAACAACCTGCGCCACATCTGGCGGCATAAGACAAAAATCGGGAGCTGGAAAATCAGAGCCTTCGAGAACTAAAGGAGGCATACGCTCAAGCTCTACCCCTAATAAATGCTCCCCCACTTGAAGGGAAAAAGAAAGAGCCGGCTCAGGCGTAAACTCCGGTGTATAAAAAGTAATGCCGTACTGATCCTTCCCGACACGAAACTCGAGCTCTCGAGCAGTACCTAAAAGGATGTTCTGAGCGAGGACTTCATCATGTGAAATCGCCTTAAGCGGAAGGGTGTTCATAGGGGCGGGAATACGTTAGCCCATAATTACCATTTCTAGTACAATTGGCAAGTACTAACCCTCCCTAAAATGCGGCTTTAAAAGGCTTTTTTATGCAAGAGATTCGTCATCCTCCATCTCCTCCATTACAGAACGACGATTACGAGAACGACCCTCATTCTCCTCTTGTTGCTCTTTCTCTGACTTAACTGCAATATTCACCGTCTCACCTAGCCTGGCTTGTAAAAGATCGCGCAACTGGCTGGCATTCTGACTAATGAAATTAGCCGTTTCTTCGCCACGAGCCTGAAAAGCAATGTTGAGCACATCCCCTTCCCTCGAAAGCTTAATTTGCGTGCCAGGCAAAACATCTTGTTTGAGCACAATCAAAACCTCGTGCTTCTGACTAAGCTCTGGATTTGTGACAAAAATACGCTCAGCGACCAGTTCACCAACTTGAGCCACACGTGCCTGAGTAGACGCGGTACGGGCTGCGTTTTCAACAATAGCCTCCTGCGCTACAGGCGAATTAAGTGCTGCAAGAATAGCATCACCAATAGGCCCTTGAGGTGCTCCCTGCTGACCAGTTGTAGCTTTCGCTGCTTGACGTGAGAATTGCTGGATGAGTTCCTTTAGGTCCCCCAAACGGGCAACGTCCTCTCCTTTAAGTGCCCCTAAATTATTAAGCGTTTCTGGGCTAATCCCCAACTTAGCGAGAAGTTTTTCTGCGCCTCCCTTCTCAAGGTGTGTAAGTTCCTGAGGGGTAAGATTCGCAAGCTGAGCCAGTTGCCCGGGTGCAAGCTCTGATAAAAGAGACCGCAATTGAGGGCTTAGCTGCTGCTGAGACAACTGGTCAAAGAGCGCCTTTGCTTCTGGGTTTTGCGCCAGCAATGTGTTCAATTGTGCCTTATTCTCTGGGCTCGCATAACCGCTCGCCGCATTCGATCTTAATTTGTCCATGACTGCTCCCTCCTCATTTGTAGGCCTACCAAGCAAGCTTTCTGGAGAACCTTGAAGCGGCTCCCCTCCTTTGCCAGTCTGAGCGCCGACAAGGGTTTGACCAGGGATACTCTCCCCTCCCTTGCTAACCGGTGTGCCAGCTAGGTTCTGGCCGAGGAGTCCTTCGCTCCCCTTGCCTGCCCCCTCAAAGTGACCCTTTAGTTGGCCAATAAGCTGCTTAATGCTGGTATCACTCGGATTTTGCTGGGCTGCTAGTGATTCAAATAAGGCCTTAGCATCTGGATCTGCCTGAAGCGCTTGGCCTAATTTTGCCTGGTTTGCCTGATTAAAATACTCGTGCTTAGACTCGAGACTGGGGTTAATGGGTAATTCGCTCATTGTGGTACTCCTGGTTAAAGTGCTTGCCTGTGGTTGAGCGCCTGTATCCAAGCGCTTCTGTAGCATCAGCTGAAATTGCTGAGCCTCTGTATTCGATACCTGCCTGCGTTGCGTTGCTTGTTGGTCATTCAGCGACTGTTGTGTTGTCTGACTTATAAGCTGCTGGCGGTACCACTCGTATGGGTCCGACAGTGCATCCATTGGTTTTCCTCATTTTAGTTCCATCCTTTTGTTATTTCAACGTGTGTTTCCTAAATTCTTCCATTTCCTTATCTGCCAAAAATTCTGCTTCTTTTTTCTCCTCCTCGGTCCAGTGAATTTTATGCTCTTTTATTTTCTCTAACTCTCTCATGGCCTTTCGGTGATTCTCTTTAGCCTGCTCGAGTGCCTCTTTAGCCTCTTTGACTGCGACCTCGGCCTCCTCTACCTCTTTTTCTATGACTAATTCTTTTTCTCTTAAAATTGCTACCTGTGCCTTAACTTCATTGAGCTTTTCTTGGGAAATCTCTTTCTTCATGATCTTGGCAAAAAGCCGATCTTCCTCGCCAGGGCGCCATAACTTGTAATCTTCTAATTCCTTTTTTTTCCTCTCTAAATAAGCTTCGCATGATTCGAGTTTTTCCTGGGCTTGGGCAACCGCCTTGCTCGCAGAATCCTCCCGGAGCTCACGTACTTTTAATAAATCTGCTAATTCATATTTTTTCTTGCTCACTGAACAACCTGTATGAGCTGCTTGACTGAGTCCGCATAGGCAGACGTCTCATCAAGGCCCTGCTTTAAATATTTGTTAATGCTATCAATTTTACTTAGCGCCTCATCAGTCTTTAGATCCTTGCCCTTTTTATACTCACCAATGCGCACCAAAAGCTCTACATCTCGATAGCTTGACATAAGTTCTCGCATTTTCTTGGAGGCCATCTTGTGGTCCTCGGGGACGATATTATCCATAACACGGCTTACGCTCTCTAAAATATCAATGGCTGGGTAATGATTTCCTGCTGCAAGCTTACGTGAAAGAATAATGTGTCCATCCAAAATAGAACGCGTTTCGTCGGCGATCGGCTCCGTCATGTCATCACCTTCTACGAGAACTGTATACAATGCGGTGATCGAACCATTCGGGGATTGACCCGCACGCTCCATCAAGCGTGGAAGTGCCTCAAAAACAGAAGGCGGGAAACCGCGACGCGTTGGCGGCTCACCTGTTGCAAGCCCAATTTCACGCTGAGCACGAGCAAAACGGGTAACTGAGTCCATCAAAAATAGAACTTTCTTGCCCTGATCTCGATAATACTCAGCAATCGACGTGGCCACATAAGCAGCCTTAAGCCGCTCCATGGAGGGACGATCCGAAGTCGACACGACAAGAACACTTTTGGCTAAACCTTCTTCGCCCAAAGAATGTTCAATAAATTCGCGGACCTCACGACCACGTTCACCGATGAGCGCAAGAACAATAACCTCAGCCTCAGTATTGCGGACAATTTGCCCTAAAAGCGTACTTTTACCAACACCAGCTGCAGCGAAGATACCCATCCTCTGACCTTCACCACAAGTAAGCAGACCATCCATTGCACGAAGCCCCAGGGATAGAGGCGTATCGATCACCTTTCGCTTGAGCGGGTCTGGCGGGTCAGCATATACGGGATAATGGCTTTCTGGACGAAGCGGCCCCTTAACATCTTCATCAAGAGGACGGCCAAGGCCATCAAGCACGCGACCGAGTAGCGCGTTGCCGACAGGGACCATATGCATTTTCCCCGTAGGAATAACCTCAGTTGAAGAGGATACACCGAGCAGCCCTCCGAGCGGAGTCAACAGAGCAGCGTCTTTATGAAAACCAACAACTTCCGCTGCTAATTCCCAATCCTCCCAGGGGTTTTTGAGCGTACATAGCTCCCCGATTTTCACGCCAGGAACAACGGCTTTAATAATAGTACCAACAACCTGAATAACACGTCCCTTCACCTCGAGCGGCGTGACGTCTTCGAGTTGTTTACCTAAATGCTCTGTTACGTGACTGAAAGGGCCTTTTCCCATAAAATTCCTTGCTAGTTAATGACTTGTGCTACTTTTAAGATACACCCATTCCCCTCCGCTGTCAAGGGGAGCAGGCATTTTATTAACCACTGACAAACAGCTACTTAATTAGCTTATGGAGCGTCTTTTTAATCGAATCGAGTTGAAGATCTAGGCGGGCATCAATGACCCCCATATCCGTCTCTAAGATACAGTCCCCTGATTCTAGGCGATCATCCCTCTGAATATCAATAAACTGAATGGAGGGATACTGCTTTAAAATATCCTTTAGCTGACCTTCCACTGTCTCGACCTGGGCCGGGCAAACACGCAATATCACCTTGGGCTGGCTCTTCACCAAATTGAGGGCTTTGTTTACCACGCGGGTAATAACGTCCTTATCATCCATATCCCCCAGAACCTGCTGCATCGCACTCATCACCATATCGACAACGGTGTCCTCATAGTGCTCAAGCTGCTCGACCGTTTTTTGAACATAACGAATCATGTGCTCGGTCATCTTCTCCTTGCCTTCGATCATCCCCTCTTGGTGGCCACGAACCTTCTCCTCCTCGTAGGCCTGCCTTGCCTCATCCTCGATGCGCTTTGCTTTAGACTCAGCGAGCGCGATGATATCCTCCGCATTTGCAAATGCAGCATACTCGCTCGACTTAACAAGGTTCTGCTCAGGAAGCAGATCCAACTCTGTGTTTTTTAGGTGAAGCATGTTTTCCAGGCGGGTCCAACTTCTTTAATTAAGATACGATGTACAAAAGCCCACGCAGCTTCGCGCTCCTCATCGGAATGCTTTTTATCGAAATGCCACGTTAACTTTTTAGGAAACTTTAGAGAAAAACGACGCGTAACAGATTCCGGGTCTCCAGAGAAACAACAAGAAAAACATTCCTCCGCCGCGCGAATGAGATCAACAAAAACCTCTTTTGTAGGCGTCTCTAGAGATTTGAGCTTTGGCTTGTCTGCGACAAGAAATGGAGCGCGTTTAATAGCGAAAAAATAAACGTTTTTGCCTAAATCTTCCCTTAGCTTCTCTAACTCTTCCTTGCTAATAATACGCGTAATGCGCTCATGAAGGAGCGCTGCACCTACGTAAAAATATAGTTTTTGGAGCGTAACCTCATTCACAAGTGCCAAGCGTCGACGAGGAGAGGTGAAATCAAAACAAGGCGACGAAGAGAGGCCAAAGTGAGACAAAAGAACCTTGGCAACATCCTTGCGTACCATTTCTTTCTTGGAAACAAGATCAAGGAGATCCTTAGCTATCACTCCCTCGAGCTGGCTTGGGTGTACGTATTCTGCTAAATTAAAGTTGAACTCACAAACGAGCTCAAAAAGCGGACGCTGCTCCTCAATTAAGTTCTTAACTAACTCTGCATCACCAGGCATCTGAAAGCCTTAAGCTACAGCTCCTTTTCCTGCTTCTGGTGGTTCTTCCTCGTCTTTATTGCGGTGCATTTTAAACCAAAACAAACCTCCAACGCAGCCACCTAAGGCAAGCGCAGCCAAAACGATAATCCAAACGATCCAACTTGCTGAAGTTGTCTTTATCTGGGTTGCTCGCTGAAGTGAAGCAGCCTCTACTACGTTCTTAGGAAAGAGTGCCACCGAAATATTATCGTAGCTAAGCCCCTCTACGCTGTTCATCACCAGATTCTTAACCTTAGAAACAGAGGCCTCTACATTAGAATCAGGACGATAGTTAATAAACACAGCAGCGGATGCCGGGTAAAAGTTGTCAGAAAAAGGATCGTTATCTGGAAGAACAATGTGCACTTGGGCATCCGTCACTCCATCGATCATAGCGATCGTTGCAGCAATATCCTGAGACAGGGAGAACATGAAACGGATACGCTCTTCTGTTGGAGAAGAAACAAGACCTGACTTACGAAATGCTTGCCCTACCCCATAATAACTCTCACGAGGGTAACCAAATGAATTAAGGATCTCGATCGAACGAGGAAAATCCTCCATCTTGACACTAATATCCCAAGTTTTCTCCGTGCCTGCTTTTTTAACAGCCTCGATGCCTCGCTCCATGAGAAGGGCTATCATCTCATTTGCCTCCACCTCTGGCACATCCGTATATAGGGGGGCTTTACCACAACCCACCAAAAAAAGCGTACCGAAAAAGAAGAGTGCTAGGAGCGAACGTCTCATAAAATAAACAAGGATAAACTATTGATTTTTGAAGATGGTCTGGACGCCGGAGCTAACCTTACCCGCAATTTTAGAGGCAACCTGCTGATGAAGTCCAAATTCAGTGAGGTCAAACTGGAGCTTCAGTAGCTTGGGAAGCGAGGCCATATCACCACCAGAGCCACCCTCAGCCATATTCGTGATGTCGTTACGAAAAGCCATGACCTTCTCCCGGTACGCAGCACCACTTTGTTGGATACTGTCCAAGATAGAATCTCCCAGGGTGACAGGATCAGGGGTTGTCGCTGATCTAACACCGACAAGGGAAGGATCTCGCATGGCGCCGTGTGACTCCATCGGTCCACCGGAGATCGTGCCAATCGCCTTGTCAAAGGCATCCGCATCACCAGGGTTTGCAGGATCAGGATTGAGCGCCTGCTCTTGGTTTTGGAGCGCCTGCTGAGCCATTTCCTCAACCATTTTTTGCTGTGGATTAATGGCTTCAGCACACATAATTAAAAACTCCTTTGGGGATTAAAAAAATAAACAAGGAAACGAGAAAGCTCTAGAATTTCTCGGCCATAACCGTCTTAGCAACCTCGACGGCACGCTCATCAGAAGCATTTTCGATAACGGCCTCGAGTGTTTCTTGTGCTTTTTGAGCAAAACCACAACGCTTGAGAGCCATACCGAGAAACGCTTTTGCGATCTGATTGTCTGGGTTGATCGCTAAAGCCTCATTCGAGAGAAGCTCAATTGCGCGGCCATCATCGAATACACTCATACGTGCGAGCGCTTGACTGATGACAGGGAGTTCACTCCAAGGACGAACAGCTTTAATGCCATTAAAGATATCCTCAGCGTGGTTCCAGAGACCACAGGAAGTAGCAACAAAAGCCACCTCGCCGAGAGTCTGGAGCATATCAGCACTGACTGCCTTAAGGGCAGGGTTTTCTTGGGCTTTATTTTCAGTTTGAGTAGCCATGGATTAGAGGGGTGTAAGGGGGTTAAAAAGAAGTTATTGGATATTCTGCATAACAGTACGAGCCGTACTGAAAAGCGAAGCCATGGAGCTCGATGCAGCCTGAGTCTGGGTACTCAAACGCTCAGTGATGAGCTGAAGCATAAGCACGTTACTTGGGTTTGATGCGTCAAAACCACTTCCGTCAACACCACCTCCAGGATTGGGATTGAGAAAGGCTTGAAGGTAAGAATTGAGTTGGGAAACGGTAGGTGCGAAATCGGAGTAGATATCTCCAACACCTTTACCGCCTACAATGTCAGCTGGGTCAAATGCCATAATAAATAATTTCCTAAGTTAAGATTAAGACTGCGTTTTAAAGGGTGTTATTCGCTGCCCAATAACTCTCGACAACGACCTCCGCTTGCTCAATGCCGCGGAACAACTTTTGTAAGGCCTCATGATCTGGGCCGCTATGACTTTTCTTAAGCATATCCTGAACTTCTTGCCGGTAACCAGCAAGCTTGTCAGCAACTTGACGCTTCGCATTGCCGTTAGGGTCTTCACGAAGCTGCTGCTCGAGCTCTACAACGTTGGGTCTTTCACTCATAAGATGGGGGATGAATTAGGGTTATAAAAAGAGGTCTTGTAGGGGAATCAGTTTTTCAACTGAGGTATCTTATAGATAGTGAACTTTTTAGAAGAATGGGTCAACCGAAAAGGGTTATGCTCAAAACGGCCAGCTAACGCCTTATTTTACAAATTTTTAAAACGAACAAAAACTTCCGTAACTCCGCGCTTCAAGCGGATGCCTTCAGTGCTAATCGAGACAATCATGTACCCTGTAGGGAGCGTAGCGCCCTCGAAGTATTGCTCTCCATTTGCGAGAGTGATCCACCCGGGCTCTTCGGAGTTAATACTCTTAATTTGGTTGTCGAAATAAAGAGCTTCAGGATTAATGCTTGAGGAGAGGACTACCCTATCCTGAAGCGGTACCCGGTTATGCAAATAGGCAATAAGCAAACGCTTTGCCTTGCGCCAATCAGCAGCTTGCTCAGGAGGAATGTTTCCTTGTGCAATAATAACCTTTGCCTGTGGAACGATCTTAACACTGCGAAGGAGTTTAGTTTCCTCCAAAATATCATTGGCCTTAGCCATGATATCCTTGGCTGTAAAAAGATCGGTATCAAGCGCCTCCAGGCCTGCGACATCCTGAGAGATGAGCGTCTGGGCACGTTTCCATTTCTCCAGATCCATCACATACCCCACAACCTTAATGCGGCCAGGAGCATCTATACTGATATACAAAGTAAGATTAAACTGGTTAAGAATGTCTCGCGTAGACTGAAGCATAGCCTCTTCACTCTGGATGCGCTGCGAGACCCTTGGCCCATAAGGTTCGAGCAAGGCCTGAATCACCCGCTTCTGACGAGTCGTGTCAACGTAACCATAAACATAAACATGGTCCTCCACGATGCGTACGCCTAAGTCATGGTCGAAAGGAACAGAGTTAAGGTCGTCAATCACGCGAAGCTCAATAGCAGCCAGATTCGGCTTTGGGTCGTGAGGAGAATACGTAAACGTAAATGTAATCGCAAAAAGAACCAAGAAAAGCGCAACAAGCCCTCCCCAAATAAAATACTTGTAAGCGAGATAAATGGGGTGCTCTAAGTATACCTTGATTGGGCCCGTAATCTTAGCGAGCATCGACGCCATAAACCCTTGCGGAGGAAGTTGCGTAGCTGCGGTCGCTGCATCTCCTTCAGCGCCCTCGCCCTCTCCTACGCCTTCAGTATCGCCCCCAGATTCTCTCTCAAGAGGAGGTGCATTTTCTGGAGAAAGGGCTGGCCAATCCCCGCCTACAGGACCAACGACTAAATGCGTCGTCCCAGCGGTGATAAACTCGAAATCTTCGACAGGAAGCGGATCCTCCCCGGCAACTTTTCCGCCGAGATAAAGGGGCTCACCCATAGAAATAAGATGAACTCCATCATCGCCAACAGTAAGCTTGAAGTGTTCTGAGGCAAGATTTTGATCGGAGAGAATAACATCGCAATCGCCCGAAGATCCAACGAGATACTCACCCGGCTTGAGCGCAATTTCTGCGCCCTGATGGGGCCCGGATAAGACTTTTAGGAGATAAAGCTCGTTTTGTTCCGCCATAGAGGTAATTACGAAGGGCAAAAGCAAACCTAGACAAAGTTTTTACACTCAGCAATCAAGAAGTGGTGCATTTGCCTTATTTTTAACATTCACTGCCAAGCCGGCGGATTTTGAAGATCTGGACGCAAGACACCCACGCACGACAAATTCCGGTAGCGTTCGGCAAAATCGAGCCCATAGCCTACGACAAATAAATCCGGAATGGTGAAACCGATAAAATCAGCATCCTCCCCGACTTCTCTACGACCCTCCTTACTTAAAAGAACACATGTTTTAAGGGATCGTGGCTTTAGACCCTCAAGCGCAGAAACGATACCGCGAAGCGTCCTGCCCGTATCGACCACATCATCAATCAACAAAACGTGACGCCCTTGAATATCTAAACGGAGCGATCCAGCAAGCTCCTGAGGGGTAAAGCCAGCCTCATCACAGTGGTAATTAGTGACAGAAATACAATCAAGCCTAAGAGATAGGTGAATTGAGCGAATCAAATCAGCGGCAAAAACAACAGCTCCATTGGTCACGCATAAAACGGTAAGCTCAGGAATACTTGCATAAGCCTCCGAGATCTCAGCCCCCAAAGAAGTAACCCGTTCTCTAAGATCGAGTTCCGAAACGACAACACTGGATAAATCGTCTTCAAACATAAAGAAAAGACAAGGGGGCAACAGCAGCATCAGGTTCTACCCGTTATTCCTAAAAATGTCAACTTCAAGCAGTACACCAACTGAACCATAGCTCTCTAATAAGCAGAAACTTAAGACAAGTAACTCAATATCTTCTAACGAACACGGAAACCCCCTATTTTTAAGCTTCTTTAACTTTGACAAATGTAAGCGATGCGTCACGATCCGAAGAACCATGATATCGGTACAAGTCAAAGATCTTGTCAAAAAATTCGGGGACACGTTGGCACTCAACAACATCAACGTTTCGATCAACCCTGGAGAACTCTTTTTTATCCTGGGCCCTAGTGGCTGCGGGAAAACCACCATGCTCCGCACATTGGCTGGGTTTTACATCCCAGATTCGGGACAAATCATGTTCGACAATGATGATGTCTCCCGACTCGAGCCTCACAGGCGCAATACCGGCATGGTCTTCCAAAGCTACGCCCTCTGGCCCCACATGTCCGTGGCCGAAAACGTTGCCTTTGGCCTTGAGCAACAGAAGATCTGCAAAAAAGAGGCACAAATGCGTGTCCAAGAAGCACTTGAGTCAGTCCAAATGGAGCAATTTGCAGCGCGCAAGCCCAATGAACTCTCAGGTGGCCAGCAACAACGCGTTGCCCTAGCCCGGGCTCTAGTCATCCGCCCTCGCTGTCTTTTGCTCGATGAGCCTCTCTCCAACCTAGACGCGAAACTCCGCAATGAAATGCGCACCGAGATTCGCCGCATATGTAAAGAGCACAAGCTCACAACAATTTACGTAACGCACGACCAAAAGGAGGCCCTTTCCATTGCAGACCGCATGGTTATCCTCTCCTGGGGCCGGGTTGCTCAAGTCGGCACCCCCCTTGAGGTCTACAAACGCCCCGAGAACCGCTTCATTGCAAACTTCATTGGAGAAACAAACTTCATTGAAGGAACAGTCCTAAGAATGGGTGCTGGCGAAGCGCTCGTAAAAACGCAAATTGGCGAGTTCAGAGGCGCTCTAGCGAGGGAAGACATGAACATCAAAGAAGGAGGCAAGGCCTACCTGTCCATTCGCCCCGAGTGCTTACATGTAGACATCATGGGTCCCGAAGAAAACTGCATGACTGGCTACATCAAAGATGCAACCTACTTTGGAGAAGTCGCCCACTACGACTTCCGCACCAGCGGCGTTGATCTTAAGATTTCAGAGCTCAACCCACGTCACATGAGCAGCGTTCGCCACGGCAATCTCCACGCCTGGGCCGACCCCGAGGACGTTGTGGTTCTCGCAGAATAGGCACTGTACACCGCGCCTGATTGATCGATGCAAAAGAAAATCATCCTCCTCGTACTCTTCGTTGGGATTATAGCTCTCCCATTTCTTTTCCGCAAAAAGGAAGAGATAGCAGTTAGCTCACCCGATGAAGTCCTGATCATTCTCTCACCGCATACGGAGTCACTCTGGGACGAATTCACATTTGGCTTCCGCGACTGGTACTTGAAGAGGACCGGCAAAACGGTAAACATCGACTGGCGCAACCCAGGAGGAACAGGGGCAATCATCAAATTCCTCGATTCCCTCTACGAAAACGCTTTTTACAATTACTGGACTGAAGACCTTAAGCGCCCATGGAGCAAAGAAGTCTTAGTCGCCTACGACAAGAACATTGACCTGGACGACACCCCTGAGGACGACACGCTCCAAGAAACAGTTCGCAGGGCCATGCTCAACTCCAACATCAGTTGCGGCATAGATCTTATCTTTGGCGGTGGTTTTTATGATTTCCAAAGACAAGCCCTTAAAGGACGCCTCGTGCGCTCCGACATTTTTGACACACATGCTAACTGGTTCAGCCCAGACGTCATCCCCGAAAGCCTTTCAGGTTGCGACCTCCGTGACCCTGGAAACCTCTGGATTGGGGCCGTGTTCTCAAACTTTGGGATCGTCTACAACAAGCACGCAGTCGAGCAATTGGGCATAGAAAAATACCCTTATAGCTGGGAAGACCTTAACGACCCTCGTTACTTTGGAGAAGTTGCTCTCGCTGACCCAACCTCCAGCGGCGCCGTCAACGCAACCTTCGACATGATGATTCAAGATCAAATGAATCGCAGTTACGCAGCCCTCAGCAAAACCTTCCCTAACATGCCCGAGGCCGACATCGAATACGAAGCCATCCGCGAAGGCTGGCTCAACGGCCTAAGAGTTATCCAAAAAAGCGCTGCAAATGCCCGCTACTTCACCGATAAAAGCACCAAGCCTGCTCTTGATGTGGGCTCCGGAGACTGTGCCGTTGGTATGGCCATCGACTACTACGGCCGTAATCACGCCCAAAACCTTGAAGACCGCGTAGGCTCCACCCGATTCGTCTACCATATGCCCCCAGGCGGATCTGCCCTAGCGCCCGACTCCATCGCCCTATTACGAGGTGCACCCAACAAGGAAGTCGCAGAAGCTTTCATCGAATACGTGCTATCGATCGAGGGCCAAAAACTCTGGGACTATCCCGTTGGCGCTCCCGGTGGCCCAAAGAAGTCAACGCTTCGCCGCTCCCCCATTCGCCGTGAATTCTACTTAAACGAAGAACTAAATAGCCCTCTTATAGACGGAAATTTCAATCCCTACCTTACGGCTGAAGAATTCATCTACCACCCAGGCTGGACCAGCCCCATTCTATTTACTATGCGCTTTCTCATCAAGTCCTGCTTCATCGACCCACACGATGAGCTACAACGCGCCTGGGCAGCCGTTATTCGCGCCAGAAACGAAGGCCGCAATGACGACGCAGATCGTGGAGACAAAATAATGCAAGACCTCGAGATTGTAAATTACGACACAACCTCAGGCTATCTCAGGGAAACATTTTCTTCGGGAAATCCGCTCAAGGACGTACAACTGCGCACAAAACTTACCAAGTTCTTCATGAGTCAATATCACCGTGCGGAAACTATAGCCAACGGGCAAGCTGACCCTGGCCAAATCCCCGCCAACACTGTTTTTGAACAAAAATAAGCGCCTTCCCCGCGCAAGACATCTTTAAGCCTGCATTTCAATTACTAACGAGAGCCGTTGCCTAGCAGCGGCTCTCACTGCTTCTGAAGCTTGCAAGTTTTCTTGCAAAAACTGACAAGCCTGGGCGTAAGCAGTCAAAACACCTTCGTCCTCTCCAGTAGCATCCACCTTTAGTAGCGACTCCGCAATCTGGGCAAGCGCTTCAACCGGAAGCGCCGAGGAGTTAAGCGCTCCGCCTAGTCCATCAAGCACAGCTATACGAATGCCTCGATTCTCATGCTCGATAAGAGAAAGCAAAACACTAATAGACTGTGCTAACGCCCCTTTTGGTAAATGTACAGAAAGAGCAATAAAAACAGGAAACACCTGAACTAAAGGAAGCAGCCTACTTGAATCAGAAGGTTCTTTTTTTAATAAGCTAACAATCTCCTTGAACACCTCATCACGCACAACCCCTGAAGCTTTCGAGTCCGTAACAAGCCCAGAAGCACTGCGCGAAAGATATTCCCAAAACGACACGTGAGCGACTACCTGCCCCTGATTCCACAAAGACGACAACACGGCCCAAAAGCGCTCGAAATACAGCCCATTCAAAAGCGAAGAGGACACCATTCCGTCCAAAACCTGAACGCACAAAAACCGCCCCTTCTCATCATTTTCGGCATAACAAATCACATCATTTGCCAGCTGGTCTAAATTTTCCTGGCTAAAACACACCTTAGCCATGGGGCCCCGCAAGAAAGTGTTCAGGCAAGAATACGCAGCGGGAGGCTCTACCTCTAAGAGCAGTTCAGCAAAGAGCCCCCCCCAGCGTTGTAATGACTCAATACGCCCCCAAGAATACATGCCAGCAATCGCTTGAGCGAGAACGATCATCATGTCATAAAGCGTCCTTTCTTCTTCAGCTGAATCGAGCGCATTTCGAAAAACATTATAACAATGAGTTTCTTGCTCAGACGTCATTGCCCTCCAATGCATCGCTATTCCTAATTGCTGCAAGGCAGCACGCTGCGTGGCCCCCTCACCAGCAAGACTCGGAAGCTTAAACAATAGCTGCCAACAACAATTCGCCTGATCTTCATCCAGCCCACCCAAAGTAAGTACTTTACTAAAAAACTCAGCCACAGGACGATAGAGCGACTGAGGGTAAGGATCCCCCAAGAACCCCTCGACAAGAGCCATCAGAGGTAGTAACTTCTCCTGAGAGGCTACAAATCCCTCTCGAAGAGCAAGCGATAACGATTGGGTAACGTAAGACTTTACGCGCCAATCCTCATTACGCCTAAGTAAGCCTTGAAGGAGGCCCAAGCACATCGCCGCTTGGCTGTCACTAATCCCCGGCATTAGCATAGACGCCCCGAGTCCACATGCGAGTGCTTTAAAACGGCCTACATTACTTTCATCGGAACCCAACGAATCCAAAAGCTCCTTTGCCTTATTCTGCAAATCAAGCGCATCATCCCAATGAATCCAAACACCAAGCAAGCACTCCACCAATGCAGCCAAAGCAACCCCTTCTTCGCGAAACGTCTCCTCAACCATAGCAAGGCGCTCCACAGTAGGCATGCGATAAGACTCAGGAAACGTATCCTTTAAAATAAGAGCACAAAGTGTATGAAGCCCTGCAGCAATTAACAATTCCTCTTCATTATAAAGAAGTTCATTTATGATAAAATCAAGACAGTCCTCAAACTCCTGCTCGTCAAAGTCAAACTGGCTAAGCTGAGCATCCAAACACTGCAGCGCATATCGAATCCCTACTTCGTCTTTATAGTTTTCAAAATACGCTAAGGCGATGCGCCGAAGGGGGTGATCTAGGGGATATTCATGCATTGAAAATGATACCTTTAGCTAAAAGACCATAGAATAATATTTACATCAAGCTAAACCGAAAAAGCTTCTCTGGATGAAGAAACAGCGTATCAACAATCACTGCATTATCTGGACTTAGAAGTCCTCGCTCATACTGGCCAACGAGAACCCTCTGAATCTCCCCCACCAATGACTGCGCTTCTGGTTGAAACGCCATTGCAATTAGGCACCCGAAAGCAAGCGTTTGAACTTCCTCAGAATAAACGCCAGTCATTAAGCTATGCTCAAAAGCAACAAATAAAGACAAGAACTCTGGGTAGCCCAATGACCCAAACCCCTCAAACAAACACTGGTAAACACGATCAAGCCAAACACCTTGGCCCGCGAAAACATTGAGCCGCAAGACAAAGCCCAGCTCACAATAAGCACGACTGCGAACCTCGCTAGACTCACTCTTCACTGCATGCGACAAGACAAGCGCCCACATGCGATAGAGGTCTGCCCCAATCGACTCAGGGATAGCATTATCCCCAACAAGGTGTACGCCATAAACATCTCCCGCAAAACGAGCAAATGTGTCTACATCGAACTCTCCAATAGGCACCAACTCAGAACGCCGATAAATCAATCCTAACGCCTCGTCCAAATAGGAGGTCAACAAGTCAACGCGACCAGCCTCATCGGCCCTTTTCGCTAATTCGGCAAGCGCACACAGGGCTTCAGCTACTCCCAATACGCGAGATTGCACAGCATTATGCAATGCCACATAGGGCATATAACCGGCAACCTTCACCCACAACTCAGAAGGCAATTGAGGCTGTGGATCTTCCTCAAACAGAACACCAAAAGCATCTGAAAAATCATCCTCTTCAGGCAGTACCTCCTCTACAATTTCCTCTTCTACTGCGGCAATCTGCTCTTGCACTGAGAGAATAAGCTTCCTTGGCTCCCAAGTCTGAGGCCTATGAATTGCCCCAAAGACCCCATTCATTCCTGAAAGCGTAAAAGCCCACACTCCGTGAGAGATTATGACTGAGAACAAAAGTAAAATACACACACGACACAACCGCGCACGACTCGATGAGGGAACAAAAGACATGGCAAGTAGGGGTAAGAGGGGTGTAACCAAGTAAGGATGATTAATCCAAATCGTCGTCTTCTAAGACTAAATCATCATCATCCCCGGGTAAAGACTCAACAATAGCACTCATAAGGACCTTTTCCTCTTCACTTCCACCATATTTCACGCGGAAACGCTCTACTGCCCCGACGAGATCCCCTCGCCTCATATCAAGATCCTGCCCACAAATTTCGCACAACCGATTCATTAACAACAAAATATTCCGCCTCTCCCATGAACTAAGCAAGTCACAGCCCAACATAGAAACAAGTGCATCAGCAAGAGATCCCTTGAGGAAAACTCGCTCCAGGTGAGGATCCAATTGAGGAATAAATGACACTAAATAGGCAATAATCTTCGCACGCTCCCACTCAGCGAGTTCTGCTGAGACAAAGAGCTCACTCAATTGCTCAACTCCCCCCGCAATAATGATTTCTCGCTGCCCGTCAAAAAGCAGTATTTCGCCGATATGCTGGTAAACAAGTTGCCGAAAAGTAGAGTCTTCAGCACGAGCATGAAGTAGCCCAAAAAGAGCAGCAACAACGCCTCGAGTCCGAATAGGACAATCTCTAACAAAACGGTAACTCATAATAACAGGAACAAGCTCAACTAAGGCAGCCTGGTCAAACCATCCTGCACGCAAACCTTCTGCCCAAGTATCCAAAAGTGCTCGATCAATAAGATTTCCCATCGCATGGTACCGAAACTGAGGAAAACGACATGAGTTAGGGCAAAGCAATAAAGCCTCAAAAATAAGTCTGCGAATATTTTCAGTCAGGAATTCTCCCCTCAATGCAAGCTGCATCCCCTGTACAACTGCCTCGACACCCCTCTCCTCGGAGTATTGACTAAGGTCGAGCCAATACCTGAGAATTTCAGCCTGAAAGCACTCATCAAGATCAGCATTCCCCAACAACACCCCTAAGGCACGAATGGCTGTTTTCTGGGCCTCCTTGGCGCTATTATCTTTAGCACAATCAAGCAGGATTCTCCTCAGTTTATGAACGTACTTACTAGGGAAGCACCCCGAAGCCAAGGCCTTGGCCCAAATCTCTAAATAGCACTTAGCCTTGTAGCCTTCCTTCTCTAAGAGAAAGTGTTGCACAAGCATATCAAAGGACCACTCGCGTAGATTCAAGGAACATCCTGAAGCGCGAAGGAGAAGCCCAAGCACATCAATCACATGACAACGCTCATTTTCTAGAATAAGGGTTTCGTCTAATGAAATCAAACGGATGATCTCAGCAACGTCAGCATAAATCTCCCCTAAGATTGTTTGCTGCGCCTCCGATAACAATGCAGCTTCAGGGTACCTCCGCTCAATAAGCTCGAGGGCTAATTGAATAGGATAAACGCGCCGGGTATCCCTCCCTCGCAAATAAGAACTCAACTGAACTCCCCCTAGTGCGCCAAGTCTTGAACGTAAGGCATCCATGTGAGCCTCTATCAAATCCGGCTCCTCCTCCATCATATACCCATGCTCAATAAGTCCATTCTGACCCTCTCCCCCAAAACCACCCAAATTATAAGGCAAATTCAAGCTATCTAATGCTAGCCCTATATCCAGAGTCAAAATATGAGCATTAGAAGCCCATACCCCATTCACACCCAAAAGGAACCCCACGCCCCACACAGCAATAATCAAATATTTTTTCATTTCAAATAAATCAAGTAGACGAAAAACAATATGTTTTATTGATATTCATAAATCAATAAAGAAATACCTGCACGGGGAAAGTAGAAGGAACAAAATAACAAACCTCCCCCACAAGAGGAAGCCGTAAAAAAGAGAAAAGCGTCCCATGAGCCAACCCAGGTAAAACCTAAAGCTCACATCAGCCTGACCAAAAACACCTTACACTAAAAAACCATCAAGAAACTCCTGAAAACCACTAAGAATCCCCAGCACACCACTGAGAGCCGAGGGCGAGTCAAAAAAGCCTTGAATAGCATCGGTCAAAGTTGCATCAGCTATCCACGGGTAACGAGCGCCCCAAGTCTTAAACAGCAAAAACCTCAAGCGCTCATTATCGCCTGCATCTACAATATTTCCATCAAAGAACGCCTGAGTCACAGCACCAAGCTCATCCTCATAGACAAAAAATTGTAAGAATGCTCGCTCAAATGCCTCACGGGCCTGATAGCCTTGATTACGATACACCGCAAAATAACCATAGACTCCGTCTAGCTCGTCTTCATTCACCCCCAGAACCCGAAATGCTGCATTCCAAAACACATTCAGCGGATTCGCCTGAGGGCCCAAGCGAATAAACTCATTATGATTAACATCAGCCATAGCCCGAGCCAAGGACCTGGGAAAGCCAAATGCCTCATAAAGAACCCATATGTATGCATTCCAGCAATAGTCTGACTCTTCCTCATTCTCAAATGTTTCCATCAAATGCGCTGTAGCCTGCTGAACTCCATCACCCGTTAATCCAGCAAAGTTAAAACGTGTCGCATAATAGGCAGCGACAAGGGGTTGGCCAGCCCGGAGGCGTGTATTAAATTGCTGAATACCCATTGCATAAACCTGAGCACCGTAGCTCTCTAATTGAAAAAACAGGGCCCTATACAAGGCCAAAGGAGAAGGTATGCCGTTCAAGACCAAATGTTCCTGATAACCATTCAGCATGGAAATCGTTGCCTCATCAAAATGAAACTGTGAAAGCATCGCCCAATTAAATGCCCTCCAATAACTAAACCCTCGGCCCAAGTACTCCCGCATCGCATGAAATGCACGAGGTGCCTGTTCTTCCGTTAAACCCTGTTCCGTGAAAATTCTGGTCCAAAACGCTACCTCAACATCATGACAAAGTGTAGCGTCTGTCAAAAAGCCGGCAACACGAGTAGCGCTCTGAGCCACGCCTAAACCCATACCCTCAAAAAGAGCTCTTGCAAAGGCGCTAAAGGAATCGACGCCTCCTTGCCCCAACTCATTCATCCGCACAACCGCTTGATCTAACTGGGCCTCCAACAAAGAAAAGCGCTGAAACAAAAGCCGCATAAGCCCATTCGTGTCAGAACCGCCAATATTCTGATTAAGCGCCACCCCGACCATCTCCTCCAAGGCTGTTTCTGAAAAAAGAAAACGAGCAAAAAAAGACCGAATTTGCTGGGTTTGATCCTGAAAAACGGGCTGCGGAGCGACACCGTGAGGAAGCACCAGATGAGCAGAAATCTCGATATCGAGATGAAAAAGAGGGCCGACTTCATACGGATGACATGCCCAAGAAGACGAAACAAGGCCAAGAAACAAAGAAAAGCAAAGCAGACGTTTTTTCATAGAGCATAATAGGAGGTTACCAGAGCGAAGGAGC
>Ga0316204_10005697_pt1 | contig 20166 bp, 19 predicted proteins | sample 6monrhotite_MG_2_FD_205661 | JGI IMG/M metagenome (GOLD analysis project Ga0316204, IMG submission 205661) | Microbial mat bacterial communities from mineral coupon in-situ incubated in ocean water Damariscotta River, Maine, United States -... | ecosystem: Environmental > Aquatic > Marine >...
TGTTGATGATCAATCTGGAACTGGCCCTGATCACGCCGCCTGTGGGCATGAACCTGTTTGTCATCAAGGGCATTTCGGGCGCCCCCATGGATCAGATCATCCGCGGAATTTTCCCTTACGTCCTGCTGATGGCGCTGGGACTTTTGATCGTGCTGGTGTTCCCGCCAGTGGCCACCTGGCTGCCCGACATCGCCGGGTTCGGCAGGTAGCCTGCGGGCCCTTCATGGGCTGACGTTATTGATCTTTGGGTGCGGCGGGTTTTAGGGCTGGTTCCAGAGTCTTGTTCGGATCACCACCTTTGACCGGCACCGGGCCTGACCCGGATGGCGGACCTTCATTCAGTTTAAGGTTGTCCGTCCCCATAAACAAATATTCAACGGCGGGCAGGCCTGCCTTGGGTTGGTCCGGAACCGGCCCGGCCTTATGTGCCGGGTTGATATGTTGGAATGCTTCGGGGCCGAGACTGCTGGCCATGGATGGGAGAATTCCCCCCATAATACAGGCCGTGAAAAACAAGACGGGAAGGGCCTGCTTGATGCCTGCCGTGATCTGCTGACGTGGTCTTGGAAGTTTGTTCATGAAGCCGACCGCCAACCCGATTGAGCCCCATATGATATAAGGCTGTTTGGCGTATATTCAATTGGCACAGGCTTGATCCGGACGATGCGGCACGACCAAGGCCCCGACTATTTCCAGTCGAGGCCTTGAAGAATTTGGAGCGGGCGATGAGATTCGAACTCACGACTTCAACCTTGGCAAGGTTGCGCTCTACCCCTGAGCTACGCCCGCATATGACCCCGTCACTTCCATGATGGTCGGGCGCGATAATACTTAAAGCGCAGATCATTGCAAGAGGCTTCGCACAGTTCCTCGCATATCATTTTGCGCGTTCCGTTTCGCGGGGCTTGAGGCCGCCTGCTGCCACCCCTATGATCGGCACCATGACATCACAATCAAACCCCGTCCCGGCGACCACGGAAGACCTGTTGGCGCGGCTTGACGCCTTGAGCATTGCGACCCAAACACACACCCATGCCGCCGTTTTCACGGTCGAGGAAAGCAAGGCATTGCGGGGCGAATTGCCGGGTGGGCATTGCAAGAACCTGTTTTTGAAAGACAAAAAAGGGGCGCTGTGGCTCATCGTATGTTCGGAAGATCGCGACATTGACATGAAGGGCCTGCGCCACCTGATCGGATCGAGCCACTTGTCGTTTGGCAAGCCCGACCTGCTGATGCAGGTGCTGGGCGTGACGCCGGGGTCGGTGACGCCCTTTGCCTTGATCAACGATGGCGAAGCCCGGGTCAATGTGGTGCTTGATGCCGGGATGATGCAGGCAGAGGTGCTGAATTACCACCCCCTGACCAACGGCATGACCACGGCAATCCGTCCGGCCGACCTGCTGGCCTTCATCACGGCTTGCGGTCATGTGCCGGCGGTGGTGGATTTGTGACCTGTTTCTTGATGCGGCCCCTTGCGGCCTGGCCCGCAATGGGCCATTTAGGGTCTACCTAACTTGATAGAGAGTGCGAATAACGATGATTATAGATGAAGACGGCACACCCGTTGGCGACGGCGCAGGCCCCGATGATTTGATCAAAGACGGCGACGTTGCCAGTTTTATGGCCGATGTGGTCGAGGTTTCAAAGACCATACCGGTGATTGTCGATTTTTGGGCACCCTGGTGCGAGCCCTGCAAACAGCTGACCCCGACCCTTGAAAAGCTGGTCAAACTGGGCGGCGGTATCGTCAAGCTGGTGAAAATCAATATCGATGATAACCAGCAGCTGGCGGCAAAACTGCAAGTTCAGTCGGTGCCCACGGTGTTTGGCTTCAAGCATGGCCAGCCCATCGACGGTTTCGCCGGTGCCCAGCCTGAAAGCCAGATCAAGGCCTTCATCGATCGCCTGACCAGTGGCGCCAAAAGCCCGCTGGACGAAGCCCTGGACCATGCCGCCGCCGCCCTGGATGCGAACGATGCGGCCACGGCCAGCGATATCTATGCCCAGGTTCTGGCTCAGGACCAAGGCAACGGCAAGGCCCTTGGCGGCCTGATCCGGTGTTATGTGGTCAGCGGAGAATTTGAACAGGCTCGCGAACTGATCGACGGGTTAGAGCCCAGGATGAAAATGGATCAGGACGTGGCGGCGGCGATTACGGCGCTGGAACTGGCCGAAGAGGGGCAAGGGGCTGAAAATGTAGATTTAAGCGGGCTGGAAGCCAAACTGGCGGCCAATGAAAATGATCATCAGGCCCGCTTTGATCTGGCCCTGGCCCAATATGGATCAAACAAGACTGAACAGGCGCTTGAACACTTGCTGGATATTATTCGCCGCGATCGCGCCTGGAACGACGAGGCGGCGCGCAAGCAGCTGGTCAAGATTTTCGAGGCCCTGGGGCCTTCGGACCCATTGGTGGCATCGGCGCGGCGGCAGCTTTCGTCGCTGCTGTTTTCGTGATGAGGATGGTGCGATGACCATGGGGGCAGGCGATACCGGCATCAAAGGCCTGCCGGGGATTATTCCGGTGTTTCCGCTTAGCGGGGCGCTGTTGTTGCCCCACGGCCACTTGCCGCTGAACATTTTCGAGCCCCGGTACCTAAATATGATCGACGACAGCCTTGGCCTGGGCCGGATTATTGGCATGGTTCAACCGGCCGAGCCCGCGCGTGAACCGGTCGACGAGCACGCGGCGCTGTTTCCTATCGGGTGCGCCGGGCGTATTGTATCGTTCGAAGAAGCCACGGATGGGCGCTATATAATTGCCTTGCGCGGTTTGTGCCGCTTTGAATTGCAGGGCGAAGTGACCCCACAAAACGGCTATCGCCGCGCTCGAGTGGATTATTCGGATTTTACCAACGACCTGACCGAAGACAACAGCGAGATCGAAGACAGGGGCAGGTTGCTGGTTGCCGTTCGCCGCTATCTTGAGCGCGCGGAAATAGAGGTCGACTGGGAAACCCTGGAAGACACCGCTGATGAAGCCCTGGTGACGTCCCTTGCCATGATTTGCCCGTTCGAACCCCGCGAACAGCAGGCCCTGCTGGAAAGCAAGGATTTGCACAGCCGGGGCAAATTACTGGCATCCCTTATGGAAATGTCGCTGATGGAAAGCGATGATGGCCCCGGCGACGGCTCGACCCGTCATTAATTTTTTAAATCAATTGATAGCAGTTTGACCATCGACACACCATATGAGCGGAGAACGCCATGAACACGTCAACCATCGATCCGAAACTGCTTGAAATTCTGGTCTGTCCGGCAACCAAAGGGCCACTGCGCTATGATGAAAAAGCCCAGGAATTGATCAGCGAAACCGCTGGCCTGGCCTTTCCCATCCGTGACGGTATTCCAATCATGCTGATCGACGAAGCACGGGAATTGAAGGCTGGCAACGGCGATACTTTTTAAATACGAACGGAACACACTTAAAAATGAGCGAAGACTACGGCCTAAAACCCCAACCCACCGAGATCCGCTTAAAGCAGGAGGAAAAAATCCTCGAAGTCGATTTCGACGACGGCGCAAAATTTTCCCTGCCCGCTGAACTGCTCCGGGTGGAAAGCCCATCGGCAGAAGTCCAAGGCCATGGCCCCTCGCAAAAGCAGGTGGTCGCCGGTCGGCGGCACGTGGGCATCATGAGCCTTGACCCGGTCGGCAACTACGCCATTTGTATCAAGTTTGACGACTTGCACGACACCGGCATCTATTCGTGGGAAACGCTCTATATGTTTGGTAAAAACCAGGACGCGATCTGGCAGGGGTATTTGAACGATCTGGAAGCCAAGGGGCTGAGCAGAGATCCTTAAGAGTTCTGCCCCTCATTAAGTGTCCTGCCCCTCAAGCGCCGGGCGGCCCCCTCCGGGGTCCTTGGCTGGTTCTCTGGAAGTCAGGCCTTAAGGCCACGCAAGAGACAGCCTTTCCAGGCCCGATTTCTGTCCGGGCCTTACGACCTGACTTCCAGAGGCCTGGCAAGCGCGACGAGCGCGCCCGCAGGGACACATACCTTAAATGAAAAGCAACCAGTCCCGCCCTAACAAGACCGAACTCCTTCCCGGCCTTACAACCTGACTTCCAGAGTCCCAGCCAAGCGCGAAGAGCGCGCCCGGCGCTTGAAGGGCACGACCCTAATGAGCGGCATTCTTTAAAGAGCCTGATTTTTCATCAGCCTGGGCAAATCACCGACAACGCCCATGGCGTGCTTCATGAACAGCTTTTTGACGGGTGGCATTTTGTTGACGGCGGCCAGGCCCACATCGCGGGCCAGCGCCAGGGGCGCGATGTCGTTTGAAAACAACCGGTTCAGCAGGTCGGTCATGGCCAGCATCAGGGTGTTATCGAAGCGCCGCCAGCGTTCGTATTTTTCAAGCACCAGCGCATCACCGGGATCAAGCCCCAGACGCCGGGCGTCGGTCAGGACTTCGGCCAGGGCGGCCACATCGCGCAGGCCCATGTTCAGGCCTTGGCCTGCGATGGGGTGCATGCCGTGGGCGGCGTCGCCCGCCAGAACCAGTCGGGTGTCGGTGGCGCGGTCGGCATATTGCAGGGACAATGGATAGGCCCAGCGCGGCCCGTGCACCTTTACATCCCCCAGAAAATCACCAAACCGGGTTTTGAGTTCCGCCAGGAAATCGTCGTCATTCAGCGCCATGATGGCGGGGCTTAGGTCGGCCCGTTCGGTCCACACGATAGACGAGCGATTGCCGGTCAGCGGCAAAATCGCGAAGGGCCCTGCGGGCAGAAAGTGTTCGTGGGCGATGCCGTCGTGGGGGTGTTCGTGTTCGACCGTGCACACAATGCCGGTCTGGTGATAGGACCAGCCGGTCAGCGAGATGCCAGCGTGTTCCCGGGTTGGGGAGGCGCGCCCTTCCGCCCCGATGACCAGGCGGGCCTTGATCGTCTGGCCATCATCCAGGGTCGCCCGCACGCCGCTGGCCGAGCGTTCCAGCGTTTTGATGCGGGCAGGCGCACGCAAGGTAAGGTTGGCGAGTTCACCGGTGCGCCCGTGCAGGGCTTTGCGGATCGAGCGGTTTTCGACCATATAGCCAAACGCTTCGGCCCCGATATCGTCGTGATCGTAATGCAGGAATAGCGGCGAATTGCCATCGGTGACGCGGATATCGCTTATCGCCTGGGTCTCGCTTGCGATGGGGGCCCACAGGTCCAACTGATCCAGCACATGCTTGGATGACAAGGCTATGGCCGAGGCGCGACCGTCAAAAGAGGCCTCGAGTCCATCCAGGGGAGCCTGCCGGTCGACAACCACAACGGCAAACCCGGCTGATGCCAGCGCACACGCCAGCGTTCCCCCGACCAGGCCGCCACCGGCGATCAGGATATCGGTTTTAAGGAGGGCGGGATCCGGTGTTTTTACCATGCCTCCTGTGTCACCCGAATCGCAAAAAAAGTCCAGTGCCACTCACCAATGGAATATGCCTATATATTAAGCACATCAAATATATGCTTATAAATTAGGCATCAATAAGAAGGCATTGGTACCAAATCGGCAACCGTGAATGGCATATGTCATTGATCTAAAACAATTTTATGAAACGTTTAGAATCTGGCACGGGAATTGAAATGTAGAAAGCGGAGTTTCCTGCCCGAGCTTTTATTTGCTGGTGCAGGCGTCAATTAACCGGGCCGGATGTTGTCTTTTAAAAGAAGCGACAGGTCGGCGATAGAAATAAAGGGGATCAGACCCAATGAAACTGATCATGGCAGTTATTAAACCCTTCAAGCTTGATGAAGTGCGTGAAGCGCTTTCCGCTCTTGGCGTCGAGGGCATGACGGTATCGGAAGTCAAAGGCTTTGGCCGTCAAAAGGGACACGCGGAAATTTACCGTGGTGCCGAATATACCGTTCATTTTTTGCCCAAGGTGAAGCTGGAAATTGCCGTCAAGCAGGACCTTGTTGAAAGCGTCGTCGAGGCCATTCAAACGGCCGCCGGGACCGGCAAAATCGGCGACGGCAAGATTTTTGTTTACGACATTTCCAAGGCGGTTCGCATTCGTACCGGCGAAACCGACGATGAAGCCCTGTAAGGGCCTAAATCCATTCTGATGAGGAGACTATCCATGTTTGCAATTGGCTCAAAAGCCCGCCTTGCCGGATTATCCGGTAGTGCCGCGGTCGCCCTTACGGTCCTTGGCAGTGTTTCTGCCCAGGCTGCCGAAGTATCTGAAACGGCGTATATTTTTAATACCCTGTCGTTCCTGATTCACGGCTTTTTAGTGATGTTCATGGCGGCTGGTTTCGCCATGCTGGAATCGGGCCTGGTGCGGTCCAAGAACACCGCCACCATCTGCCTGAAGAACATCGCGCTCTATTCCCTGTCCGGCTTCATGTTCTATGTGGTCGGTTATAACCTCATGTACATGGGCGTCGATGGCGGTTTCATGGGCACCTTTGCCATGTGGTCGGGCGACAATGCCGATGCCCTGGCCGGAAATTTTGATGGTGGCTATGCTGCCGAATCCGACTGGTTCTTCCAGATGGTGTTTGTCGCCACGGCGGCCTCGATCGTATCGGGTACCGTTGCCGAACGCATCAAGCTGTGGCCGTTCCTGGCCTTTGTGCTGGTGCTGTCAGCAATCATTTACCCGATCACCGGTTCGTGGCAGTGGGGCGGCGGCTGGTTGGCCGAAATGGGCTTCGCTGATTTCGCAGGCTCGACCCTGGTTCATTCCGTTGGCGGTTGGGCGGCGTTGACCGGCGCCATTATCCTGGGTGCCCGTAAAGGCAAGTATCCCGCCGGTGGCGGCGTGCATCCCCTGCCCGGTGCGAACATGCCCCTGGCGACCCTGGGTACCTTCATCTTGTGGCTGGGCTGGTTTGGCTTCAATGGCGGCTCGCAGCTTGCCCTTGGCAGTGCGGCTGATGCCATCGCGATCTCGACCATCTATATCAATACCAACATCGGCGCTGTCGGTGGTGTCTTGACGGCAATGGTCCTGACCCAGTTGATCTACAAAAAAGTCGACCTGACCATGGCCCTGAACGGTGCCATCGCAGGCCTGGTCAGCATCACCGCCGGACCGGACAGCCCGACCATGGGCTCTGCCTTCCTGATCGGCGCTGTCGGCGGTCTTATCGTGGTGGTGTTGGTGCCGCTGCTGGATAAACTCAAAATTGACGACGTGGTGGGTGCAGTTTCGGCCCATCTCGGTGCCGGGATCTGGGGCACCATGGCGGTTCCGCTGACCAATACAGACGCCAGCTTTTTGACCCAGGCAACGGGTGTTGTCGCCATCGGCGCCTTCGTCATCGTCGCCAGCTCTATTGTCTGGTTGGTGTTGAAATACACCGTCGGCATCCGGGCCAGCGAAGAAGACGAAATGGCCGGTCTTGATCAGGCCGAACTGGGCATGGAAGCCTATCCGGAATTTGGCAGGGGATCTCAGACCTTCTAACACCTCCCCTTCTCTGCCAGATATCAAGGACCGAAGGGCTAACCCTCTTCGGTCCTTGTTTCGTGCCTGTTTTTTGAACACAAAAGACGCAAGTGCTTAGAAGTTTGGCAAAACTGAATACGTTACAGATACGTTATAAAGTCCTTCGTGCCAATTAATCCTTTAGATTCAGGCATGTTCACGCTTTTCGTGCCGCTGGCATGGTTCTTGTACTTCTCCCGCTACATGTTTGTGTGTTTTTAACGGCCTTAAGATCTTCTTGGGAGAAGAAATATGGATGCGATCAAAGCGGGTGTGGATGTTCTGTTTGTGCTGATGGGCGCTGTTATGGTGCTGGCCATGCACTCTGGCTTCGCGTTTTTGGAAGTCGGCACGGTGCGGCGCAAGAACCAGGTGAACGCCCTGGTCAAGATCATCGTTGATTTGTCGGTTTCGACCGTTGTCTATTTTTTCATCGGTTACGCGGTCGCCTATGGCGTCACGTTTTTTTATTCCGCATCCGATCTGATGGGTGGAAGCGGCGGCGTGTTCGCCGCAAACGGCTATGACCTGGTGAAATTCTTCTTCCTGATGACCTTTGCGGCGGCGATCCCTGCGATTATTTCGGGCGGAATCGCCGAACGGGCCAAATTCTGGCCGCAACTGATTGCCACGGCGATCATCGTCGGTTTGGTCTATCCCTTGTTCGAAGGCATGGTCTGGGGCTCGCGCTTTGGTTTTCAGGACCTGATCGAACAAACTTTCGGGTATGCCTTCCATGATTTTGCAGGCTCCGTCGTCGTGCATGCCTTTGGCGGTTGGTTGGCCCTGGGTGCGGTGATCATGTTGGGCGCGCGCATGGGTCGCTATCGCAAGGATGGCGCGGTGGTTGGTATACCGCCATCAAACATTCCGTTTCTGGCTTTGGGCTCGTGGATTTTGGCCGTGGGCTGGTTCGGCTTTAATGTCATGAGCGCGCAAAGCATCGAAGGTGCCAGCGGCCTTGTCGCCATGAATTCCCTGTTGGCCATGGTTGGCGGCGTGCTGTCGGCCCTGGTAATCGGGCGCAACGACCCCGGTTTTGTTCACAACGGCGCACTGGCCGGGTTGGTCGCCGTGTGTGCGGGCTCCGACATCATGCACCCCATCGGCGCGCTGATGACCGGCGGCATTGCCGGGGGCCTGTTTGTCTGGGGTTTTAACAAGTGCCAGCTTAAATGGCGCATTGATGACGTGCTGGGCGTTTGGCCGTTGCATGGCATGTGTGGCGCCTGGGGCGGCATCGCGGCTGGAATTTTCGGCCTGGAAGCCTTGGGCGGTTTGGGGGGTGTCAGCCTGATGGCGCAAATCGCAGGCACCGTGGCCGGTGTGGCCTTTGCCGGGGTTGCAGGTTTCGTGATCTATGGCGGCCTCAAGTTGGCCCTGGGGATTCGCCTGGGTGAAGAAGAGGAATTCATCGGTGCCGACCTGTCCATTCACCGGGTCGGGGCCTATCCGGAAGAAGATACGCGCGGGTGATCGTGGGTCTTTGCAGGACAAGCCGACATTAAACTTTCGCCAGGGGAGACTTTTTCAGGGGGGCCTTTTTTCCTCTTTGAACAGAGCTTGTGTTCATGTTATGTTCTTTTGGTGTTGAGGCATTAGAAGGAAAACCGGATGATCAAGGGAAGCTGCCTGTGCGGTAAGGTAAAGTTCGAAATTTCTGGCGAACCATCTTCATTGAGCTATTGCCACTGTTCCAGGTGTCGCAAAGCGGCGGGTGTGTTTTCTGCGGTATTGATTGGAAAAGCCGATGATCTTCACATCACAGAGGGGCAGGACCAAATTGCAAAATTTCAACCCGGACCGGAATGGCAGCTTGAACGTTGTTTTTGCAAGGAATGCGGCACCTCGTTGGGCGATATGGCCACGGGTGATATATATGTCGTCGCAGCCTCTGCCCTGGATGACGACCCTAAAATACGACCATCGGTTCATATCCACACAAGCTCGAAACCTGACTGGTACCAGATTGCTGATTCCTTGAAGAAATTCGACGGCGACTACATACCTGAAAAATGAGTTGTATTAACGGTAATTTCGTTCCCGGCGCATTTTCCAAGATAACGATTTAGGTCGGCCCAGATCGGGTAGAAATTATTGAAAACAAGAGCGGTGATATGATTGTGCACCGGGGCTGGCGCGTGTAAGTTCCTGCCATGTTGAACCCGCGCCTGAACCTGCTGACCGATTATCCGTTTGACCGCCTGCGTCACCTGCTGGGCGGGGTCGAACCGCCCCAGGGCGTGACCTCGCTGGCTTTGTCTATTGGCGAGCCCCAGCACACGCCGCCGGACATGATCGCACGGGAAATCGCCGCCCACTCGCATTTATGGGGGCGTTACCCCCCCATCGACGGCACCGAAGATTTTCGCGCCGCTGTGGCAGGTTGGCTGAACCGCCGCTTCGGGCTGCCCGATGGCATGATCGACCCGTCGCGCCAGATTTTGCCCGTCAACGGCACCCGCGAGGCCTTGTTTCTGGCTGCCATCCTGGCCGTTCCCCGGGTCAAGAACACTTTGCGCCCGGCGGTGTTGCTGCCCAACCCCATGTATCATGTCTACGTGGGGGCGGGGGTGATGGCAGAAGCCGACGTGGTGCCGCTGGCGACCACGCGCGAAACCAATTTCCTGCCCGACCTTGATGCCATCGCGCCCGACACGCTTGCCCGTACGGCACTGATGTATCTGTGTACGCCGTCCAATCCGCAAGGGTCTGTGGCCAGTCTGGACTACCTGAAAAAAGCGATATTGATGGCCCGTAAATACGATTTTGTGCTGGCCATGGATGAATGTTACAGCGAAATCTATGATACCGCGCCACCACCGGGATCGGCCTCGGCATGTCGCGATCTGGGCGGCAGTTTTGCCAACGTCCTGACCTTTCATTCCCTGTCCAAACGGTCCAGCGCGCCGGGCCTGCGGTCGGGTTTCGTGACGGGGGATGCGGATTTGCTGGAACAGTTTCGCCGCCTGCGCAATTTTGGCGGGGCGACCATGCCCTTGCCAATCATGGCGGCGTCGGCGGCTTTGTGGCGGGATGATGCGCATGTGGCTAAAAACAGGACGCTGTACAGCGCCAAGTTCGACCTGGCCGAAAAGGTGCTGGGCGATTTGCCGGGATTCATCAGGCCCGCCGCCGGTTTTTTCCTGTGGCTGGATGTTGCAGCCCAGGGTGGCGGCGAGACGGTGACGCGAAAACTGTGGAGCGAAGCGGGTTTGCGGGTCCTGCCCGGAGCCTACTTGTCGCGCGCAGGTTCAGGTGGGCGTTCGCCCGGTGATGATTATATCCGCATCGCCCTGGTCCATGACCCGGAAACCACGGAATATGCCCTGAACAGAATTTCTCAGGTTCTTGCCATAAATTAACATCCGAACACTCTGCGTTAAGCTCTTGTAAACGAGGCATATCGTAGAACATTAAGGATGACTATTTTTTCTGCGAAAAACGGTTCGACCGGCGGCAACGGAGGCTTTTTGCCAGCCGGTGTGGGGGCCTTTATGCACCGCCGCCTGCACGAAGTGCTGGGCGGGGTTTTGTTGGCGGTGGCTTTCTTCATGGCAGGCGCGTTGATCACCTACACGCCGGGTGATCCGTCGCTGAACAGTGCCGTCCAGGCCGACGCGCGCAACATGCTGGGCATTTCCGGGGCCTATGTCGCCGACCTGCTGTTGCAGGTGTTTGGCCTGGTCAGTGCGGTGCCGGTGTTGGTGGTGGCCGTATGGGGCGTGCAGATCATTCGCAAGCGGGCACCAAAAATACCGGCCTTTCGTTTGGTCTTGTTGATGCTGGGCCTGCTGTTGCTGTCCATGGCGTTAAGTGCGGTGCCGGGTTTCAAGGGTTGGCCGCTGGCCGTTCCCCTGGGCGGCGTTGTCGGGGCCGTGGCGCTGGAACGATCCGTCGATCTGGTAAATCATATGGTCGTCTTGCTGGGGGGCGATTGGCGGGTTGAAGCCTGGATGCTGTCTCTGGTCGCCCTTGTCCCCGGTGTGATCGCCCTGATCACCGTTTTGGGGTTAAGTCGCGACGAATGGGCGATGATCGGGCGCACCGTTAGCCGTACGGCCGAGCGTGTCTGGACCTGGGCCAGGTATTGGTCGGTACGGGCCGGACATTCCGTAAGCGATATGGTCCTTGGCCGAGACCAACGCCCGGCATTTGCGGGCGATGAGGCAAAAGCGACCCGGCGGGGTCGCAAAAAACCGGATGAAGCGGCGCCAGGTGCTGTGATTGAACGGCAACCTTCGCCCCGGGTGATCGAGAAAAAACCCAAACCGAAAACCGGTCGCAAGGCGGCGGCCAAACGGCAGGCGAAATTCGACCTCATTCCGGGCGATGAATTCGAACTGCCGCCCCATGAATTGCTCGAAGCGCCACCCCCGGGCCAGGGGGCAGCTCATGTTAACAAGGATTCCCTGGAACAAAACGCCAAATTGCTGGAATCCGTGCTCGACGACTTCGGGGTTCGGGGTGAAATTCGCAAGGTCCGACCGGGGCCTGTTGTCACATTGTATGAACTTGAACCGGCTCCGGGCACCAAAACATCCCGGGTGATCGGGCTTAGTGATGATATCGCGCGTTCCATGAGTGCCGTGTCGGTGCGCGTTGCCGTCGTGCCGGGGCGTAATGTGATCGGCATCGAACTTCCCAATCTGGAACGGGAAATGGTCTACCTGCGTGAATTGCTCAGTTCCGATCCGTTCGAACGGGCACCGGGCAAGTTAAATCTAGCGCTGGGAAAAGACATTGGCGGATTGCCGGTAACGGTGGACCTGACCCGCATGCCGCATCTGCTGATTGCGGGCACGACTGGGTCGGGCAAGTCCGTTGGAATCAACACGATGATCTTATCGTTGCTGTATCAACTGTCGCCCGATGAATGCAAGTTGATCATGATCGACCCGAAAATGCTGGAACTATCCGTTTACGAGGGTATCCCGCACCTGTTGACACCGGTGGTTACCGATCCATCCAAGGCGATCATGGCTCTTAAATGGGCGGTCCGCGAAATGGAAGAACGCTACCGGGCGATGTCGCAATTGGGTGTGCGGAATATCGCCGGATACAACACACGTATCGGTGAAGCGGTGAAAAAGGGTGAAACCCTTATGCGCCGGGTGCAAACCGGCTTCGATGATGACGGCAGACCGATCATGGAAGAATTGCCACTGTCTATGGAACCGCTGCCCTTTATCGTTATCGTGGTGGATGAAATGGCCGACCTGATGCTGGTCGCCGGAAAGGATATCGAAGCCGCCGTTCAGCGTTTGGCGCAGATGGCCCGGGCCGCCGGGATTCATATCATTATGGCAACGCAACGACCTTCTGTGGATGTCATTACGGGTACGATCAAAGCCAATTTCCCGACCCGTATCAGCTTTCAAGTAACATCAAAGATCGACAGTCGCACGATTTTGGGCGAACAGGGCGCCGAACAACTTTTGGGTCAGGGCGACATGCTGTACATGGCCGGTGGCGGCCGGGTTACCCGGGTGCACGGGCCGTTTGTGTCCGACGAAGAAGTCGAACATGTGGTGGCCTTCCTTAAATCCCGCGGCAAACCGCTATACCTGGACGAAATCATCGAAGATCACGACGATGGCATGACGCTTTCGGGCAGTTCGGGCCAACCATCGGGCGACGAGCTATATGACGAGGCCGTGGCCCTGATTGCACGGGAAGGCAAGGCATCGACCAGTTTTATTCAACGCCACCTGCAAATAGGGTATAACCGGGCCGCGCGTATAATCGAAGAGATGGAGAAACAAGGCGTTGTCAGTAAAGCCAATAGAGTCGGTCGCCGTGAAGTCCTGGTTGCAACGGGTGGTGATTACGCAGCGTAATTTTGTTATTGCGACCGTATTGTTCGGTGCGATGGCTTATGCCAGCCTTGCCGCAGCGGAACTGAAACCCCTGAATTTAACCGCCGTGGACCGGGCCGACCTGACCCGCGCCCAAGTATACTTAAACAGCATCACCACCTTGCAATCGCGCTTTTTGCAGGCTTCAACCACCGGATCCTATGCCGAGGGCACCCTGACCCTGTCGCGGCCCGGTAAATTGCGTCTGGAATATGATCCGCCGGTGCAAATGCTGATCGTCGCCGATGGTACCTGGCTGATTTACAAGGACCTGGAGCTTGACCAGATCTCCTACCTGCCCCTGAATTCGACGCCTGCGGGCATTATCGTACGCGAGGAGATGTCATTCTTTGGCGACGACATGCATGTGGTAAAAATCGAGCGGGGCCCCGGTGTCCTTGGCATTACCGTTACCGGGCAAGAACCCGGCGAAGGTTCGATGACGCTGGTTTTTGCCGACAAACCCATGGCCTTGAAAAAATGGATCGTCATCGATCCGCAAGGGGTCAAGACGTCGGTATCCTTGCTATCCAGCCGCTATGGCATCGCCGTGGATAAAAAGCTGTTCATCGTCAAGCAGCCGGAAAGCTTGGGCCCGACCGACAAATAATAGAGCAATTCAGCAAAAAGCGTTGAACTGGGTCGCATCCATTCCCAAATGAATCATCAGGTCTTTCGCGTCATTCTTTGGTCGATGGCCCTCATCGCCAGAGAGAAGCCAGGCGTGTTTTGATCCGGGACGGTCCCCTGCCGTCCCAGGGTTCCTACCCGGAATCCAAATGCGGGTTCCCACCCGGAATCCAAAACGCCCGGCATCCCCCCGCCGGGCGTTTTTTTTGATTGGACCTTAAGGCGACAGGCGATAGCCGCCGGGTTCGGTCAACAGGATCCTGGCATTGGATGGGTCCAGCTCGATTTTCTGGCGCAGCCTGTAGACGTGGGTTTCCAGGGTGTGGGTGGTGACCCCGGCGTTATAACCCCAGACCTCGTCAAGCAGGATGTCGCGACTGACGACTTTGTCACCGGTCCTGTACAGGTATTTAAGGATGGCCGCTTCCTTGTCGGTCAGGCGCACTTTTTTGGTGGTGCCGGTTTCCAGCAGCAATTTTGACCCCGGTTGAAAGCTGTAGGGCCCGATGGTGAAGACGGCGTCGTCGCTGCGTTCGTGCTGGCGAATGTGGGCCCGCAAACGGGCCAGTAAAACCCCCAGCCGGAAGGGCTTGGTGATGTAATCATTGGCGCCGGCATCGAGCCCAAGGATGGTATCGGAATCCGTATCGGCACCGGTCAGCATGATAATCGGTGACTTGACGCCGTTGCGCCGCATCAGGCGGCAAACTTCCCGCCCGTCCATATCAGGCAGGCCCACATCCAGAATAATAACGTCGAAATAATCATCCTTCGATAATTCCAGCGCTTCGGTGGCGCTGGTTGCCGTCGAGGTGACGAATTCTTCGTGCAACTGGAGTTGCTCGCTCAGCATCTCCAGCAGCGGGGCATCATCGTCAACAATCAAAACATGCTTGCCGGTGCTCATGGAGGCGTCCAGTTCCATCTTTGTGTTCGGCGCAACCTGCCGTGTCGACACTATAGTAGGGGTTTGTTGGCGATGAAAAGACTGCAGGCTCTTTTTACAGATCAAATTAGGGTGATTTCCGGCTTTCGAACCGGGTTATTTAGGGGTATGTTGCGGCCACCTTAAGCTTTGTCTGGGTCATTGACGACTAACGTTCCTTGGGTTTTGCCACACCATGCCGCACCGACTGCCACCTAAACCCATGCCCGCCTCGCGCGACCCCGTGTCGTTACTGGCCGTGGACAGGTGCGTCTCGGAACTCAGGCGGGGGCGCATCGTTGCCGTACGGGGCAGTGGCGGCGTTTCAGCCGTGGTGCTGGCCGCCGAAGCGGTAACGGCCGAGGGCTTGAAGGAGCTCGCGACGATCAGTTGCAACAAGCCTGTGTTGACGATCACCCGGCGCCGCGCCGAGGTGCTGGGCCTTGCGTGTGACGATGGGACGGTGATGACGCTCGATGCCCACACGGCATGGACCGCCGAGGCCATTCTTGAAATTTCCGATCCCCTGTCAGCACTTGATTCGAGCCCTGGCGACAGTTTCGATCTGGCCGGGGTCGGCACCTATGCCTGCGAGGTCGCGGCCATCGGGCTGGTCAAGCTGGCCCGCCTGCTGCCCGCCGCCGTGGTCGCGGTGCTGGCCACACCCGAAGCCGATGACTTAAACGCCTGGACCGTGCGTCACGATATGTTGCTCGTTGATGCGGGCGACGTCTTTCAATATGAACACACGGCGGCCAGAACCTTAAAAGCCGTCAGCGAGGCCAGGGTCCCCTTGAGTGAGGCTGAAAACACCCGCATCGTCGCCTTTCGCCCGCTCGACGGCGGCCTTGAACATCTGGCCATCATTATCGGTGAACCGGATGCCGCTGTCGCAGATGCCGGGGTTTTGGTGCGCCTGCATTCGGAATGTTTTACCGGTGATCTGCTGGGCAGCCTGCGGTGTGATTGCGGCGACCAGTTACGCGGCGCCATCAACGAAATCGCCCTGGGTGGCGGCGGCGTGCTTTTGTACCTGGCCCAGGAAGGCCGCGGCATCGGCCTGGTCAACAAGCTGCGCGCTTATGAACTGCAAGACCGTGGCTTTGATACCATCGATGCCAATGAACAACTGGGCTTTGATGCCGATGAACGGGTCTACCTGCCGGCGGCCGAAATGCTGCGTCAGCTGGGCTTTGGCAAAATCCGGCTGCTGACCAACAACCCGGACAAAATCAGCGCGCTATCGAAGTTTGGCGTTGAAGTGGCGGGACGAGTGGCGCACGCCTTCCCGGCCAACAAACACAACGAAACGTACCTGAAAACCAAGGCCGGACGCAGCGGTCATTTGATTTAGGGGTTAGATCGCGGCCAGGTAAGGGCGATCATTTGCCCGCGGCGCGCTCGTCATGTTTTTTGAAAAATTCAGCAATAGTTGTGAACGGCCATCCCCGCGGTTTGCGGTAAACGCTGCGATAGACCATGCAGTCTTTGCAGGTTTCCGGATAGTCGCTTTTTTGGTGACGATCAATGATGCCGCGAAAGACGGTATTATCTGATGACAGGATTTCCTTTAAGGAAGACGTGTGCAAATCGCCGATTTGCAAAGACCGGTCAATACCCCGACAGGCACACGCGTTGACAGCGCCGTCGGCGAAGATCATCGGCTCGTCAAACAGCAAAATACATGCCCCGACTTTTGGCTGATGTGATCCGTCGGTTAGTTCGACGTCAAGATCGACGACATCCTCCGGTGTGACCAGGCCGCCCCAGGTATCATAGATTTCCCAGTTGCCACACCACTTGACGCCCCCTTCGGTAACGGCCCGGTACATGGCTTTGACAAGGTCGCTTGAATTTTCGTCAATCCCGTCGTCGGGGTGCCAGTTGAAGGACCGGTCGGTGCGAAGGTGAATTTCAAACAGGTCCTTGCCGGACCCTGAATTGTCGGCAATGCGATTAAGGTTGGTGACCAGCCGGTTGTACTGTTTTTCCGGCTTGGCAGTGATGCGCGAAAAGCTTTCCAGGTCGTGGCCGTAAATACTGAAACCCATCCATTCCAGTTTTTTGAGATTGAAAATCTTGTCGATCATCGCCTGATTGGGCAAAATCAGATTGGTATAAAACTGATAAGTTCCGGTTAGCGGGTGATTATCCAGATAATCAAGCTTCCAGGCGGCACCCTTGTCGAAGAAAATCTCTCCGGAACTGGACGTCAGGGAAAAATCTATGAAGCCAAGTTCGGTGGCCTGATCGATATAGCGAGCGAAATCTTCGTTGGGCATAACCACCCGGCCCTGTTCCTTCTTGGCGTAGCCACAGAACTTGCAGGCCAGGTTGCAGTGGCCCGAAGGCTCGATGGTGATCCGGCGGCGCAAGGGCACGTATTCATGGCCAAGCACCCGTTCACCGAGAAATTTCAGCCGCAGGCGATGATATTCAATGACCCGCTGAATTCGTGTGCCGAGTGAAGGTTGATAAGCCATAAGAGGTTCAGGTCGATTTGATTGGGGGTTTTGTCGGGCGCAATTGCACTTATGTAAGTGATATTAGCTTGGAATCTCAAGCAAATTCACCGCCGGGTGCCCAATGAATTCACGATGTCGCGTTTTTGAGTGCCTTTAATCATACCCGCAATGGCTTGCGACGCTGACGGGTAATACTTTGACCGAAAGGGCCATGACTGTTATGAAGCCGAACAGCCAGTAACGGGCGAATAACTACGCGGGCAAACCTGATGTACGAACCTACCGAGCACAAAAGAAACAAGCTTTTCCATTATTGGATCGAGATTGTCGGGACCTGTAACCTGCGGTGCCCGACCTGCCCAACCGGTAATTTCATGGACTCGGAATTTTCGCTTGGCCGCAACCCGACCGGGTTTATGGAACTGTCGTTGTTCAAACGGATCCTTGAAAAAATCAAGGCCGACAATATTTCAGATCGCATCGAGATTCACCTGTACACCTGGGGCGAACCCCTGATGCACCCCAGGGTCGTTGAATTTGTCGCCCTGACAAAGGAAATGGGATTCTACTGCGGCCTTTCAAGCAACTTGAATCTGGATAAGAACCTGAGGGAGGTTATCAAGGCCGGCCCGGATTTCTTTCGGGTTTCACTTTCCGGATATTACCAGGAAAGCTACGCAAATACCCACAAGCGGGGCGACGTCCGGGCCGTAAAAGGTAACATGTATCACTTGCGTCATATGATTGACCAATACGGCAAGGATACCGCCGTGCAGGTGCTTTACCATGTGTACAAACACAATGCCGGGGATGATTTGCTGATGATGCTGAAGCTTTGCGAAGAGCTTAAGTTCGATCTGGTACCCGTGTGGGCGTATTATATGCCGCTGGAGAAAATGCTGGTTTACCTGAATGGCAACGCTTCTGCCGAAGACCAAAAGACCATAGACATGCTGGCTATGGACCCGGTCAAGGTGACAGAGGCGGCAATTCCTTTTCGGGACCAGGACTGTAATCTGCGCAAGACCCAAATGACCCTGAACATTGATGGCTCGGTCCAGCTTTGCTGCGCCACCTTTGATAAGGCCAGCATGGTCGCCCCCAGCTTTGTGGACATGTCTCATGGCGAGATACAGCGCCTGCGTTACGGAAATGACATGTGTGGCTTGTGCATGGATGCCGGTCAGCACGTTTATTTCACATACGGCGCCGGGCAAAAAATGGATGAATTGGGAGAGCAAAGTCTGGCGGCCCGTGATTCGAAATTTGTCTATAAGCAATTTTCTGAACCCCACCTGACACTCAGGGACGGGAACGACGCCATTGCCCTGCCCCGGGAGCCAAAGAAAAAGCAAAACCGAGGGCTGCGTAAACTGAAAAACAAGATCTTCGGTCGCTAAAACCGGCTCCTTTTGTACGGGATTTAAAGCGTTTGGCGTCTCGTAACCTAGCAACTATAGTTTGCCGCATCCAAAAGCCTTGATCAGGCGCTTCGAGTTGCACTTTATCATCAGGTTACAATAGATAGAAAAAAAGAGGTTCGAATGAAGCGTGCCATCAAGAAAATGGCCATCAATTATTTGCAGTCAAAAGGATTTCATATTGCAAAGACGACCCCCGCAAGCGAGGTGTGGAAAGTCGTTAATTTGTTGAAGCCGATTGATAGCGGAATCGAATTGATCAGAGTCGGCGGCGATTACGATGGTGGCTACCTTTTGCCGGATGCCCTGGCTGGAATAAAACATTGCTTTTCGCCGGGTGTCGCCGACGTTTCAACCTTCGAACATGATTGTCTGGAAAGGGGCATTGTTTCCTTTCTGGCTGATTATTCTGTGGATGCCCCGCCGATTGATTTGTCCGGTTGCAAGTTCACAAAAAAATATGTCGGTGCTTTGAGCAACGATGAATTCATGTCGCTTGATGAATGGATCACTGAAAGCTTGCCCGATGATCAGGACAGCGAGATGATCCTGCAAATGGATATCGAAGGTGCCGAGTACGAGGCGTTACTTGCGACGGCAAAAGCGACCATGCGCAGATTTCGGATCATGATTCTTGAGTTTCACAATATGGAATCATTACGAGATATCAATTACTTCAATATTGTACTGGCGACACTGCGCAAGATCAGGGAAGATTTTGACGTGGTGCATCTTCATCCAAACAATTGCTGTGGAATATCATCCATAAATGGTGTGGAAATCCCCAATATCTTTGAAGTAACGTTTCTTCGTAAAGATTATGTGAAATCTCAAAAGCCAGTGAAAAGCCTGCCGCACCCGTTAGACCAGGCAAACTTGCCGTTAATGGCTGACCTGGGATTACCGGAACAATGGGCTTGGAATGAACAAGACCGTGGCGATGTGTCCTGATACTCTTTCACCAGCGGCGGCTTAAGTTCAAGTTCTGGCCAGGTAAGTCCAATGACAAAATTAATGGACATCTCCATTGTCGTCGTCACGTATAATTCGTCGTCCGTGATCGAGGCTTGTCTGGCTCCCCTGGGGGATATCACACAGATTATTGTTGTCGATAACGCCAGCAGCGATGACACCATCGCCCGGGTTTTGCATTTGCGTCCCGATGCAAAGATCATCACAAACGATCACAATTCAGGCTTCGGCAGCGCCGCCAATCAGGGCTTCGCTCAGGTTCAGACTCCCTACGCCTTGTTGATCAACCCCGATGCGGTTTTGCTGCCCGACGCGGTTGAACAGCTGATGGCGAGTGCCAAGGCTTCGGACAATTCCGGAATTGTCGCGCCGGTATTGTACAGCCCGAAGCGGGGCCTTGAGCTTGAAATGAAGGGGCCGGGCGAGCGCACACCAAGCCGCATGGATACCGTGCCGGAGGGTTAT
>Ga0316204_10005698_pt1 | contig 20165 bp, 16 predicted proteins | sample 6monrhotite_MG_2_FD_205661 | JGI IMG/M metagenome (GOLD analysis project Ga0316204, IMG submission 205661) | Microbial mat bacterial communities from mineral coupon in-situ incubated in ocean water Damariscotta River, Maine, United States -... | ecosystem: Environmental > Aquatic > Marine >...
TGGCGGGTTTGCCATGGGTGATCCGTTCCCGATGAGGTCACGCCTGTCTAGCCGCCTTCACCGGCATGACGCAAGAAAGCGCCCGGGTGGCGGACAAAATCACAAGTGATCACTCCAAATGCGGCCCCCAAACAGGTCGCCGACCAAACGACGCTGGCAGGAGAAAACGCCGATGCTTGAATGCTGGCGGAGGAGGTGGAACCATTATCCAAGAAACGCAGAATACCACCAAAGCCCTTTATATTATGGGCGATGGTCTTTCGATTGTGACGAGAAAACAGAAAATTGTCAGGCAAACTGTCAAACACGATAGGATTTGTGATGCCAAATTTCATCATCAATCGCGGCAAGAAGTACAGCAAAAAACGTCGGATACCGAAGTGTTTGGCGGATCAATTCCCTAATGAGGCACACTGGCAGAGACCACTTGACACTGACTAAAGGTCGGTTGCGTTGATCCGTGCCAGAGAGTTCGCTACGCATCATGACGAATTGATTCAGGAACCCGGGCATATCGGGTGCCAGTTCGGCTGGTATGTCAATGTTTTGTCGATTCCAAGTCTTGGACATCAAATAAGAATCAGTTTCTCAGTCAATGTTATTGCGAGGCGGTCATAGTTTCGCACTTGGAAACAGAGGCGAAAAGATGCGTCCGCGTCTGTTCATGAATGTTTCAAATCCCGTATTGTCGGTCTATGCTTGCGGCAACGAGGGTGAGGCTTCAATGCGCTGCGCCGAAGCTCCTTATTGGTTGATCAATGGCTTGGTTCTTTTTTCCGAGACTTATCTCGGCATTCATAGCGATCTTGGTGCTCGTCGTCTTATCGCGCATATTGGGCCCCGCAGACTTTGGTCGCTACAACATCACTATTCTGTTTGGAACAGTTAGCTACTCCTTTGTATTTTCGTGGCTTTCTGTTGCAATTATCCGCTTTCATTCGTCCGAAAAATATGGCGGTCAGGTTATCGCATATGCGTTGCACACGTCCGCCAAGATCACAATTTTCCTAATCCCGGTCATCATCATTGGCTACTTCCTCGCGCCAGAAAGCTATGTCATTGCTCTTGTCCTTGGCGGGGTGTTTGCAATGGCCCACGCGACGCAAGAATTGGGACTTGCGGCATTTCGCGTTTACCGAATGGGCCCGGCGTTCGCGTTTATTACACTGATGCGACCAATTGTGGCTGTATCACTCTCAGTGGCTTTCGTGGCGCTGGGTTTTGGGGTCATTGGAGCGGTCATTGGGGCCATCGTGGGCGCGTTGATGGCTGGTGGCATCGCGCTTTATATGGTCTTTCCAAAGTCGGGCGCCGAGCCAGCCGGTTTTCAAAGAATTAAGGAGTTCTTCGTCTTTGGAATGCCGCTTGGCATCGTAACTTCTGGCACAATGCTCATTGTGCTCTTATCGCAATCGCTGATCGCATCTTATGCTGACTTCGGCGCGGTCGGCATTTTTGCGGCAGCGCAAACGCTGGCCATGCGCTCAATTGCGATGCCGATGATTATGGCAAGCCGCGCTTCAAGTGCTTCGATTTTTTCGGAGTTCGAAGAGTCGGGGATGGGTGCGGCCAACGCCCTCCTGGCGCGCCATTTGTCTTTCGTGCTGCTGATGTCTGCCCCGATCGCGACGGCGCTGGTCTTTGCAGACGAAATGGCAGCGCGGTTGATGTTTGGTGAAATTTACAAAGAAATGGCTGCTCAACACCTGCAAATCCTCGCAATCGCGGCCTTTATCTTGGGAGTGCAGGGGGCATATTTTGCATATGCCTTCACCCTTTCGCGCAAGACCTACGGGCAGCTCTATATCCTCGCAGGGGCAACGACTCTGCATGCCGGGATTACTGTGGTTGCAATTCAAAACATGGGAAGTGTTGGCGCGTCATATGCTATGCTGATCACCGCGAGCCTAAGTGCTGGAGCCTACTACTTATTTGGCAAACGCACGTCGCCGGATATTGCGTTGCCAATGCGGCCGATATGGAGGGTCTTGGTGGCATCTGCCGCCATGGCGCCCTTTGCGGCATATGCAGATCGACAAGCTTCGACGGCGGTAGGTATTGGAACGGTCGTGCTGGGCGGCTTTGCCTATCTTGCAGTACTAGTCGTGTTGCGTCAGGAGGGCGCAATGGCTGTTCTTGAATTTCTGCGCAAGGGCACCGCAAGGCGCAGGGCCAATCAAGCCGACTTTACAAACCAATGAGGCAGCTAGCGCAATTTCTTAAGGCGGGACCTCGCTCCACGCAAACCCTCACGAATCGAACCCATGAGGACCGTCTCTTTTTTGCTCATGTGTGAGAGTTTCCGGTCAAGACAGGCAGCCGCTACCTTTGGATCAAGCGGCACACCTAGCCAGTGGAACAGAGCCGCCAGTTCAGCCCCGTTTTCAATGACTTCGCGATGATCGATCAAACGGCAGCGCCGGTGTCGCTTTGCAGCCTCTTCAAAGCGGGCGTCAGCGCCTTTGATCTGGGCAACGACATAATCGTGGTCCATATCTGCAAACCAGCCAGAGCGCGCCACCTGCTCAGCAACTCTAGTGTTGAACACAACACGCGCGTTAGGAAATGTCTTCAGGATGAATTCAATGTAGCCGAAGAAGTCTTTGTCTCGCATCCGGTTTGGCAGGTGATTGATTTCCTTGAACCCAATGATTTGCGTTGTTGGGGCAGGGGCCAACACATCATGTAGAAAGGAGCTCAGGCAGGCATCCTCGAAAGACTTCGCCGCCATCAAATCAGCACCATACCAAGGGTCACTGGTCGGGCGCGCGGTAGACCCAAAGCGGGCCGAAGACCGACTAACCGCCGCAATCGCCCTGTATAAATGAAACAGTGCATTGGAATTTTCACCCCGGATTTCCGCGCCTTCAATGGTGTTGAGCAAGCGCATAAGGATGGTCGACCCTGACCGCCCATAAGTGAGGATAAAGATATAGCTATAATCTTTTAGTCCGCCCGAAGTCATTGGCTTGCCTTTCGCACTTAATTCAGTCGGTCAGCGGTGCTGCGAGGATCTCTTCGAAATTGGCCTCAAGCGTGTCACCGGGCATCAGAAGCGTATCCATATCGGCCCGAATCTGGCGCAGTTCGCCCTCGGAGCGGCGGAACACCTCAGTCACTACGCCAAATTTGGATGTGACGTCTGTTGTCGCAACCTCTGATCCTGAAAGTGCCAGAAACTGGCCGACAACATCCATCCGCAACCGCGCCTCACGCGCGCGTTGATCGGCAACTACCTGATCCGATAACAACTTGGCAATCCGCGCTTCCTGGTATTCCTCGAAAGTGCGTGAGGCGCGCATTCGATCTATCTCGGTGCGGGCAAGGTCATCCTCAACATCTAGAAGCCGCGTTGCGGTCAGAACTGTCGTTCGCCTGACATCAGACTCCCGCGATCCCGGCGCCAGCCCGCGTTCAACAAGGTCCAGCACGCGGGTTTCCTCTGCTACTTCAGCCGCAAGCGCCTGGGTCATGGTCTCCTGTTGCTGACGTAGAATACCGAGCCGTTGTTCCCTTTGGACGGCGTCCCTGACAAAGAAAGCCTCGCTGGCGGCACTGGCAGCAAGGTTCTCTTCGAGAATACGGCGCTGGGCGGTTTCCATTTCGACGACGGTTTCCGCTGCTAGCGCTATAAAACTGTCGGTTGTGAGTGCAGGAGCGGGGTCGTTATTAAGTTCAGCCCTAATGCGCCAGCTTTGGATGGTTGCTTGTGCATGCTCAATCGCGGCTTGGCCGAAGTCTGATTGCCAACGCGCAATCTGTAATGCATCAACCTCAACATTGTCGGGTAACAAGCGATCATCAATGCCGCCGGCCAGTGCCAGCGCTTCGCGAACGGACATGTTGGGAGTAAATGGAATCTCACCGGGCGACGTTACAGTACCTGCGACGACAATGGGTTTCTGCGCGGTCCGCAAAACGTTGAGATCGGCAGCCTCAAGCTGGACAAGGAATTGTTGGCCATCGCGATCATATTGCCGCACGATCAACCCTTCGACCGCGTCCCTGATGTTGCCCTCCAATTCATTGATGGATTGGCCATCAGCGGCAAAATCACCAAGCCATGCTAAGTTGATCTCGCCATTCTCCAACACCTCGGCGCTGAGGCTCAGGCTTGGAAGTCCCGTAATGATCACTTCGACCTGATCCCCAATACCGACCACCATTTCCTGGGCCGCCGCTGATGGTACAAGGCCCACAACACATAGGCCTGCAAGTATTAGATTTTGCAGTCGTCCAACCAGACTTTGCTCATTCTGCTTGCCAAGAAGTATCATCATCATTTTATCCACATCCCAGATCTAGACCTTAAGGGCGTCCATTCAGCTATTCTTCGATTGCCAAGTGTCTGACCGTACGCTCCCTGCACCTTTTATAGCCGTGCGCAGCTGTGAGAATCCACGAACGGAAAGTACCAGTATCGCAACGAGACCGATAATGTAGTGTGCAGGATCTTCAAAATTTGAAGGGAGCAGCAAGAGCCAACCTGTCAGAAAGATCACAAGGCGCAGTGCGCGAACCGGTACTCCACTATGGAGTACGCCTGTGTACCTATAGATCACATAGGGCAGCCATCGGCGCAGGATTTGTGCGAATAGCAACGCGGCGCCGGCTGGTGCCAGTGAAATAAACCCGATTGGGAATGCATATTTGAGCATCTGAAGTGGAAGATACACGAAGATGCGCGACATCTTATCGATGTGATTGTAAAGCCAGTAGATGAACCTGAGAGTGACCAACACGCCCGTCCAGATAACCGCAGCTATCAGAAAACCAGATGCCCGCGTCCCCGAGAAATGCCATTCGACAGCCTGCACCATCGCCCAGATTCCCGCGACGCCAAAGATGGTCGCATAAACCCAGGCCGCTATTTCAGAGAACTTCCTGCGAAACTCGGCAAATTTTGGCGGTGTCTTGCTTTCTTCCTCCAGCGTCGCGGAGACGAGGTCATTCTCAAAATAGCCGACCTCGTAGATCATCCACAAAGAGACATGCAAAAGTGACAGACCAATGGCGCCCGAAATGGGCGCCTCCAACGTCGGAACAAACGCGATCAGGATTATGATCAGGTCGTCACCCAGGTTATCAACAAGAAACGGCAGACCCGCATTTTTGTTGCGTTTGCAATAAATGCAGTACTCAAATGGGTAGTGTGGCATTGGGTTTCGCCTAAAAGGTCCGGCGTGGCCCAATGTGGGCCTGCGACACCGGCGGTGAAATCATCTTTGGTCTGTTAGACGCCGGAGCCCCGGCATACGACTCCCATTGTCTTTATCAGAACCATGATGTCAGTCCCCAAACTAACCTTCTGGTAGTATTCAGTGTCAAACCGTGCACGTTCCGAGAAAGTGACATTGTTGCGCTCCGAAACCTGCCAAAAGCCGGAAATGCCTGGCAGCAATTTTTCATAGCTGCCACCCTTATAGAGTTCACGCTGTTCAGGCATCATTGGGCGTGGACCGACAAGGCTCATCTCGCCCTTCAGGACGTTAATCAACTGCGGCAGTTCATCCAGAGAGGTCGCGCGAATTAAGCGCCCAACCGGTGTGATACGGGGATCATGACGCAACTTTTGCGCGACACGCCACTCATTCGCGGCTTCGGGGTTTGTCGCGAGGTAGTTGGCAAGCTCTCTTTCCGCGTCCACAATCATCGAACGGAATTTCCACAGCCGGAAAACCTGGCCGTTCTTTCCGAGACGTGGCTGGCTGTAAAGGACAGGACCACCTCCGTGCATGATCGCAAGTGCGACCAAGACCATAATCGGGATCAAAAACGGGAGTCCAATGATAACGAGACATGTATCAAGAACGCGCTTACCCACGTCGCGATAAAGGCCGCCCGTTACCGCAAGGCTATAGTTTTGGCTGTCGGAACAATCGGGTACAAAACTTTGGTTTAAAAATCTTGGTTTCTCGGAATTTCTCATACTGGCAGCTCCCACACTCTCTAACAATCACCAAACAGCAACAGGCTGCGCGAACAGACTGCACATCCACAGATGCAAAGCACAAAAGTGTCAACATCCCCCGCAGTTCAGTGGCAACATAATTCTTGGCCACAGCGTGTCTTATGGCTTAGCCAAATATCCAGGGCAGCACGCAGCAACACTGTTCCCGAATAAAATCACGCTTAAGAAAAAATTAAGACAATCATGATTGTGGCGCAAGGGATTCGTTCGTGAATCACAACTATGGCGATAAAACGGCGTTATGCCGATAATATTGTTTGTCATACTGACACAGTCTCGCGGTATACTCGATATTGTAGTTGCCGGGCCGACCTTTTTGCCAAATAGTTGTGGCTTTGGCCATAATCTCTATTCTAAAGGTATTGAAGCAGACTACGGCTCGAGCATGATTCGCTAGTTTCAATTTGGCTTTGAGACCGAAAAGTTGAGGATTTGAGCAGGGACGGCCCACGCCTGACCGTGTCGAGGGCTGAGTGCCGAGTGTAATGGCGCACATTCTAGTCGCGCCGAGTGTTAGGGGTTGGGAAGTTGAAAACAATTCATTCTATAAATCATGCGTCGTTCACGACACATGCGCGCAAGTCTATGAGAGTCGCACATGCAGTCATTGGACTCGCATTTCTAGCGGGCTGCGCCTCGGCGCCGCCGCCTGATGTTTCGCAAAGTCCAAACTTCGAGGTCCCCAAGCAATGGGCTGCGTTTTCCACTGGTACTCCGCAGCTTGTCGATAACAACTGGCTCAAAAGTTTTGGGTCTGCAAAGCTAGTTGCCTTGGTTGATGAGGCATTGAACAATAACCGGGATCTACGCATCGCGAGCGCGAATGTTATAGAGGCCCGAGCGATTGCGCGACGCGCTGGCGCAGATCTTTCTCCTGCACTTTCGGCGGCGGTCAGTTTCGGTCGCGAGAATGAGTTGAACTCGTCCTCCGACCCGCGCGACTCTGTCGCGATCGGCCTATCGGCTGACTGGGAGGTCGACGTTTGGAGCAGCATATTGAATGGGCGCAATGCTGCGGCACTAGATGCCCTGTCCCAGGAACAGCTTTTCGAAAGCGTGCGTCTATCGATAGCGGCCCAGGTCACCGACGCTTGGATTGTGGCTAATGGCAATCTTGCCTTGCTTCGAATCGCAAATGAAGAAGTTGCAGCGCGGGATCGAACGCTGAGCAATATCCGAGCCCGAGTGGCGGAGCGCAGTGCCTTGGGTGTTGATGAGAATAGAGCGAGAGCGATTTTGGCTGTTGCGCGCGCTGATGAGATAGAAGCGGATCGACGCTTGCGTGAATCAGTTCGCGTGATTGAGGTTTTGTTGGGCAGGTTCCCTGATGCGCAATCTGACGTCTTTGACGGCTTGCCTCACTTATCGTCGGCGATTACTGCAGGACTCCCATCCGGATTGCTAGAACGCCGCCCTGACATTATCGCAGCGGAGCGGTCAGTGGCTGCAGCATTCTTCAGACTTGACGAGGCGCAAGCGGCGCGGCTTCCAAGGATCACTCTTTCCGCTAACGTAACCGCAGCCAATGGGAGTTTAGGATCAGCCTTTGACCCGGAAAATGTCGTCTGGGGCCTTGTAGGTGGCCTGATTGCCCCGATCTTAAGTGGAGGCGAATTGGCTGAGGATGTGAACATCGCGACTGCTAGGCAGCAAATAGCTTTGGAAACATATGCTAAGACGGCACTTGAAGCCTTTAAAGAAGTTGAGAACGCCTTGGCCAACCAAGGTTCCTTCTTGCATCAGTTGCAACATCAGCAAGTGGCAGCACGGCAGTTCAGAGATACCGTCAATGCTGATGAAGAACGTTTTGGTGCGGGTGAGATAGGTTTGTTCCGGCTTGCTGACACCAGATCAAGTTTGTTTGACGCGCGCCGAGAGGTCATTCGTGCACGTGTTGCGCATTTGCGCAACCGCGTGGCGCTTCACCTCGCACTAGGGGGCTCGTTCAGGGCAACACCAGAGGCGCCAGAACAAAGCGGATGAATTTGGGAAGAGGAGGCCATCTCAGAACCCTTTTTGTCACGAGCAAGGCTCTAACTTGGCCGCACGGCCTAAGCTCAACTCGACGTGGAAATGTCGTCCACGGAAGACAATTCCGCTTTTCCCCGTCCTTCATTGGCTGAGCGTTCCCTCAACTTGCATGAAAGTGCGGTGTGGATCACCAAGACTACAACTGAGAACGAACCAAAAAGCCAACTAGCCACCAACGCGGGTAGAATAGCCACCTCTGCCATTAGCAAGAACAGCAAGAAAATTGCAGCGGCGACCGGTCCAAAAAGGATGTATTTAGCGATCAATGAACAATGGACTCCGAAGGATGCATCGGCAAGATAATCCGCCGTAGGTGAAAAGAATTAGTGTTGTCAGACACTTTTATCAAGTGTTCCCCGTGTGTTACCATGGGGCAACTTAAAAGAAAGTTGTTATGGCCATATGGACGCATGAGTAATCCGGACCTTGATGTTGGAGAACACAACAATTCTAGGCAAAAGATAGCGACTTTTTCATAGGGAGCAATGAACAGCTGGGGCAAAATTCGGTCTGCGGGCAATCTAATTGCGCAAATGCAACGACACCGAAGTTAAAAATTTGAATTAGCGCTCAATTTCAATAAGTTAGCGCGATCTGCAAGCTGATACTATCTTGGCAACAATCTGGCGTATCGCATTAGTTTGTTGCGGAAACATGCCGTTTGCCACGTCCATTTTGGCGCCACTCCGCCTAAAGCGGCTAGGGCCTGCGGGCAATGGGAAAGGCGGATCTGTTCAAATGAGACAGCGTGGTATCACCATAGCGCGAAAGCTCGCCCAGCTTTACGCAGGTTGCGACGCAAAATGTGGGTCTGATTGAAACGTCATCCAGTAGCCGTATCGCGTTCTGGACCAAGGCCTTTTTGGTCGACTTCCATCGGGCAAAGAAAATGACCTGATCGGCATGGCTGAGCAATGAAACCGAGTCCACAACTTCGAGCAGCGGAGGGGTGTCGATAATCACACGGTCGAACTGGGTCGCGAGGTCAGAAAGTATCGCGTCACATTCTTTCGAGCCAAAGAACGCAGCCAAGTCCCTGCGCGTTTCAGTTCTTGAGGTGCCGGACCGCGCCGGCAAAATCTTTAGCCCTGGCGTCCCACTATCGCAAAGAAAACTTTTGTTGCCCCAATTAATCACCCTGCCCGGTGTCTTCTGGGTAAACTGATCTGAATAGGCTGAGTTCCAAAAGTCAGCATCGACCAGAACAACACTCTCACCAGCTTCGGCGAGAACCTGTGCAAGCGCCAGAAGTGATGTCGATTGCCCTTCGCCAAGAACTGAGGACGCTCCAGCAAGGATTTTGGCATGCCGATGCGGCAGTACCTGACCGACCGCTGGTGCCACTTTGCTGTCCGGCTTGAACCTGTCCTTGCTCGAAATGGAGCTGCTAGAGTGCCGCTCGGCTGCCAGAACGCAGACACGAAGCTTTCGCGCAAATGCATTAAGAGATTGGAACTTTCGAGAGGCTTCACCGCTGAGGATTTTGGCAACAACGTTGTTGTCGCGACCAAGATCAGGAAGCACGCCACGTAAGTCTGTTCCGCATGCTTCTTCATACTCGAGGGTCGTGCGCAATTTGCGGTTGGCCATTTCGAGAACCAATGCGGTCAGAAGCCCGAGAGTCATCACGCCAACAAATGTAACAAAACTCAACAGCACCTCGTTTGGTTCCGAGGGAGTTCTTGGCGGGCGAGCGAATTCAATGATGCGCCCGTCTGAATCAAGGAAATCGGTTTGTTCGGTTCGGCGGCTGAGTTCAGAGACGAAGTCCAGATAGATCGCCTGAGAAACCGCTATTTCGTTCTCTATTTGCCTTGCTTGGCCATCATGAATGGCTTGGATATCTTGTTTGGCGCGAAGGTCGGCCAAGGTCAGTTCTGAAGATATGATCTCTTGCTGCAGCGTTGCAGATCGATCTTTAAGGACCGCCAGCCCCGCATTGATCTCATTCCGCACGATTTGCAGGAGGTCGGCTGACGGATTACTCGCGACTTGGATCAAAGTTGCTTCAAGGCGTTCGCTCTGCGCCGGCAAGAGTGCAGCTGCATCCACAAACTGGCCAATGCGTGAAAGCGTTTCTATTCGGGATATGCTGCTGTCGATTTCGCGTAAATCGGATTCTTTGTTTGCGAGTTGCCTTTCGCCTATTTGGCGCTGCGCACGGATCGTTGCGGATTCTTCGGGTGAAAACGGACTTTCGATTATATATGTTTCTTGCTGTTTTAGCAGCTCAGTTATTTGGGTCTGAATTTGCAGGGTGCGCTCCGAGAGCCACCCTTGTGCGCGTTCAAGCGTCCGAATTTTTTCGAGTGTCTGCCTTTGAAGGTACTGTCGACCAAGCGCGTTGGCCAAGGCAGATGCAAGAAACGGGTCGGTATCAGTCACGCTAATCTCAAAGACTGCGGACGTTGTCCCGACTTGCTCAATGATGCGGTTGTCACGAATTTTCGAAATCAGCGCTTCCAGTTCATCCTTAAATGCCGATTGCGCCGCCTCATCCTCTGGGTTGGCGGGCCGCTCGATGAGCTCCAAATCAAAAATGCTCGCCTCTATCAGGTCGCTTGAACGCATAACTTCAAGCTCACTTTCCAGGGATGCGATATTGATGGGCAGATCCGGACCGCCCGGTGTGAACTGCACGTCTGTTGTGATACGGGTATTCAGCTTGACTCGTGACGACGCTGTGAAGCGATCTTCGACCATCGAGGTCGCAAAAAAAGCACCCGCGGCAGCCAACATAGCCAAAATTAATATAAGCCAAAAATGGCGACGAGCGGCCAATAGCAAGTTGCTCAGAATGCGTAGTTCCTGATTGTCGCCGCCTACAATATCGGTTGCGTAAAGCTCGTTCTCGAGCAAACCGGCTTTCCTTTCGACAAGGCTCATTTTTCCAATCCCAAAAGGCTGGTCGGTGCTAGCGAAAAACCAAAAACTCCGATTTCTTTCAAACGACTGCCCGAAGGCAGCGCCGCAGAACGCAACCTATACAACCACCAAATCCTAATACACTAAGGTTAACACCTGCCTACATGATTCGTGCGTTGCGTGCACATGAATGCTGGCAAAAATTGTAAGAGGTGCCGAATATTTGCGCTGATTGTCGGCTCATGGCTACCAGTGAATGGATTTTGTTCAAATTGCGTAGGGCTGATCAACGATTCGTGCAAAGCGTGGTAAGGCAAAGTGACTTATGGTAAGCCTTTGACAAGTGTTTAGAGACAGGCAATGAGTGAAAAGCGCACAACTCATACGACCGTTGGTGCCGTGCCAACTGCTATGGCTGACGAGGCGCAGATCGTCGCGTTGATGGTAGAGGATACACTGGCGCTGCGCGAAGGCTCACTTGATGCGCCAAAGAATGTATTTGATACCAATGGTCAGGCCATCTCGATGTTTGCGACAAACAAGGAATACGCCGAGAGCCTGAGAGGCGCTGATCTGGTGCACGCGGACGGGCAGTTCATCGTCTGGATGTCCAAATTGAAGCCGAGCCAACAAGTGCCAGAGCGGACTGCGACGACAGATCTTATTCATTCGGCATCAGAGGCCGCTGCGCAGCACGGGATCAAGTTTTATCTGCTTGGCGGGAATGAGGAGATCAATAGAAAGTGCGCCGAGGTGCTTCGACACCGATACCCCAATCTGCAAATTGTCGGTCGCCGCAATGGCTATTTCTCAAAGGCTGACGAGCAAGAAGTGATTGATGATATCAACTCATCTGGAGCTGAAGTAGTTTGGGTCGGGCTCGGGAAGCCGAAAGAGCAGTTTTTTTGTACGCGCGTCCGGGATCGTTTGAACTGTGCGTGGCTCATCACCTGCGGTGGCTGTTTTCATTTTATCGTAGGCGACTACAAGCGAGCGCCAGAATGGTTACAGAAAGCCGGTCTGGAGTGGATGCACCGGATGGCGACAGGGCCTCGCTACTTATTGATGCGGTATTTAGTGACAATCCCGCATGCGATTGGGCTTGTCCTGTTCCACGACATAATCCGTTACCGGATAGGGAAGAAGGATGTCTGACCCGGCCCAGCTGATGCGCATGAAAGTGGGCTTCATCGGGATCGGCGCGCAGAAATGCGCGACGTCTTGGCTTCATGACGTGTTGACAACGCATCCTGAGGTCGCGACCAGTGAACCGAAGGAACTGAATTACTTTAACGCCAATTACGAACGGGGTGCCAATTGGTATGAAAGCAGGTTTCAGATCAACGCCGCGACAAAGATTGCGGGAGAGTTTTCACCCAACTACTTCATGAGCCGTGATGCCGCCGAACGGGCACAGATCTATAACCCGACCATGCGTTTGATCGCATTGGTGCGCGATCCCGTGGCGCGCGCATTCTCAAATCACCTGCATGAAATCCGCAAAAAACACATTCCCGAGGACACCAGTTTCAATGCGGCGATGGATGTTAACCCGGCATATGTGCAGCAAAGCCAATACAAGACGAACATCGAGCGTTGGCTCGATTATTTCCCGCAAGAACAGCTTCTTGTCCTTTTTTCTGAAGATATTGCTGATGATCCAGAGGGTGCCTTTGCACGCATTGCTGCGCATTTAGATATCTCCAATGAGATCGACAAAGACACCGTACATGGACGAAGCCACGAAAGCATCGCGGTGAAATCCGAACAGCTTCAGAATACCCTTCGCCTCGGTGGCTCCTTGGCACGCAGAGCGGGGTTAGGAAGTACCGTGGCCCGCATTAAATCCGCGCCAGGGGTGTCGGCTTTGCTGAAGGCGAACAAGAAAGACTTGCGTACGCAAGTCCCTGATATGACGGACGCAACGCGCGATCAGTTACAAGAGTTGTTTATCCCTGACATGCAGTTCATTTCTGAATTGACCGGAAGAAAGCCGCTTCCATGGAAGGCGTGGGACAACACTTTGGGCTATACGGATACACGGTCCACACAGCAGGGGCGGGCTCGATGAACAGCGGTTATCAATCTCTCTTGCAAAGCACGCGACTCGGGCAGGTGCCCAGGTTGACGAAGCGGATTCTTGGCCTCAAGTACCTGAAGAAAAATGATTTTTTGGTTGATTTGGGTCGAGAGGAAGCAAAGCGGTTGGCTGGGCTAGCTGAACGCGCTGCGGGTGCTCCCAAGATGCCTTCACCCATTTTGGTTTTGGGTGTGATGCCAAGGTCGGGTAGCAATTTCTTTCGAGATGTCCTAGCTGAACATCCAGACGTCTATCCCGACCCCGGTCGCCTGTTCGAATTCCCGATCCTTCATGCAGCAGGATATGCGCGCGGCTTTATGGAAGATTTCATCGCGTTGTTCCCGCGCAACAAAGAGGTGCTCGGCGAATGGGATGCGCTTGCCATGCTTGCAGGAGCATGGATGCGTGAGTTGCAAGCAGAGGCTGGAAAACAGCGGATATTGTTGAAGTGTCCGCATGTCCAGTACCTGAACCTAGCGCCGATCATTTTTCCGAATGCGAAGATTGTGCTTTGCCTGCGAGATGGGCGCGATGTCGCGGATTCTACGCTCCGCACTTTCAAACGCCGATCCCTTGCGCGGAAAACGTTGGCGCAAATTGCCCATGAATGGAGTCTAGCGACTGATGCTGTGCTCAGCTTTGACAAGGGTGGGGAGAATGCCCATCCTAATGTGCACGTCGTAAAATATGAAGATTTGGTGCAAACGCCCGAGGTCATCGTGCCGGCCTTGTTGGAGTTCACCGGTCTGAGCCTGGGAAGCTATCCGATTGACACTGTGGAGACCTTGCCCGTGCGCGGCTCTTCACGGTCAGATCAGCCTGACACAACTCGTTGGGAACCTCAGGATAGATCCAGGAAGTTTAACCCAATCGGACGTTGGGAGGGGTGGACGCAGTCGCAAAAAGCATTGTTTCTTAAGATTGCAGTGCGGACCCTAACGGAAGCGGGATATGAATAGTCCTGCATTTCAGATTGGTGAAGCCGGTCCGCCGCCGGAAGTAACGATCTGCATTGCGACCTACCGCAGACCTTTGGGTTTGTGTTCTCTTCTCGACAGCTTGAATGCAATGTCTCATGAGGCGTCGCTGGCGTCCATCTCGATAGTGGTCGTCGAGAACTGCCCCGATGACCCGGCAGAGGTAATCTTGGGCGACATATCAAAGTTAAGTCGCTGGCCGTTGCGTTATGTGGTGGAGCATACCCGTGGGATCGTTGCTGCGCGCAACCGTGCCTTGGATGAGGTTGATGATAAGACGGACTTCGTGGCCTTTCTCGATGACGATGAAATGGTCTCTGAAGGTTGGGTTCGGTCGATGCTGCAGACCCTGCAAGAAACGAGAGCGACGGTCGTACAAGGGCCAGTATTGCCCAGCTTTGAAGGCACTCCTCCAGATTGGTCGGTCGCGGCAAATCTCTTTGAGCTTGGGCCATTTGCGGCTGGAGAAACCCTAAACTTCGCGTCCACAAATAACGTGATGATTGCTGCAAATTTTTTGCGGAAACACGCGCTCAGATTCGACTTCCGTTTTAATACGACGGGCGGCGAGGACGAAGAGTTCTTTCATCGTCTCAGGGCACACGGAGGAACCATCCACGCGGCATCAAATGCAGCTGTCAGCGATCTTGTGCCGCGCAAACGCCAAACAATTGGTTGGGCCCTGCGCCGGAAATTTAGGATGGGCAATACGCTTGGCCGTATTGCTATCTATCACAAGAAAAACTGTTTGTTGCGATTTATCAAGGGTATAGCTGCATTTCTAAAAGGATCCGTGATAGTTTTGACTTTCGGCCTTGGGTCGCGGGTTCGTATTGTCTCTGGCCTTCTTGAGGCGGTGCGTGGATTGGGCGTGCTTGCGGCTTTTGTTGGCGTCTCATTCAAAGAATACAGCATGTCAGCGGTGTCCCACGAACGGGGGCATACGATCACATGACCCAGGCGAGCCCGATCTTGTTTACCCTCGTCATTGCAGCCCGCGATGCCGAAAAATACATCCGCGAGACACTCGAGGGTCTTACCCGGATACGCGATGAGCCATTCCGCGTAATTGTCGTGAATGATGGCTCGTCTGACGCCACTGCTGAAATCGCCGAAGCCTTTAGGCAAGCCAACCCAGTTATTGAAATGCAATTCGTGAATGGCCCGGCGCGGGGAGTGTCAGCGGCACGTAACCTTGGCCTGTCGCTGGTTGTGTCGGAATTCGTGGTGTTTTTGGATGCGGATGACTTGCTGGCAGAGGATGCGTTGCCGCGTTTCAGGAAGGCCCTAGCTGATCCGCAAAGCATCGCTGCCGTTGGGCAAGTGTTGCGCATTGATCAAGATGGAGCCCCGCTGCTTTCACCGGACAACCGGGACTTAGTGCCCGAGGAGGATCAACTCTATGGGCTGGTCAAAAAGAACTTCATTGTGAATGGCGGAGCCCTCGCAATTCGCACAGCAGTGGCGAAGGCGGTTTCCGGTTACGATGAGACCCTGAAGTACGGCGAAGATTGGGAGTTCTGGTGTCGCTTGCTCACCCAAGGAAGCGTCTCTACCGTTGAAGGTGGCCACGTGCTGGCATATCGACAGATTGCATCAGGCGCGAACCATACCGCCGCTTCAAAGCCTTTCGCCCGCGATATCACTTGTTTGGATGTCGTCGCTAAAAACGATGCTATGCGCCGACAATTGGGGTGGCGACTTGGACCGGCGCTGCGGATGCGTCGCATTGATATTTTTTGGTCAGGCGTCCGCACAATGTACCAATATGAAAGCAAACGGTCCGCGTTGATGCTGAGTGCTTTGGGCTTGCTGGTTTATCCCGATAGCCTAGCACGACCAAAGCTTGCCTTACGCCTTTTAAAGAGCGTGAGGAAGTAATTGTGGCGACGCTGACCAAAAAACAGCAGAGGGCTGCAGTTCGTGCAAGCACTTTGTACTCTGTCTTACTGATTGGTTTTATAACGATTGTCACATTTGTAGTTACAACGGACGCCATCACCATTTTTGTCGGGCAAAGCAGGGTCGTAGCGCGCCTCAAATATGCTTTTCTGTTGCCGTTAATACTAATCACCGTCCTGTATCTTGGTAGGTCACTTCGTGGGATCGCGGCCCTACCAGAAGTACCCCTATTGGTTTCGCTTGCGGCAGTTTCCGTTCTCTGGAGCTACCAGCCCCTTAACACCGTCGAGCGCGCGATACCTTTGGTTGTCACCACGATGTTCGCGATAACCTTGGCGAGCATTTTTTCCCTGCGAAATTTGATCATGGTTTTTGCCTTCATCGGTGCAAGCACTATGATTGGCAGCATTTTTGCGATTGCAACCGTGCCAGACGCGAGGGGCATCCCACCATGGGAAAACACTTGGAATGGTGTTTTTGGGCATAAGAACGGATTGGGGGCAGCGAGCGTTCTCGCTCTTATTTTTTCGTTATGTGCGGCCAACATCTCAAAAGGAAATCAGCGGCGGTTTTTTGTGTTTAGTTTGCTTTTATCGCTAGTGCTGCTTGTCGCGTCTGAGTCACGCAGTCCGCAGATCATTGCGATTTTCAGCCTGAGCGCCGTGACCATCTTTCACGCGATGAGGCGATGGGCTCTGATCTGGGGTGTCGGATACCTCTTCATCATTGTTATATTTCTGTTTGTCACATCATACTTGCTATCAACGGACGTGCTGGAGCCACTCTTTGAGGCTGTCGATCGCAAGCCGACCTTGTCGGGCCGATTGCCACTTTGGAGCTTGATGGGCCCATACATCATGGACGAGTTCTGGGTTGGCTACGGGTACAGAGCATTTTGGGATCCTACCTCATTCAGAGTTCTGGTGATATCCCGAGACCTTGGATTGGGTTTCACGCCCTTTTACTCGCACAACGGGCTTATCGAAACGATGCTACACCTTGGGCTGCTTGGCCTTCTTGTGTTGATGGCTGCGTTGTTGCGCATCGGCGTGAGCTGTTACCGTATCATGCGACAGAAATCGGATCGAACTGCCATTGCTGCGATCATTCTTATTTTGATTGCCTTTGTGCTGATGAACACAACTGAAGGCACAATTCTGTCCCGGACCAGTCTGTCATGGATGTCGTTCGTTGCCTTTGGAACAAAGGCTTGCTTGATCGCAAGGTATGCCAATGCCACATCATGATCGGTCAATCATCATGCATGGGTATGGGCAGTTCGACGCCCTGCATCTGGGACTGAAGGCTGAGCGTCGAGTCAGAACTAGTCGCATGCGACACGGGACGCTGAGGAACGCGCAATGAAGCAGGAACAAACCGTGTTAACGCGGAGGTCAGTATTTCTGACGACGGGCGCCCTCGCAGCCTATGCGGCTGTTCCGTCTGTATTGTTGCACACTTCGTCCGTCGCGGCCATGCCCTTGGAAGATACGATTGAGAGTATCTCTTTTGTAGGGCCAAACAAGGTTCAGCTGACTGTTATCGAGGCCCAGCTGACAAATCCAATGCGTGAGATCGTGAGTGATGCAAGCCGCGTCCGTCTGCGCGGCGGAAATAATGTTCGTCTCCAAGGATTTGTGGATTTGGATGATCGGTCCGGGTTCATCTCTGGTGCTGTGCATGCAACCGCGCCGCAGCTCTTTCGGCCTTTGGCTGAAGTGATTTCGGGAACTGAATTGAGCGCTTTTGATGGACCAAGGGCACCGGTTGACCAACCACAAAGTTGGATTGCCAAGATCGATGGGAGCGAGGTGGCTGCAAGCCTCGTCTATAGAAAGTCTTTGCCGATAAAGTCTGAAAGGTCCGGACGGCGCGATTACATCCACTGTCTGCGCCACTTGCTGACGATCGTGCTCGAAACGTCCATACCAGAAGGCTCCTCCGTTAACCTTTTCCATCCCGGTCTAGGCCCCCTTGAAGCCACGCGAAACAACACAGGCATTTCCGAGGTGATTCATGTTTGCCAGCAAGGCTATCCAACTGTGGGCCCAAAAAAGGGCTATGTGGGGCTGTGGTTGGGACACACCCTTTCAGGGCAGGCCGGCAACACAGATCAAGACATCTCTGAGGAGACTGCATGGATGTTGATAAATACCGAGTCAAACGAGGTTGTCGTCTCGGGTCGGCTTGAAATTGCGAAAGCTGGCAGTGAGGAACACAGGGCAAATCTGAACTTCAACGGTTGCGATATCTACGAAGCAGATTTTTCTGATCTGGTTTCAGACGGCAGGTTCCGACTAGAGATCGAAGGCATCGGATCTTCGTGCCCGTTTCAGGTAAGCGAAGACCCGTATCATGACTGCCTTAGGGCGGCTGCCAGATGGTACTTCCACCAACGGTCAGGGATTGAAATTGATGCAATCCATGGCGAAGGGCGCTCACGCCCGCGGAATGGGCATCCTCAGGATGGGCTAAAGGTTTGGCAGTCAGACGTCGAGCTTGGCCAGACACGTGAAGGGTTCGGCTCGGGCGATGCGACAGAACAAGTGCGCGCTACTGAACATATTGGACTCTTGGTGGAGACAGATGAAGGCTACCCCGTTGGCTCCGAACATCCCCATGCCTGGGGCGGTTGGCACGATGCGGGTGACTGGGATCGCCGCATTCAGCATATGGATGCTGTCTTTACGATGGCAAACATGGTGGAGCTTTTTGCAACCATGCGGGCCGTTGATCTGAATATTCCGGAGAGCGGCAAAACGTTTGCGGATGGTTCGGTTCGCGCAAAGAAGTCTGCAGAGGATATGGGCGACGGAATCACGGTTTTGCCGGACCTGATCCACGAAGCCCTGTGGGGTATTTCATTATGGCGGCGCACACAGACCCGCGAGGGAGGCATCATTGGCGGTGTCGAGTACTCCTCTGACGGTGTGTCAGGGGCGGTGTCGTGGAACCCACATCAGATTTCCTACGCATATAAGCCAGAGCCATGGGCGGCCTACCGATTTGCCATAGGGGCGTCAAAACTGGGGCACGTCATTTCAAACACTGTCGGCGACCAAACCCTCGGAGAAAGCCTGATTCAAGAGGCGGTTGCAGCTTGGAAGTGGGCAGAATCACGATGGCCAGAGATTTTACGAAAACATACGACCGCATCATCCGAAGACATTGAACCAAAGGACGCATCCGAAGTGCCGTCAAGCCTGAATCGCGCGCGCATTGCTGCTGCCGCAACGGTATATCGCGCGTCCGGAAGGAGTGATGCGCGCATGATTTTTGAAGCACACAATCCTTTCCTGCCGCAATCTGACCTTGGCAGTTTAGGCGCGCGTCCCGGCGTTTATGGCACAGAGCAGCTCGAGTACCTTCTTGCTGGGCGGGATGGTCGGGACGTAAATCCCGATGTGGCGACGGCATTGCAGGAATGGGTGTCCAAACGTCTTGGGATGTCAGAGCGTATGGGGAGCGACTATGGCCTGCACACGACGCCAAGCTACCCATGGGGTCGGGGATGGGCGCGCTTTGGACCGGGATCAAACTGGCGGGCGTCTGAATTGGCTCAACAGTTCGCCATTGGATCACCCGAGGTTGGATTGATGCGCGATATGGTGGTGGAAGGCTTGTGGTTTGGTCTGGGTTGTAACCCTTCAAATGTCAGCTTTATTCAAGGGTTTGGGTCACGCCAGTTTGGCGATCCATCGGGGTCAGACTATCGAGGGTTCCCAAAGGTCCCGGGCCAAATTGCATTTGGAGTCGTTATTGGTCAGATGTATCCCTGGGAGTTGAACCGGATGGCTGGTAACTTCCATCCAGCTGATCAAAGTGATTGGCCAGTCTATGCGCAGATATTTGAAAGCTCTGCAGTCAACACCTCTGCCGAACATGGTATGAAGGCAAATGCGATGGAATGGTTGTTTGCAAACGGCTTTGCGCACGAGCTGATCGCAAAGACTTAGGGTCAGGCGTCATTGATTGATCCAGAAGATGATGGTCGTTGCGATGCATGTTGCTGAGAAGAATGGGTGTTACATCGGTTGATGTGACCTGCCCCCTTTTTGAGGGCCACTCGTAAGTAGAGCTGTTGTGATTTGAGGTCTGGCTAAGCTGCTTTTCGTCGGCATGTCATAATTATTGAAAAGACGACTTTGTATGTATGGGGTTGACGTGTGTGGTTGCACTTCCGTGGCGACCTGAAAATGATTTAAAATCATATATTTATGATGTATTCGCCTAGGTGGCGGAGGAGGTGGGATTCGAACCCACGGTAGACTTTCACCTACGTCGGTTTTCAAGACCGGTGCATTCAACCACTCTGCCACTCCTCCGACCCCGCCCTGTT
>Ga0316204_10005699_pt1 | contig 20164 bp, 22 predicted proteins | sample 6monrhotite_MG_2_FD_205661 | JGI IMG/M metagenome (GOLD analysis project Ga0316204, IMG submission 205661) | Microbial mat bacterial communities from mineral coupon in-situ incubated in ocean water Damariscotta River, Maine, United States -... | ecosystem: Environmental > Aquatic > Marine >...
TTTTTATCAGCGGCAGCATGAAAGTCACGGGGTCGAGTTCAGGATGTCGACTGGCCTCAGTGCTTTGCATGGCGATGGCCATGTAACTGCGTTGGAACTTGACGATGGCCAGATGATCGAAACCGACTTCGTCATCATCGGTGCAGGTATCCTGCCGAACTACGAATTAGCAGAGGCCGCAGGCCTGCAGGTTGAGAACGGTATCGCCGTCGATGATCGCTGCCAAAGCAGCGACCCGGATATCTACGCCATCGGTGATTGCAGTTCGCACTACAGCAGCATTTACGGGCGCCGCATACGACTTGAGTCAGTACACAATGCGCTCGAACAGGCAAAAACGGCCGCCAGCAATATTTGTGGCATCGCTGAGCGATACTCACAGGTTCCGTGGTTCTGGTCCGACCAGTACGATCTCAAACTGCAAATAGCGGGCCTGTCGCAAGGCTACGATGAGGTGGTCATCCGCGGCGAGCAGGACGACAAGAAGTTCTCATGTTTCTATCTTCGAGATGGCGTCTTGATTGCTGTAGATGCGATCAATTCACCGCGCGACTTTATGCAATCGAAATCGCTGATCGCCACCAGGGCCGTTATTGACCCTGCGAAACTTGCTCATCCGGAGTAGGCGCAGCTAGTGCGGGTGGCAGCTCAATCGACAGCTCACCCGTCATCGCAACCGGACCAAGATCAACTGAATATGCTTTGGCCGACAAGGCTTCAACTGCAACCGAATCGACCCCTGCGAACTCACCGGAGCCACCGGCAACCAATGCAGTCCCCAGCGCGCCAGGTCCGTCAGTTATGTTGCTGAGCCACGTTCCGCGCCAGTTGTCGCCCGAACTTCTGTACGCCGGGAAAACGATGTCCTGGATATAGCTCCAGTAATTCTCTGATTGTTCAACGAATATGCTGCCGCGCTGCGGCAGATAGATGTGCCACACGCTATTGACGAGCGCTTTGCCATCCAGAGCGCTGGAGTCTTTCGAGTGCGAAGAGAATTTAACGCCAATTCCGGCTGCCCGACCGCGACTGTCTGCCAATACATTCACGCTTGCTGTGGTACCGCGAACAGTCGGCTCCCACAGTTGCAGGACTTTCGGAGGATTTGGCGAAACCTGAGACTCGCCGTCGTTAGTATAAACCAAGGCATCTTGCGCCGCGACGGAGTAGCTCAGATGCATGACTTCATTGTCGGAAACGGCTAACGGCGACAAATTGTTCGTCTGCAGCATTGGGTTATAGAAAACGACAGTCACAATTAGGAGCACACCCAATAGCAGCCCGCCAACAAGAGCCCCAATGTATTTAATCATGACTCGTCCTTAGCGACAGCAACGAATCGCGTCGTCAGCTCAATTCTTCCGGCAAGTGCGCTTTCTGCACCGCCAGCGCCTGCTAACCACCGTTCTGCAACGCTGCCTACCCAACCGGAAAACTCTCTGCTGCCAGCGCGCAGACTGCCGAGTCGAAAACTGTCTTCTGACAAAGCAGGCTGCATCAAAAGGTACACCGAGCCCCGCGCAGGCAGGTGCAAAGTCCACTCGATGATCCCGCCATCTTCACTGGTCGCTGCGATACGACTTGCGACACCAACGACCAGGTCTTCTGCGTTACGGATTTTGAACAGTTCGGTGCGTGTGCTGGCGAACATCTCGTCGCTGGGCCAATCCAGACCGAGCGGCACAGCAGGTAATTGGTCGGCCGCACCAATCAGGATCCGATCATCCGGTATGTTGGCGTGGAACACCTCTTTGTTGCCACCGTTCGGCGTCACATCAACGATCGAGCGTTCGCGCGCCTGCTCGACCAGCGGCGTGAAATACAAGCCAGCAGCGCCCGCTGCCACGCCAAGAAAAATTCCTATTATAAAAGTCTTTAGCAATGTCTTATCCATTTAACCCGGGCCAAGTTTAGTTAAATTGACTCTGCGGTCACACTGTCGACGGCGAATTTGTGACAGAGCGCACAAGAAAACTCGTCATTAGCCACTCCATTCGTCGCTAAGCGTCTAAATTCTCAGGCTTTTCCCCGGCTTTTCCGCACTGTACAATCCGCCGACCACAAACACCCAGAGCGTCTAATCGTTATCGTGCCGCCTCCTATTTGCCTTTGGTCAGGGCCAAGAAATGTCTCGACGGCCCTGATGTACAGTTTTGCGCAGCGCGCTGATATGCGTGTTATTGACGAACCTCTGTACGGGCACTACCTGCGCGCTACCGGGGCGAAACACCCGGGTCGCGAGGACATTGTCGCGGCGATGGACTGTGATGGCGACGCCGTTATGCGTGACCTGCTTGAGCAGTCAGCAAGGTCATCCGCAACGACCCTGTTCATAAAGCATATGGCGCACCATTTAGTGCAGATAGATCTGCGCTTTCTCGAGCACACCAATAACATCTTTCTAATTCGCGACCCGCGTGAAATGCTGCCATCGCTAACCGTGCAACTGCCGCATGCAACACTTACCGACACAGGCTTGCAAAAGCAGTGGCAACTACTGCAGGACCTGCGCTCGAATGGGCAACAAGCTATTGTCCTGGACTCTCGTGAATTATTGCTCGACCCTGAGTCTGTGCTGCGGCAACTCTGCGACAGGCTTGGACTTGCATTCGAAAATGGTATGTTGCATTGGACTGCCGGTCCGCGCGCCGAAGACGGGATCTGGGCGAAACATTGGTACCAGGCTGTACACAAGAGCACCGGGTTTTCGGCTTATCAGGCAAAGACACATTTCCCCGCTGCACTCGAAGACCTGCTGGACGAGTGCCAACCGTGGTACGAGCAACTGTTCGCGCTCGCGATTCGTGCGCAGCAACAAGGAGATTGAACATTGAATAGTCCAGATCCACGCAATCGCGACATCATTGTGCATGTCGGCGGCAAGCTGCTACCGCGCAACGAAGCCAAGGTGTCGGTTTTCGACAGTGTTGTACAAGGTGGCGACGCAGTATGGGAAGGCCTGCGCGTCTATAAAGGTCGCATCGCCGAACTCGACGGGCACTTGCAGCGTTTACAGGATTCCGCCAAAACGCTGGCATTTGCGGCAGTCCCTTCAAGCGCAGAGATTCGCGACGCAATATTTAGCACGCTCGAAGCCAATGGCATGCGAGACGAGGCACATATCCGCCTAACATTAACGCGCGGAGAAAAAACAACCTCAGGAATGAACCCACGCTTTAATCAGTCAGGTTGCTGTTTGATTGTTCTCGCGGAGTGGAAACCGCCGGTCTACTCGGATGACGGAATTCGCGTCATTACCGCGTCCACACGACGAAATACGCCGCAATGTCTCGACTCAAAGATTCATCACAACAATTTATTGAACAATATTCTCGCCTCGATCGAGGCGAACGTTGCCGGTGTCGACAGTGCGATCATGCTCGACATTGATGGCTTTGTGTCAGAAACCAACGATACCAATCTATTTATCGTGCGTAACGGCCAGGTGCTTACCCCACATGCTGACGCCTGCCTCCCGGGCCTGACACGACGCATGATCCTGGACATTTGCAGGGCGGAGAACATCCCGGCTGCCGAGTGTCGACTTTCACTTACTGAACTTTACTGCGCCGATGAGGTATTCACCTCCGGAACAATGGGCGAGCTGACCCCAGTGCTCGAAGCGGACGGTCGACAGATCGCAGATGGGTCTATTGGGGACTTAACGAAAAGGCTGCAAGGCCTGCATCGCACATTCGCTTTTGAAAACGGAACGCTATTGCCGTTCTAGGATCCGGAGCTGAAGTAGGTTGCCAGGTACTCATCGAGACTAATGTTGTCGCCAGCCTCAATTGCTTGTTGTCGTTCAACCGACTCTTTGGCTTCACGTGAAAATTGCGCCTGCCGCTCATCAGACAGCGGCGTAATAGCTGCAAAGTAATCACGATGACCTTCTGCCAATGACAATGCCAAATCGAAAAAACTGCAGTTCTCAGATCGCAGCTTCTCAAGAACTCGCGCCGACGGCGTTTCGTCAGGGTTGGCAATGAGTCCCTGCATTATTTGTACGGCGTTTGCGTAACTCGAGCATCCTTCCTGCCGATCTATGCATTCCGCGATGCCCATCACCTTGTCGAGAATTTCTCCGGCCCAGACGCCCAGCGCTACCAGGTCGCCCTCGCGCTGCAACTTGAAGTCAGGGTCACGCCCATGTTTCGCCGTCATCGCCTGATTGTGTTTGGTTTCATTCAGCGAGTCCTCGCACAGCGGCGGGCTCTCTTCGATAAGGCAGTAGATCAGGAATGCCTCAACAAAACGCATCGTATTCTGATTGATACCAGCGGGGTCATCGACATTGATGTCGAGTGAGCGGATCTCGACATATTCAATACCTCCGCGCTGTAATGCGGCGGTTGGTCGTTCACCCGACATCGCAACTCGTTTCGGTCGAACCGAACTGTAGTACTCGTTCTCGATCTGCAGAATGTTGGCATTCAACTGCCGATATTGCCCGTCAACCTTGACCCCGATTTTTTCGTAGTCTGGCTCGCGGGTCGCGATAGCTGCACTCAAGTCGCGCACATACTCATCGAGACTGTTCAACGATATGTTCATTTTCGACTGGGTCTGATTGCTGTATCCCAGATCACTCATGCGCAACGACGTGCCGAATGGTTCGTACAGGGTTTCGTCATTCAGGCTTGGCATTTGCACAGACGAATCGGCGGCGAACGACTTGCACATCGCAGGCGACGAACCAAACAGGTAAAGAATCAACCATCCGAAGCGCCGAAAATTCCTGACCAGACCCAGGTAGTGGCGCGAGCGAAAATCGTCAGCACCATCTTTGCTACCGAGAACATCCTGATACAGAGGCCAAAATTCCTGAGACAGCGAATAATTGAAATGCACGCCGGCGATGGTTTGCATTTGTCTGCCGTAGCGATAACCCAGGCCGCGACGATAGATGGTTTTCATATGCCCGACGTTCGATTCGCCATAGCGGGCTAGCGGCACCTCTGAGTCGGACGGTATGCGACAGGGCATGCTTGCGGTCCACATCAATTCGTCACCAAGGGCCGCATACGAAAACTGATGAATATCGCAGAGAAACTGTTGCGCCTCCCAGGTACTGGGGAACGCAGGCGTAATGAATTCCAGCAAGGCCTCAGAGAAGTCCGTCGTGACGTAGGCGTTGGTCAGCGCCGAGCCAAGCGCGGCGGGATGCGAAGTCTGTGCCAGATAGCCTTGTGCATCGATACGCAGGGACTCTTTCTCAATACCCTTGAGTCCGCCTGCGAGGACGCTGCAATCCCTTGCAGCGAGTGCGCTGAAGCGCTTTTCGAATGCTTTGTTCATAAGTAATGTCGTTTTACCATAAGCGCGCGCCCACCGCGCCTCTGATCTGCGCAGCTCTAAAAACCTGAGTATGATATGAACTTCAGACTCATGATCACACTAAACTCAAAATTTGTCGCTCCTGCAGCCGTGCTACTGCTGGGCCTGTGCTTCGCTGAACCGGCGGCCGCATTTCGCTGCGGCAGTAAACTGGTGAAGGATGGCATGCACGAAGCGCAGGTCGTCGCTGTTTGTGGACAACCCGCGACCATGCGCAATCTCGGCATGGCTGTACGCAGTTACGACTACCGCTACCACCGGCAAAGCTCACCTGGATGGTCTGGCTATAGTCGCCCCGGCTACGGATATCTGGCAGAGGAAGTTATCATCACCGAGTACGTGTATAACTTCGGGCCACGCAAGTTGATGCGCCGCCTGATCTTTGAAGGTGGCGTTCTGGTAACAATCGAATCCATCGGTTACGGATACCGAAAATAGGAGAATACCCTGCATGAATGACTCTCAATCGCGGCGATTGCGCGACCGCAGCGCTGGACCAGCTACGCTCATCAGTGAGGGCTGCAAGATTTCCGGGCTGATAACCGGTGATGGCGATTTCCAGATAAGCGGTGAAATTGATGGCGATTGCGATTTGAAAGGTACGGTCACTCTCTCGAAAAATGGGGCATGGACCGGCACGATCAAAGCCGGCAACGTAATCATTGCAGGATTCGTAGAAGGCGACATCGTTGCCACAGGCAAGGTCGAGATCACCGAAACCGCCAGGATTTCCGGCACCGTGTCGGGAGAAGCCATTGCGGTCGCCGAAGGCGCGGTGGTCGAGGGTGTCATGCAGACGACTGGCAGGGCAGAACCGCAGGAGTTCGTAGAAAAGCGGCAGGATGACTAAATACTGCGCTTGATTCATATATGCTGTTTCTAGTACATATATGGTCTGTATTTGGCAGTTACCTGAAACCTACGCGACCCAAATAGGCCGGTGATACACTGATCACTATCTGGATCGGCACAATCTGATCGACAGAAATAAGAATAATGATCGGTAGCAAACTTCCACAAAACCTTCTATCAGGGATCGCGCTTGGCATTGGTGTCGGCGCAGTCATGCTGGCATTATTTTATGGTCAGTATCAATGGCTTGCCGGTCAGTTAGTGACCAGCAGCGCCGCTGAACATGAGGTTTTCCTGCGTGGGAGCTTTGAACGCCGAATGCGTGCGCAATTACACAGCATGGCGGACCGGGTAGCCGCGGAATTGGCGACCGCTGACGCCGACAAACTTGCCGTAACTCTTGACCGCCTGGTTGCTGAGAACAGTTCGCTGTCAGGCCTGCGGGTCGAGTTCAACGATCAGACGGCGCTGCAATCTGGCGATTTACCTCTGCCCACCAATAGTGAGGAGACTTTTTGGCTGGCAGATTCCCTGGCTATGTCCTACCCGATCCTGCAGGCGGAAACTCGCGTCGGCGAACTCTATGGTGCGTTCCTGCTGGATGATTTGCAGGCGGAATCTGCGGCGTTCGCGGCCGACCTTGCAAACAAAGAGACCCAAAGCCGACAAGCAAGCTATGTATGGATTGGCCTGGGTACATTGGCGACTTTCGTTACGTACTTGCTGGTTGTTTGGGCAATAACGCGCCGACAATCCTTACGCGTGCGCGCACTGAAAATACAGGCTGAGAAACTGCGCGATTCCGATTTTGGCGAAGCACTGTTGGAGACTCGTGACGATGAGCTGGGTGAGTTGGCATCCGTCTTCAACGACATGCGTGATCGGTTACGTACCACCACAATGTCACGAGACTATTTCGACAGTATTTTGTCTGGCATGAATGAAGCCATCATCGTTACTGACACGGATGGCAAAATCAAACGAAGCAATCGCGCGACAGATATTTTGCTTGGCTATGATGTGGATGAGCTGTCAGGTATGTCGATCGAAGACATAGTCGACAAGAAGAAAACGTCCTCGCTGGATCTCAAAGGTGCGTCGGAAATTCCACAGGAAGCGTTCTTTGAAAGCAAGATTGGCGAAGTCATTCCGGTTTCCTACACCTGCTCTGTTGTTGCAGGACAGAATGGCGATTCGGAGGATCGAATTTACGCGGCGCAAAACATCACTGAGCGGCGCCGTGCAGAACAACGCATCCGCTACCTTGCGAGAATCGATGCGCTAACCAAAATCCCAAACCGAATGCAGTTCCAACACTTGCTGCAACGAAGCATTGCGCGCGCCCGACGCGCTGGCAATCCACTGTGCTTGTTCTATGTCGATATTGACCACTTCAAAGAAATCAACGACACGTTTGGACACCTGGCCGGCGACGCGACACTGGAAACAGTTGCAGAAAGATTGACGGCCGCACTACCAGAGAATTCGATTATTGGCCGACTCGCCGGTGATGAGTTCGCTGTAATGATCAATGAGGTCGGACCGGATGCCGCTGGCCGCGCCGAAACCGATAAATTGGCAAGGTCGCTCCTGGATCGCCTTGCGGACCCGTTTTTTGTTCAGGGGCACGAGGTTTTCATGACGGCGAGCCTGGGAATCGCGTACTACCCGAATGACGCCGCGAACGTTATTGACCTCATTCGCAATGCAGATGCGGCCTTGTACAGCGCCAAGAAAGCGGGCGGCAATATTTTTGCGTACTACGTGCCACAAATGAATGAAGCTGCGATCGAGCGTCTCATGACGAAGAGTAAACTGAAGCGTGCGTTCGAAAGAGACGAGCTGCTGGTTCACTACCAGCCGAAGTACAACATCGAAACCGGCGAAATCTTCGGCGCCGAGGCTTTGGTGCGCTGGGAACTCCCCGATCGCGGCATGATCCTGCCGGCCGACTTTATTCCTATTGCGGAAGAAACCAATCTAATCATAGAAATTGGCGAGTGGGTGCTGGACAAGGTGTGCGAGGATTTCCGTATATGGCAGCGATCGGTTTCGTCGCCGGGCCGTGTTTCAGTCAATCTGTCACTGAAACAACTCAAGCAGGCGAACTTTATCAACCGTATCAGTTCGATTTTGCGTGGACATGAGATTTCGCCAACCTCGCTGGAACTTGAGATTACCGAAACGACGTTGATGGAAAACCCGGCGCGAACTATCCGGCTGCTCGATCAACTCTACGGCCTTGGCCTGCACCTCGCGATTGACGACTTCGGCACCGGCTATTCATCGCTGAGTGCACTGCAACAGTTCCCGATCAGCACGCTAAAGATTGACCAGTCATTTGTACGTGATGTCGCCACCAATCCAGACGATGCGACCCTGGTTGGCACAATCGTACAAATGGGACACAACCTGAAGATGGACGTTGTCGCCGAAGGGGTCGAAAACGAACAGCAGTTGCACTTCCTGCAACGCCTCGACTGTACCTATGTGCAGGGCTTGCTATTTGGCAGTCCAATGAGCTCGGACAACTATCTGGAACTGCTGCTTGCGCAAGCCGAGGGCACAAATACGCACCGGGCACTATTTGCATGAATGACACCGAATACAAACCTTTGAAAAGTCCGGTATTTTTGCGACCGCTTCACACTGCCGTTTCATCATGCTTAAATTGGGAAAAGCCACAACCCAGACGGAAGCTGAATAAATGAAAAAAACTATCAAGATCGCGATTGGCTGTGTCCTGTTAATCGCTGCGCCAATGACTTTCGCTTGCGATTATCCTGAGAAGCCAAGCATCCCTGACGGCTCGACTGCGTCGAAGGAAGAGTTGCTCGCTGCCAAGAACGATGTCGCCACATATCTGGCAGGAGTTGATGACTACCTGTCTTGCATCGAAACCGCTGAGAAAGAAGCTGTGGCGGCGCTTGAGAGTCCGAACGCGGAAGACCTGAAACGTCGCGACTCAATGCTAAGTAGCAAGTTTGATGCTGCGAATGATGAAAAGGCATTGGTTGGCGAAGAGTTTAACCAGCAGGTTCGTGCCTATAACGCGGCTAGACAGTCTAACGATTAGACATTCAGAAAAGCATACTCAAACGCCCGCTATATTGCGGGCGTTTTTGTTTCAGAGCTTGTTGATTTCACTCCGCAGGTCGAATTTGTTCTCGGTGACGATACGCTCCAATACCTGAATTCGGTCTTCCAGTTTCTGTACCTGCGCGAGCGCTTCTTCGAGGTCGCTGTCGACCGCTTTCCTACTGCGTTTGTTTTTGCTTAGTTTGGCGATGGTGTCTGCTCCGAAAACAATCGCGACGATACTAACGATGGCTGCCCATGTACTCATTTATTAGTTCCTTTTTGGCCTCGCAAACTACAAATTGCGAATTTCTCTGTCCAATTGATAGCGTGACGAGGTTATATATCTTTCAAGCTCCGCTAGCCTCTTGTCCAGAGACTGGCACTTGTTACGCACCTCAATAGCCGCATCACTGGGAGCCGCATGCTGTTGCTGCCTGGCTTCTCGACGCGCTTGCTTGCGTTCACACTTTCGCTCTTTGCGCGTCTTGCGACGGGGTCGTGCGGCCCGCTCATGACCAGTACCCGCTCTTGCTGGAATCAGAAAAACCGCCAGCAGGTAAGCGATAACAGCCATTGGCATAGCGACGATAAAGGCGATGATCGCCAGGAATCGCAGCACACGCAAATTGAAACCAAAATAGTCGGCTAGTCCGGCACAAACTCCACCGAGAACCGCTCTGTCGACGGCCCGATAGAATGGCCGCGGTGTATAGGTTGTATATGCACTCACGCGCGTCTCCAAAAGTCGAATTCGGTATTCCTGCCAGAATAGATCAATGGTTTGTCTCGCACCAATAAGGCAGCACCTATGTAAATTGCTGCCGTAATCCAGAAGAACAACATGAAGCAGATAACAGCGATGACGCGAATCGTGCCTAATCGAAAATTAAATCGATCGGCGATGCCGGCACATACGCCGAAGATCCAGCCTCTATCACTATCACGATAGAATCCGCGCAACGGACCGTGATCACTATTCCACATTCGTTGGCTCATCATCGCCTCCTCTTATTGGCCTTCGGCTACCTTTGCTTCGCCTTGCGCAAGACGCTGCTTCAATTCATCCAGCTCCCTTTGCACAGACTCTTCTGACTCCAGACCTGCAAATTCGTGATTGAGGTCCTTCGGTAAACCCAGGTCGTACGCTTCCACACGACCTTCAACATCATCGATACGCCGCGTGTACTGTTCGAACCGGATCATGGCGTCGTCAATCTTGTAGTCATGAATCTTTTTTCTGACCGCCAGACGGCTGGTCGCTGTCTTGTGCCTGGCCAGCAAAGCCTTTTGTCGTAACTTCGCGTCTTCGAGCTTGCTTTCCAGTCTGGAGATATCTTCATTGAGCTTGCCGAGACCCTCGTCAACGGCCAGATAGTCTTCTTTGATAACGTCCGCAGCGCCCTTGGCTCGAGATTTCTCAACCAATGCAGCTTTGGCCAGGTCCTCACGACCCTTGCGCATCGCCAGCTCCGCCTTGTCGCCCCAGTCCTGCAGATCTCGATCCAGCGACTCCAGTCTTCGATTCAAATCTTTCTTATCTGCGATAGAGCGCGCCGCTGCGGATCGAACTTCAACCAGCGTGTCTTCCATTTCCTGAATCATCAGTCGAACAATTTTCTCCGGATCCTCGGCCTTGTCGAGTATCGCGTTGATGTTCGAGTTCACGATGTCGGAAAATCTCGTGAAAATGCCCATGCCTATTTCCTCGTTTTGGATGAATACTGGGTTTAATAATGCAGCTTCCGTGCCAAGCACCTCTTTATTGTCTTAAGTGATTGTTTGTAAAAAGTAAAACGGCCATTTTTCCACACTGGCTTTGAGACTGAAGGTTAGCAATTTCTACTAATTTTTAGCTTATTTCACCAACTAATGGTTTAATTAGCCAATGTCAGAACGCCAGATAAATCAGCAGATCATCGGTGAGGCACCGTCTTTTCTGGAAATGCTTGAACATGTGTCACGGGCAGCACCGTTGGATAGATCTGTTCTGGTCGTTGGCGAGCGCGGTACCGGCAAGGAACTCATCGCATCACGCCTGCACTTTCTCTCAGGGCGCTGGGAACAGAACGTGGTGAAGGTCAATTGCGCGGCGCTGACCGAGTCGATTCTTGAGTCTGAGCTGTTCGGTCACGAAGCAGGTGCTTTCACAGGGGCCCAGAAAACTCACGTCGGGCATTTTGAGCGGGCCGACAGCGGTACCCTGATCCTCGATGAAATCGCGACGATCACGCTGCGTATGCAGGAGAAAATCCTGCGGGTTATCGAATACGGCGAGATGCAGCGGGTCGGCGGTAGTGACACGTTGCGCGTAGACGTGCGAATCGTTGGCTCGACCAACTCGGACTTACAGGCACTCGCGGCTGACGGACTGTTTCGCCGCGACCTGCTTGATAGACTCGCGTTCGACGTCATAACGGTACCGCCACTGCGCGAACGTACGGAGGACATCATGCCGCTGGCACACGCATTCGCCATCAACATGGCAAGTGAACTGCGACATTCCTATTTTCCGGGCTTCAGCCCGCGTGCCTCGTCCGCACTCTTGCGGCACAAATGGCCGGGCAATGTGCGCGAGCTCAAGAATGCGGTCGAGCGCTCCGTATACCGTGCTGCAACTCCGGAAACGCCGATTTCCAAAATTGCATTTGATCCGTTCGACTCGCCGTTCAAACTGGCCGAACCCAAGCAGGAAAAGGGCAAGGTGGGCACGATAGTCGCGGCACCACTGCTGCCGACAGACTTACCGGCACGACTAGTAGACCTGGAAAGAGAGTTTCTCGAAGCGGCGCTGGAGCGATCGCGCTTTAATCAGAGGGTGGCGGCGAATCTGTTAGGACTTAGCTACCACCAGTTTCGCGGCCGACTTCGCAAGCTCGATATCTCGGGCCGACCACCCATGCAAATGAGCGACAACCAGTTACGCGATGACGCCAGCTAGCTGTCGTCGCGGTAACGCCGCAAATAAACTGCACCGCCTGCAAATACTCCGCAAACGATCAGTCCGGCCCAGACTTCCACACTAGTCAAAAAGGCGCCGTAATCCAGCCAGGAAACCAGGCTCAAGTTTTCTGTCAACATGGAGCGCAACTCGTCTTCATCGAAGTTGGCATTTTTCATGCCATCGAACAGTGGAATGTTGTCCATTCTCAGCCGAGTCAAAATCGCCTCACCCAAAACCCATGTCTTGAAAACGATGTATTCGAGAATCGGCAATACGGCGATCGGCAGTACCGCTCGTAGCAATGGACCACTCTTCGCCCAGGCCGATACGAACAGGAACCAGCCCAGCAGCGGCGCCAACCAAATGGGCAACGCGAGCAGAATACTGAGTACAGCGGCCCAGGTATCAAATAATGGCACTGCGCCCCATATCATTCTTCCCGGATTGGCGCCTTCAGTCGCGAGCCAGATACTGACAATAATCAGATTCAGCAGGTGCGATACGACAACTGCCGCAAATGTTGCGAGTGGAATTGCAATGAACACCACCAGCAGTTTGGATATGACTGTTTCCGCGTCAGTAATTGGCAGAGACCGCCAGAAAAGGATGCTTTTGTCTTTGCGTTCCGCGTACAGCGCGTCGAGGCAATAAAAAATGGTCAAGAACCACATCGCCATCACAAACACCGAGGTATTACCCACCAATGAAGCAGCCAGCGCTGCGCGGCGGACGTTCTCGGGCGCCGTCATATCGGCGATCTTGCCGATGTCTGCATTCATCGCTTCGCCGAAAGCACCGACGGCGACCACCACAGCGATCGCGAGGAAGGTTACGACTGTCGCGACCGCAACTGGCGTTACCCAGATCGAGCGGTGCTCCCAGATTTCGCGACGAAGCAATGCCAACTGTTGATTAATCATGCTGCCGCTCCTTTAACCTTGGCCACAAACAGGTCAGCGACCGACGGAGTATGAATCTCGCCTAGTCCCACAAGCTTTTCGCGAGCAACATTCTCAAACGTCATTACATGTTTGCCGAACACGTCGCGCTCGTGCAGTGGTCCGAGGCGACGCGCTGTCTCCGCGTCTTCACCGGAGGTTAGTAGCTCCGCATAGGAGTCGGGGATAGCCTCCATGCTTGAGTCGAGTATTATTTTGCCGCCATTGATGAACATGATGTCGGTCAGGAGATTTTCGATTTCTTCAACCTGATGGGTTGTTATCAGGATGGTTCGTTCGCCGTCAAAGTAGTCGTTCAACAGATTACCGTAAAAGTCTTTGCGGAAAATAATGTCCAGACCCAGGGTGGGTTCATCGAGCACGAGCAACTTCGCGTCAATCGCCATGATGATCGACAAGTGTAATTGCGTCACCATACCTTTCGACAACTCGCGGACTTTCGACTCTTTTTTGATCTTGGTCGCTGCAAGCAACTCTTCGGCACGAGAGCGAGAGAAATTCGGGTGCGTGCTGGCAACGAAGTCGAGCAACTGCGAAACCCGAATCCAGCGCGGCAGGACAGCAACGTCTGCGATGAAGCAAATATTCTTCATCATCTCCTTGCGCTGTCGAAACGGATCAAGACCGAGAACGGAAAGCTGGCCCTGGCAATCAGTGAGCCCGAGTACGGCTTTCAATAACGTGGTTTTGCCGGCGCCATTGGGCCCGATTAGCCCCAGGATTCTGCCTTTCTCTACTTCAAAACTCACGTTGTCGACTGCGGCCAGATTGCCGTAGTATTTTGAAACATTCTTGGCTGTCACCAGACTACTCATTCTCGTCTCCCCCATCATCAGACTTATCGATTTCTTTCAACAAGTCTGTGGCATCAAGGCCGAGTCTGCTTATCGTTCCAAGTACCAGCGGCCACTCCTTGTCGAGGAAGCGTGCACGTTCATCTTTTAAGAGTTGATGGCGCGAACCTTCTGTTACGAACATGCCCCGGCCACGCTTCTTCTCTACCAGCCCCTCGTCAACGAGCTCCTGATAGCCTTTTAGTACGGTGAGTGGATTCAATCGATATTCAGCAGCAACGTTGCGTACTGACGGCAATGCATCACCGTCACCTAAGACGCCCTCAAGAATCATCGCGACAACGCGATCACGCAGTTGTCGGTAGATCGGCACGTCTTCATTCCATTTAGGGTCCATTACGCTTCCATTAAAAAAAGCGCCGACCAAGCTGGTCGGCGCAAAAGTCCGTCGCTACCTTTCTCGCCTTTGTGACGGAAACCGATTTAGTCGCCATACTAAAATCACTGAAACCTTTCTTCCACAACATCCCGCACCGGCCCTGCCGCCTCTCGTTCTACTTCGTGCCCGGTCGCAACGGATTGCCCGGCGACCAGCGCCAATGCCATCAAAGTCAGCACTACAAGGCTGATAATGTCGTTGAAGTAGGGTCTTGCTGCGGCTCTCACGGGACTTGCTCCTATATCTTGGGTTTGGTGAACTGGTGTTATAGTTGACTATAACACTAAAAAATGCCGATGCAAGGGGTTTTTGCGAAGAATCTAACCCGCGCGGACCTCCGGCGTCGTTTAAAGATATAAGTGTTTCGGCGATTCAAACATTAAATCAATAAGTTACGGAGTTCCGCAGCAATGGTATCGGCAGTAAGGACGTTTCAGCAGGTACACCAACCGCTTTCAAGGCAAGCGACCGTCGCCTATGCTGCGGTTATGGATCATCAGCCTGAAGACAGTGCATTGATGTTGCGGTACAAAGACGGCGACCTTGCCGCCTTTGAAACGCTGTATCGGCGACACAATGACGCGCTATACCGCTATCTGCTGCGCTTGTGCCGGCATCGTGAAAATGCGGACGACATATTTCAGGAGGTGTGGGGCAAGATTATCAAGGCCGCCGATCGTTATCGCCCAACCGCAAAATTTACGACGTATATGTACAGAATTGCTCACAACTGCTTTATTGACTACCTGAGACGTAACAAGCGGCATACCCATCTGGGCGACTTCGATCCGGACTGTCAGCCAAATCCCGGCGACCTGCCCGAAATGGCGGCAGAGAGGAGCCTGGCGCGGGAACGGCTGCATGCGGCTCTGCTCGATCTGCCTGATGAGCAGCGCGACGTGTTCCTGTTGCATGAGGAGGCCGGCCTTACTCTGGACGAAATCTCATCAGTTACCGGCAGCAACCGCGAAACCAGCAAGAGTCGACTGCGATATGCGATAAACAAGCTTCGAATCGCAATTGACGAGCCGGCGGAGACATCATGAAAAACGATAGAAATGACGACCAGCAAGTCTCAGCTGCCTATAGCGACCTGGCCAGTGAGCGCGCACCAAAGCATCTCGATGACAGTGTCATGCGAATGGCCAAAGCGCATGTTGAGCACCTGCCCTATTCGCGTTGGACCGCGTGGAGTCGCCCGCTCGCCTGGGCGGCGACTGTGAGCCTGTGCCTGGCAATCACTCTGGAGGTCACGCAGGTCACATCGCTGCTAAACAGTGCAACAGAAACAGCGCCTGCAGAAGTCACCACGCCCGCGGCGGAGTCGGATATGGACCAACTACTCTATCTGCCGGACTCCATGGCGGACTCAATCGACTCCGAGAAAATCTCGCCCGCTCGCAGCGCAGCCAAACAAGTGGCCAATGAACCGGCACCAGCACCGGTCCTTGAAGCCAAGGAAGATTATTTGCAGAAGCGCGAAGAGCGACCCGCCGCGGCAGCCTATAAATCTGCAGGTTATGCCACCTCGGCCGCAATTACGGCGGACATGCCGGACAGTGAATGCAGCGCCACAGCCCGCTCCGACCCTGAATCCTGGCTTGAATGCATAGCAGCACTGGAAGCCGGCGGCGACGAGCAAGCCGCACTGCGTCAGCGCGAGATGCTTATAGATACATTTCCGGACTTCAATTTGCCCTGAAAATGCTAGAATCGCGGCCCCTGGTTACACTCGATCTATTTCCACTAACAAGAACCGCATTTCAGGAACCTACACAATGAAGTCACCTCTTCGCGTCACCATCACCGGCGCCGCCGGCCAGATTGGCTATCAACTTGCCTTCCGCATCGCATCCGGACAAATGCTGGGTGCCGACCAACCCGTCATTTTGCAGCTGCTGGAGATCCCGCCGGCACTGCCTGCATTGCAGGGGGTTGTTATGGAGCTTGATGACTGTGCATTTCCGACCCTGGCCGGAGTCGTGGCGACCGATGACCCTAACACCGCCTTTAAAGACAGTGATTACGCACTACTGGTTGGTGCGCGACCGCGCGGCCCGGGCATGGAGCGTAAAGACTTACTCGAAGCCAATGCACAGATATTTTCAGTGCAGGGGAAAGCAATCAATGATCACGCGAGTCGCGACATTCGGGTTCTGGTCGTCGGCAATCCTGCAAACACCAACGCTCTGATCGCGAGTAGCAATGCGCCCGACATCGATGCAGGTAATTTCACTGCAATGACACGGCTGGACCACAATCGCGCCGCCGCACAGCTTGCGCAAAAAACCGGCAAGCATGTGAACGATATCCAATGCATGACCATCTGGGGAAATCACTCAGCAACACAGTATCCGGATGTCAATCACGCTACGGTAGACGGTACAGCGGCAACTGAACTGGTCGATCAAAACTGGCTGGCCGATGAATTTATACCGCTCGTACAGCAACGTGGCGCTGCAATTATTGCTGCCCGCGGTGCATCCTCGGCCGCATCTGCTGCATCTGCTGCCATTGATCATATGCGTGACTGGGCTCTCGGCACCGCTGGTGATAATTGGGTGAGTATGGCGATTCCGGCAGACGGAAGTTACGGCATCGAACCCGGCATTATTTATTCTTACCCGGTGCGATGCAGCAACGGCAAATATGAAATCGTGCAGGGCCTGTCAGTCAGTGACTTCAGCCGCGAGCGCATGGACGCCACAGAAACGGAATTACGAGAAGAACGCGCGGCTATCGAAGCATTGCTTTGATGTATGTCGGTGCTAATGTCCAGACGGAGGTAAGAGCTTGTCCAGTTTAGTTGTCAGTTTGTTTTGGTTGTTGCTGTTTCTAGGCGGCGGCATTTATCTTGCGTATCAGCGCATCGATTTACGTACATCGACCGTAGCGGCGGGCGTCGCAACCCTCGCGTACAGCTATTACACCTTTGCCGGAAACGGCTTCTGGTTGTGGATGCTATTGCTGTGGGCTGCGCTCGCGATAATGATCGTGCCAAACATTGCCGACCTGCGACGTGAGAAAATTACAAGACCCCTGCTCGCCATCTACCGCAAGATGCTGCCGTCCATGTCGGACACTGAGCGTGAGGCACTGGAGGCTGGCAACGTCTGGTGGGACGGCGAACTATTCTCCGGCATGCCGGACTGGGATCGACTCATGTCATACCCGGCGCCAGCATTGTCGGAAGAGGAGCAGGCGTTCCTCGACGGGCCTTGCGAGAAGCTCTGCGAGATGCTCGACGACTGGGAGGTATGCCACAACCTCGTCGATATGCCGAAGGAAGTGTGGGACTACATTATTGAGCAACGCTTCTTCGCAATGATCATCCCGAAGCAGTACGGCGGGCTGGAGTTTTCGGCCTACGCCAATGCCATGGTCATCACCAAACTGGCAAGCCGCAGCCCAACGGCCTCGTCAACCGTTGGCGTTCCAAATTCGCTGGGCCCGGCCGAGTTACTGTTGCACTACGGCAGCGAAGAACAAAAAAATCGTTACTTGCCAGGTCTCGCTGCCGGAACAGAAATTCCTTGTTTCGCATTGACCTCGCCCGAGGCTGGATCCGACGCTGCTGCGCTGATCGACAACGGCGTCGTGTGCAAGGGACAGTGGCAAGGTGAAGAAATCATTGGAATTCGCCTCAACTGGAACAAGCGCTACATTACGCTTGCACCGGTAGCCACCGTTCTTGGGCTCGCCTTCAAACTGAATGACCCGGACCATCTAATCGGTGACACGGACGAGTACGGCATCACAGCCGCACTCATTCCAACCGACATGCCCGGCATCACCATCGGTCGACGGCACTATCCAATGTCGATCGCATTTCAGAACGGTCCTACCTCCGGCGAGGACGTTTTTGTGCCGCTTGACTACATCATTGGCGGCCAGGAAATGGCTGGTAAGGGCTGGAAGATGCTGGTTGAGCTGTTATCCGTAGGCAGGGCAATTACTTTGCCGTCGACGGCGAGCGGCGGTGGCCAGGCATCGTCGTATGCTTCGGGAGCCTACGCGCGCATTCGTAAGCAATTCAATACATCGATCGCGAATTTCGAGGGTGTTGGAGAAGCGCTAACTCGGATCGCAGGGCACACCTACATCATGAATGCGGCGGTCTCGGTAACCTCCGGCGCAATCGATCAGGGCGAGAAACCAGCAGTACCGTCTGCCATTCTCAAGTACCACTGCACCGAACTCGGCCGCAAAGTCGCCAACGACACGATGGACATCCATGGTGGCAAAGCGATCATGCTGGGCCCAAAGAACTACATTGGTCGCGACTACATGGCCACACCGATTGCGATCACTGTCGAGGGCGCCAACATCTTGACCCGCAGTCTGATTATTTACGGTCAGGGTGCAATACGATGCCATCCGTTCGTGTTGCGAGAGCTTCTCGCAGCAGGCAATGAAGACCTGGAAGAAGGCCTGATCGAATTCGACGACGCGCTGTTCGGCCATATCGGCTATGGCATCAGCAATGTTGCACGCTCGCTTTTCCTCGCGTTGACACATGCCAAGTTCAGTCGCGTGCCACTCAACACGCCGACGCGCCGCTACTACCAAAACATTAATCGGTATAGCGCTGCATTTGCATTGGCATCCGACTTCGCAATGCTGACTCTGGGCGGAGAATTAAAGAAGCGCGAGTTGCTGTCTGCGCGTCTGGGCGACGTTCTCAGCTCGATGTATCTCGCCTCCACTGTACTCAAACACTTTGAAAACCAGGGCCGCCGAGCAACCGATTTGCCGTTGGTCGAATGGTCTATTCGAACCTTGATGTATCAGGCGCAGGAATCTTTGCATGCGTTCCTGCAAAACCTGCCTAATCGCTGGGTTGCGGGGGCGCTGAGAATTTTCATCTTCCCGCGTGGCCGTACCTACTCCGCGCCATCGGACGAATTATCGCAAAGAGTCGTGGCATTGATGACCAGGACAGGCGAGGCACGCGAGCGACTTAGCCAGCAAGCCTATACCACACTGGAGCCAGGCAACCCCGTTGGGCTGTTACAGGAGGCCCTCGAGCTTTCCGAGAAAGCAGCGCCGCTGGAGAAGCGCTTGCGGCAGGCATTCAAGGAAGGGCTGATCAGTTCCGAGTACCTGGGAGACCAGATTCCGGAGGCGAAACGCGCTGGCGTTGTTTCGGCGGCAGAAGCATCGGACCTGGAAAACTATCATGCGAAAGTTAAGGACCTGCTGGCGGTAGATGATTTTGCACCCGAGGAACTGATTCGAACACAACCAGTGCCTGTGGACAGCAAGAAGACGACCAAGAAAAAGGCCGCCAAGAAAAAAGTCGGCAGCAAGAAGAAATCCGCCAGTAAGAAAAAAACTGAGCAGTAGCCAATGCCGGACCGATCGGGACCAATCTATGAAGTAAGGCTCTTCGTAGACCGTGCTATTGCGGCTGATTGCGACCAATTTCTGGAGGCGCATGTTCGTGAAACGTTGCGCGATGCGAACGTTACCGATTGCAACCTATTCTCGGTAGCGTGCAGCAATCCTGATCGCGTTGGCCGCGTGTGTCAGCACGTCTTCAAAGCCAACGAGACGGCCGAAGAGTCCCTAGACTCATTTGCAGCCCAGATTGAGACCACCATCGCAAGCCAGTTTGGCGACAAGGCCGAATTTACCGATCGCGTACTGCGTGAAGACGAAACTCACGATATCCCGCCTGATGAATCACCGGATTGCCTGAATTGCGGCACGCACCTGCGCGGTCAGTATTGTGGTAGCTGTGGGCAGAGATCACGTAGTC
>Ga0316204_10005700_pt1 | contig 20164 bp, 18 predicted proteins | sample 6monrhotite_MG_2_FD_205661 | JGI IMG/M metagenome (GOLD analysis project Ga0316204, IMG submission 205661) | Microbial mat bacterial communities from mineral coupon in-situ incubated in ocean water Damariscotta River, Maine, United States -... | ecosystem: Environmental > Aquatic > Marine >...
CAATCACGCAGTCCTTATAAGAAATAATAACTAAGGCTATTATTTCTTCTTTAGATTATCACTAATTACTAATTTTTCCTGGCGTTGACTTAGATCAATTGTGTGCCATGTCGATTGCCACGATAATGTAGCTGACATTATAAAATATATAGATAGGGAGAAGATATCATGCAAATTGAAGATAAGATGATGGCAGGCAATGTTGCCAAAACCGTTATGATTCTAGTTGGATTCATGTTTGTCATTATTTTCCTGGCTAACTTTATAGCCTAATAACAGCGTCATAGCCTTCAGACCACCCGGTCTGAAGGAGATCAAAATAATCAAACTTTAAACTTTACTCTAATAATCGTAAAATCGGCGCATGACTAAAAGTTATTTCATATGCCTGCTCCTTATTGGATAGACCCAAATTCAGAAGACGTTAGTTTTCCTGATATTAACCTCGCTGCACACGAACCGGATGGTTTGCTTGCTATCGGTGGTGATTTAAGTGCTAAAAGATTAATTAACGCATACCAACATGGGATATTCCCTTGGTATAGTGGAGACCAGCCTATTCTCTGGTGGTCACCAGACCCACGTTTTGTATTATTTCCCGAGCATTTAAAAATCTCACGTAGCTTAAAAAAAACAATACGTAAACAACGATTCGAGATTACTATCAATAAAGACTTTTATGCTGTAATTGAGCACTGCTCCAGCATCCCTCGTCCTGGCCAAAACGGTACCTGGATAACAAATGAGATGAAACAAGCCTATATACAACTCAATCAGGCCGGCATAGCCTATTCAGTAGAGGCCTGGGAAAACAATCAACTTGCAGGTGGTTTATATGGGATCGCATTAGGCTCTGTATTTTTTGGTGAATCCATGTTTAGTCATAAAACGGATGCTTCAAAAGTCGCATTCAGTCAATTTGTCCAACATTTACAATCGATAGGATTTAAACTTATTGACTGCCAAATATATACAGAACACCTTGAAAGCCTTGGTGCCAAACAAATACCACGGCATGATTTCAGCCGATTACTACAATCATTCTGCCAGCCTGAAAAATATACTATCCCTATAGAATCTGAAACTATTGGTCATTCAAATGACTAAGTTTTTAACAAAATAAGACTATCGACCACCCGTTAATTACCAACTATCATTAACATGGAACAATACTGGCAACATTATGAAAAATCACGACGCAGAATCTACTAAAGGAAATAATGATCCTGTTCGCCTGTCTTTTTATGCCACACCTGAACATGATTGTAGCTATCTTGAAAACAAACAGGCCATTACATTATTTGCAGATCCTCATGCCGAACTAGATAACCATGCCTACTCTACTTTATCTCAATATGGGTTTCGTCGTAGCGGGAAACATATTTACAGGCCATCCTGTCCGACATGTAGTGCGTGCATACCTATAAGGGTACCTGTAGATCAGTTTTCTGCAAAACGTAGCCAGAAACGCGTGTGGCGCACCAATCAGGATATAGAAGTGGACATGCTAGGAGCCGAGTATCGTCCAGAGCAACACGATTTGTACGTACGATACATCCAATCCCGGCACCCCGATGGAGGAATGAATGATCCCGACCCTGATAAATATATGGAATTCCTAACTTGTGAGTGGAGCGTCACCCGATTTATCGAATTCAGGCTAAATTCCAAACTTGTAGCTGTAGCGGTTCTAGACCAACTAGAAGATGGATTTTCGTCGGTTTATACCTTTTTTGATCCAGAATTAACTAAAAGAAGCCTCGGTACTCTAGGAATACTGTGGAGCATAGAGTTCACGCGTGAATTAGGCATGAAATGGCTTTATCTGGGCTATTTAATCGAGGATTGCCAAAAAATGAGCTACAAAAGACAATTTCAACCTCATCAACGCTTCATTCAGGGGCAATGGAGAGTTAGATAAGACTATATATTGTATCTACGTGATCTATATCACACTCTATATTGTATATTTTTCCTAAAGTATTGCTTAGATACGCCGATAATCTAAATGTAAGACGTGGTAATTCGCTTTTAACAAGCAGGTATAAATATCTCAACTATAATTGATATTACAACCTGCCAACATTAAGGAGCACACTATGCTGAGCTTCATTTATAACCTGGTTAATGCTTTCGAAGCTTCACACGGTATACACCCTAATCTGCTGTATTTAAGCACAACTCATTTAAAACACTTACGAGAGCAGTTTTCAGACGATTATGACCTTATTCAGATCATGAATTTTCTGGAAATGGAGATCATTATAGATAATGAGTCTATTCACCCTCATGTAGCCTGGACTAGGATTGTGGAATCTAAATCAGCAGCTTGTTAATCGTCGAATTAAGACGATTTTAGCAGCTCATTTCGCAATTTGATTGAAAAAGGCGATTTCGCCTGAATTAATCAGTTTATTAGGCTGATTAATTCAGGATAGATCTACATTTCACGTACAGTTTCGCGTACAATACGCCGCTTACAAATGAATGTAGGTATCTACTGAATGGCCAAAGAAGACAATATTGAAATGCAGGGAACGGTAGTTGATACACTACCCAATACTACATTTCGTGTAGAACTGGAAAATGGACATGTTGTAACTGCTCATATATCTGGAAAGATGCGTAAGAACTACATTCGTATCCTTACTGGTGATAACGTGACAGTTCAACTAACACCTTATGACCTAAGCAAGGGTCGAATTGTTTATCGCGCCAGATAATCAATCTATTACACTACTCAACAGTTCACCCTTACAAAACAACTCTATACCTTAAGCTTCGGTTAGAGCCTCATCCTCATACTCAAGTGCTAAGTCATTGTCTTTCACAACAACTGTAATGTGACCACCATTCTTTAACTGGCCAAATAACAACTCCTCTGCCAATGGTTTTTTAATATGCTCACTAATTAAACGAGCCATTGGCCTAGCACCCATTTTAGGGTCATATCCTTTATTGGCTAACCAGTCTCGAGCATCTTTATCAATCTCAATTGTCACTTTTTTCTGTTCTAACTGCATTTCAAGCTCAAAGATAAATTTATCAACAACATGATGGACAGTATCTTTGCTTAATGGCGCAAACGGGATCATTGCGTCCAAACGATTCCTGAATTCAGGTGTAAAAACATTTTTAATGGCTTCCATACCATCACCAGTATTGTCTTGCTGTGTAAAACCGATGGACTCTCTACTCATTTGATCTGCACCGGCATTGGTAGTCATTACAAGTACAACATTTCTAAAATCAGCACTGCGTCCATTATTGTCCGTCAAGCTACCATGGTCCATCACCTGCAAAAGCAAGTTAAAAACATCAGGATGCGCCTTCTCAATTTCATCAAGCAGCAAAACTGCATGCGGATGCTTTATAACCGCATCGGTTAATAAACCACCTTGATCGAAGCCTACATAACCTGGAGGCGCGCCAATTAAACGTGAAACAGTATGTCTTTCCATATATTCAGACATATCAAATCGAATAAGCTCAATACCCATTACCTTAGCTAATTGACGAGTCACTTCAGTTTTACCCACACCTGTTGGGCCAGAAAACAAAAATGAACCTATCGGCTTGTCCTCATTACCTAATCCAGAACGTGACATCTTGATAGCTGACGACAAGGTCTCAATTGCCTTATCCTGTCCATATACAACAAATTTTAAATCACGCTCAAGATTTTGCATGGAGTCGAGATCAGATGAGGAGACACTTTTAGGTGGTATACGCGCTATTTTAGCCACGATATTTTCAATATCAGTTACGCCTATCATTTTTTTACGTTTAGAGACTGGTTGCAACTGCATGTTCGCCCCCGCCTCATCGATCACATCGATTGCTTTATCAGGCAAATGCCTATCATTGATATAGCGCTCAGATAACTCTACAGCCACACGTAACGCTTTCGGTGAATATTTAATATTGTGATGTTCTTCGTAACGAGTCTTCAGACCTTTCAATATTTTTACTGTATCCTCAATACTAGGCTCTTCAACATCGATTTTCTGAAAACGTCGTGCTAACGCGCGATCTTTTTCAAAAATACCGCGATATTCTTGATATGTTGTGGACCCCATGCATTTTAACTCACCATTAGCCAATACAGGTTTAATAAGATTAGATGCATCCATCACACCACCAGATGCAGAGCCTGCACCTATAATCGTATGGATTTCATCAATAAATAAAATAGCTCCAGATTCTTTTTTCAATTCCTGCAAAACAGCTTTTAATCGTTTTTCAAAGTCACCACGATACTTGGTGCCCGCAACAAGCGCCCCCAGATCCAATGCATAAATGATGCTATCAGACAAAACACTTGGAACCTGCTCGTCAACAATTCTTTTAGCTAAACCTTCAGCTATTGCTGTTTTACCAACGCCTGCTTCTCCTACCAAAATTGGATTATTCTTACGTCGCCTGCATAAAATCTGAATTGTTCTTTCAACTTCAGCATCACGCCCTATCAAAGGGTCTATTTTCCCTTGTCGTGCTAGCTCATTTAAATTCTCAGCAAAAGATTCCAGTGGATTCTTTGCTGCGCCTTCAGCAGAAGATGACTCTTCACTAACGTCATCACTTATTAGAGAATCATCATCACTTATGTTGGAGATACCATGCGAAATGTAATTAACAATATCAAGACGAGAAATATTTTGTTTATTTAAAAAGTATACCGCTTGAGACTCTTGCTCACTAAATATGGCAACAAGTACATTAGCCCCGGTTACTTCTTCATGACCGGAAGACTGAACATGTAATACTGCACGTTGGAGTACGCGTTGAAAACCTAACGTAGGCTGGGTTTCTCTCAAATCATTAGGTGCAAGCAATGGCGTTGTTTCTTCAATGAAATCAAGCAACTCAAGTTTCAGCTGTTCTACATCTGTTCCGCAAGACCGTAACACTTCAGCCGCAACAGGGTTGTCTGTAAGCGCTAATAGTAAATGCTCAACCGTCATGAATTCATAACGTTTTTCCCTGGCACCATTGAAAGCCTGGTTTAATGTAAATTCTAATTCTTTACTTAACATATTAGTTTCACCTTATCAGGCTGTTTCCATGGCACATAACAAGGGGTGCTGATGTGCTTTTGAGAATTCGTTCACCATCGCAACCTTTGTTTCAGCTACGTCTCTGGTAAATAACCCACAAACACCTTTACCCTCTGTATGAACATGTAACATAATTTGAGTTGCTTTTTCCCGATTCATAAAAAAGAACTTTTCAAGTATCTGAACAACAAACTCCATAGGAGTATAATCGTCATTATGGATAACAACTTTATACATTGGCGGTATTTTAATTTCCGGCTTTGCCTCTTCAAGGGCAAGACCATCATCATTTATATGTTTTTTTATGTCACTCATATTAGTAATTTTAATACAATTTAAATATTATCACCTGATTATCACTCAACTTTATTAAATCCATATTTATTCTATGCAAATAATGAATATGCCTAAACCCAATACTAATAAATGTATATAACCTAATGTATTTAATACATTTTATTGAGTGAATAATATTATCTCAAAAATCTATATGTAACAATATACCACGACCAGTCTATGATATGTCACTCCATACAGACACATTAAATCATACTTGACTAATTTAGTATGTTGTTTAAAGTATTACTGTCAGCAAATAAAAAATTATTTAAAAACGCTGTATATGGAAATGGTGCCAAATAGCGGTTTTTCAAGACCACCATTAGCACAAATTTAAAAAACGTTCTAAATGCACAATAGCATTTAAAGGTAGGAGTGATATGGCAATCGGGACAGTTAAATGGTTCAGTAATACAAAAGGATATGGCTTTATTATGGCATCAGACACCGAAGAAGATATTTTTGCTCACTTTTCAGCGATAGAAATGGACGGTTATAAAACACTAAAACAAGGACAAGAAGTTGAATATGACATCACACAGGGGCCAAAAGGGTTAACGGCAAGTAATATTCGACAACCCAATTAATAACAAGCTATTTCTTAACTAACTTGTCACACAACTTTTCAAATGAATCATAAACTAACGTACTAACGTAACGGTATTATGTTGTCGTTATGATTCACTAAAGGCTCACTGGAAGGCTTACCCAGGAAGTTCCCTTGAACGTAATCAATGCCAATGTCCTTCAATAAATTTAAAACCGCAGCGTTTTCTACAAATTCAGCTATCGTTTTTTTACCCATTACCGTTGCTATATCATGCATAGACTTAACCATGGCAAGATTAAGTTCATTTGTGTCTATGTCTAGTACAAAAGCTCCATCAATTTTCACATAATCAGCAGGCAAGTCCTTCAAATAAGCATAGGATGAATAACCTGCTCCAAAATCATCTAGAGCAGTTTTACAACCTAAATCTCTTAAATACTCAAGGAATTTGCATGCTTTATCCATATGTGAGATTGCTACACTTTCAGTGATTTCAAATAATAATGCAGATGCAGGAAAACTAAATCTATCGAGAGCTTCTTCAATGATTTTTATAATTTCTATATCACCTAATGATTGTGCTGACAAATTAATTGAGACAATCATACCTGAATCGTTTTGATGATAACCCGATAACAAATGAACGGCGTGCCTAACAACCCATCTATCAATATCAATCATTAAATTGAAACGTTCAGCCGATGACAAAAAACCATGCGGCATTATATCCTGACCATTTTCACCTATCATCCGTAATAAAAGTTCGTAACAAAAAACCTTGTTGTTTACTGTAGATCTAATAGGCTGCATAAGTAACCGAAAATTATCTTTTCTAATAGCATCACGTATTGTCTGTGCAATGCCGATATGACCCAGCATCTGATCCTTGCTTTGATCGTCATCATTACTATAAGCATACACTCGATTTCTACCTGACTGCTTGGCAAGCTGACATGCATAATCTGCACGCATGAGAAAATCATCTTTATTTTTAATGCTCTTGTCTATCATACCAACACCAACTGAGCATCCAACATCAAGCACCTTTCCTTGCTCATAGAATGTGAACCCACTTATTTGTTCCAGATATTTATTCGCAATACCAATGGATGTTTCACGATTTACATCATATAAAATTACTGCAAACTCATCGCCGCCAAGACGTGCCAATAGATCACCCTTGCGGACTTTACCTTGTAATAATGTAGAGACTTCAATCAATACTCTATCACCCACATGATGCCCGTATGAATCATTAATATACTTAAAGTTATCCAGATCGATAAATAACAATGCAAACGAATAAAATTTTCTACGATGCGCCCTTTCAACCAGACGATCTAGCTCACTGGTAAAATATCGACGATTATATAAGGATGTTAATGTATCCATGTCCGCAAGATTTTGCAGGCCATCAGTTAATGCTTTGTGTTCTGATACATCCACAACAACTGAAATGTAATATATTTGACCTTGATGGCTCATGCTACTGGAATTAATCGCCGCATAAAACGTTTCGCCTGTAGGCTTAACCAGTCGCATTTCACTTAAATCATGCTGCGTTTTTAACTTGCCTTGCATTACCTTTAACCAATCTTCTTCGCTGATACTGCTACCAGCACCAAGCAATACGTTTACTGACTTATTAACAACATCTTTACTCAACATGCCAAATAATCTTTCTGCCGCGGGGTTAAATGTTTCAATAATACCTTGTCTATCTGAAATTACGATTCCATCTGCTACATTCTGCAATATAGTTTGTAGGCGTAATGTCCGGCTATTTACTTGTTCTTTCATTCCCTCAAAAGCTTCGATTAAAACTTCTGACTCAGTGACATAATATTGTTTAGGAATGATATCGTATACCTCATTATTACCATGCGCATCGAGAGCCTTAGAGACTTCAATTAAAGGTTGGCGTATTGATTTTTCGAATAAAAAATACGCCAACATAATCAGGAAATAAACTGCGGTAACAAACCATGATATATATGTAGTAACAAGCGTTGAGGTTTCGAGCGAATTTTTAATCATTTGCCCCATTTGACTCGACAATTCCCCTTCTATACTATTTAACAACTCTTCGTTTTGCTTAATTAATGGTTCAACTCTTGACTCGAGATGATAAACATCGGCCCTCCAATCTTCTTGCATGAACAATTTTGCCGCCCGTTTAAACGCTAAACTATATCGACGATTTGTGACAATCATTTCATCTAAAGCTTCTTTAAGAACAACCACTCGATCAAGATTTCTGGAAAGCTCTCTAACTTCGTATAACAAGTTATCTACCTGATCTCCGTAAACCTCTACCGACTCCAGATTTCTAGGCAATACTTTTTTTGCATCACCAAATGCTCCGCTTCTATTAGCAACAAATAATCGCACTTCACTAACTCGTTTTTCCCACTGTATACGCGTTTCATTAAGCAACATTATAATTTTGCCGCGTTCTCGACTACGAACATCATTCGCCTCATCTCGCGCCAAGGTTAACTGCTCTTTAAAATATCTATTGCCGGGCTGCACTTCATCCAATAAAACCCTAACCGCAGGATAACGAGTAACGGCGCTTTCTTGTAACCTCAAAGTCTGTTTGACTTCATCATTTAATAATCGAATCACAACCTCAAGTTCTGCTGTAAAACCTTTTGCTGAAGGATAATATTTAAAGAAATTACTATTTTTAAATATACCGGATCTTTTTTTAAGTGTTTCGATAGTATCTAAAGTTTGAGCTTTTAATTCAGGTGTTAATAATAAAGTATATTGATAAAGAGATCTTTTAAGCGTTTTATATAAATCGCTAATCTGCTGAATTGATTCTTCAGCGATCATGTATTCAGAAATCAATACTCGACTGTCTCGAGTATCATTGGATACCATTTTTTTTGTATACAAGACCATTGCGAGCAATGCTATACCCAACAATGCTGCAACTATTAAAAATCGTCCTTGAAAACTATGAGTTAATGGCATCAAATTTTCTTCACTTAAACTTTTAGCGCTTATATTTATTTATATAAAAAATCGTACCTTGTCTACTTAAGATTAGTCGATGTAAGCTATAATTAACATAAATAATATACAAGCTTACATTTTCTACTTCTCTTTTTATCGTGTAAAATGGATTTTTATCTGTAAATTCATAATAAGATTCAGCAATTTCATGATTATATGACTTGGAAACCACATGTAACTGTTGCCGCCATTACTGAAAAAGATGGTAAATTCCTAATGGTAGAGGAAAAAAAAGATGATCAAATGGTCATTAATCAACCTGCAGGCCACCTTGAACCCAATGAAACACTCATTGAGGCTGTTATTCGGGAAACACTTGAAGAAACAGCATGGCGATTCCAACCAGATTATCTAATTGGGGTATATCAATGGCAAAACACAGAAAACACTAGCTTTCTACGGTTTGCATTTGCAGGTAATTGTGACGCATACGATTCGTCAAGAGCCCTTGACCCTGATATTCATCAAGCCATCTGGATGGATATAAACGCAATCCAATCTGACCCAACGAGACTTAGAAGCCCTTTAGTATTGAAATGCCTGACTGATTACATCAACGGTCACCATTATCCATTAACCTTACTTTCAAGTATTAAACTCTAAATATGCCTGACTCTAGTAACAATAAAAAAATCATTATCGGCATGTCTGGCGGAGTTGACTCCTCTGTAGCTGCATTATTGTTACTGGAGCAAGACTATAAAGTAGAAGGCCTTTTCATGAAAAACTGGGAAGAAGACGATACAGATGAACATTGTACTGCCGAACAGGACCTGAGTGATGCACAGTCTGTCTGTGATACTTTACAGATACCGTTACATACCGTTAACTTTTCATCTGAGTACTGGGATCGCGTTTTTGAATATTTCCTAGCCGAATACAAGGCTGGCAGAACACCTAACCCAGATATAATGTGCAACAAAGAAATAAAGTTTAAGGCTTTTCTTGATTATGCTCTGCATTTAGGCGCAGATGCTATTGCTACAGGCCATTACGCCCGTATTACCCACACAAATAATTCCTACCAGCTTAGAAAAGGAATTGATCAAAACAAAGATCAAAGCTATTTCCTTTACGCACTAGGACAATACCCACTAAGCAACAGCTTGTTCCCTGTCGGTGAACTAGAAAAGCACGAAGTAAGAGCCCTAGCTGAGAGAAACGGTTTCAGTAATCATGCAAAAAAAGACAGTACCGGCATATGTTTTATCGGAGAGCGTAATTTTAAACAATTTCTACAAACATACCTACCTGCACAACCAGGCGAAATGAGAACTCCTGAAGGAGAACATATTGGTGACCATCAGGGCCTTATGTACTATACCATTGGTCAACGACAAGGATTAGGCATTGGCGGACAAAAACAATATTCTGAAGACCCATGGTATGTATTAGATAAAGACCTTGATAAAAATATTCTTATCGTTTCTCAAGGACATAATCACCCTTTATTGTTTAAAAACACACTTTTGGCTAAAGATTGCCACTGGATTGCCGAACTAGAACCTGAATTACCATTAATTTGTACAGCAAAAACACGTTATCGACAATCTGATCAGGATTGCGAAATTAAGCTTAAACAGGCAGGATTGTTAGAAGTAACTTTCACTCTGCCCCAACGTGCTATCACCGCTGGACAATCGGTAGTATTCTATCAGAGTGATAATTGCCTGGGTGGCGGCATAATTCAGTAGATACAGACAAATTATAATAGATAATAATTACCATATGGAAATGAAACAACAAACCAGTCATATCATCAACGTCGACAGCCTTGTCGCTCATTATGGCGATCGTCAAATATTAAACAACATCAGTCTGACTGTTGAACCAGGTGAAATAATGGTCATTATGGGCGGTAGTGGGTCAGGTAAAACTACACTACTCAGGTCGATGCTCGGTTTAATGAAGCCTACAAGCGGCACTATTGAACTAATGGGGCATGAAATAACCAGCCTGTCTACAAAAGAACTTTATAAAGTTCGTCATCAATTTGGCGTTTCTTTTCAGGGTGGAGCGCTTTTTAGCTCCATGTCTGTACGTGAAAATATTCAGTTACCCTTATTCGAACACACAAAACTTGATCAAAAAACAATGGACATTATGTGCCGACTTAAACTTGAGGTCGTCAATCTGTCAGGTTTTGAAAATCTCATGCCATCCGAACTATCCGGCGGCATGTTGAAAAGAGTCGCACTTGCACGTGCCATCATAATGGACCCTAAACTGCTTTTCTTTGATGAGCCTTCTGCAGGTCTTGACCCTGTTGTTTCAGCCGAACTGGACGATTTAATTATCCGGCTTAAACATGCAATGAAAATGACTATCGTCGTAGTCACACATGAACTCGAAAGTGCTTTCCGAATAGCTGACAGAATTACAGTTATTGACCAAGGAGACCTCATCATCACGGGCACCATTGACGAGGTCAAAAATTGCGAAGATGAGCGCGTCCAAAATCTTTTAAATCGACGATCACGGCATGGCGCCGTTGATGCTGATGAATATCTCAAGCGGTTAACAGGCACAACGTCATGATTCGCCGATCAATAGAAAAAGTCGGGCGATATTTCATTGAGTTCACTCAAGTAATCGGAATGATGGGGATATTTCTTATTCAATGCTTACAACAGATGCTACTTCCTCCATACAAACTAAATCCTGTTATCAAACAAATACATTTTATCGGGTTTCGATCAGTTGTTATTATTGCTTTTACAGGTCTGTTCACAGGGATGGTTATCGCTTTACAGGGCTACCATAATTTAAAAGATTTTGGTTCTACAGATTTGCTTGGCTCAGCTGTAGGTTTAAGCCTAATTCAGGAATTAGGGCCCGTTTTAACTGCACTAATGGTAATAGGAAGAGCCGGGTCTGCTATCTGCGCTGAAATAGGCATTATGCGGCACTCGGAGCAAATCGATGCGCTTGAATGTATGGGAATTGATCCATACCGTTTCCTAATGGTACCGAAATTTTTAGGCGCCATCATTTCACTACCCATACTCACTTTCATTTTTGATGTAATAGGTATTTTAGGTGGGTATATTGTAGGCGTTGTATTGATGGGCGTTAGTGAAGGCTCGTACTTTCAAGGCATGTACGACTCAGTGGACTGGAAAGATGTGCAGCTTGGCCTTGTGAAGTCACTTATTTTCGCTGTTTTGATTATATGGATTTCAACATTCAAAGGTTATTTTCTACACATACTCAAAGCCGGTAACTTTGGCGCAGAAGGCGTAAGTCGAGTTACTACTGACACCGTTGTTTTATCATCTGTAATCGTGCTTGCCAGTGATTATTTAATTGGCAGCGTTATGCTGAATTAATTTTTTTTATTGTAAGGGTAAAACGAAATGCAAAAATCCATGATGGAATTTACCGTAGGCATTTTTATTATTGTTGGCCTTGTCACTTTTTCATACCTGGCAATCACCGTTGGCGGCGTGAGCTGGTTTGAAGAAGAAACCTACAGTGTCAATGCACGTTTTAATTCAATATCAGGCCTAAAAGAAGGCGCTGCTGTTGAAATTGCCGGTGTAAAGGTTGGCAAGGTTGAATCAATTGCATTCAAGAAAGATGATTATGAAGCAGAAATAAAACTTTCATTAGAAAAAGGCATCAAACTACAAGATGACTCAATTGCATCAATCAGAACATCCGGTATCATCGGTGATCGTTTTGTCAATATCACTCCAGGTGGTTCCACAGACTTAATACCTGCAGATGGCATGATAATAGAAACTGAATCCGCCATCAGTCTTGAAGAGCTTATCAGTAAATATATTTTTGAAAGTAAAAAATAAACTGCTATGAATAACTATAAATTAATCACCAAGATCTCATTTATACTGTCTTTCTTGTTAGCACAAGGAAATCTCTTTGCAGAAACAACTACGCAGAGTGACACTACGAATATCGTATTAGCCAAAACAAAATCGTCTGAAAATACGAAAGCATCAATAGAAGAAGACTTTACTGATGACGAAGACATCATCGAGGTATCTGATCCATTCGAGTCTATCAATCGTAAAATTTTCTCCTTTAACGATAAAGTTTATTTCTATGCCTTAAAACCGGTAGCTCGTGGTTTCAGAGCGGTAATTCCTGAAAATGGGCGTGTTGCAACCAGTAATTTTTTCAGTAACCTGCTCGCACCGTTAAGAATGGTTAATGCTTCGCTACAACTTAAAGGTGAAGATGCTACAAACGAAACATTTCGTTTTCTCATCAACTCAACACTTGGGCTGGGTGGACTATTTGATGTTGCAAAAAAAGATTTTAAAATAAACATTAAAAAAGAAGATTTTGGCCAAACATTAGGACATTACAACGTGGGCAACGGCCCTTATCTTGTACTTCCTTTCCTTGGGCCATCTACTGTGCGTGATGGAGTAGGAATCTTAGTTGATGGAGCCTATCTCGAACCTCTGAATTATATTTATGATGAAGAAACTGGTCGATACATGCTCGTGAAATTGATTGATATAGAGACAACGATTTCTTTGGATAAAGACACTTATGAATCAATTAAGAAAGATGCATTAGATCCTTATATCTTCATCCGCAACGCCTATATTCAACACCGAGCTGGCGCAGTTGAAAAATAGCGTTATAATCTAATACTATTCAGTACAACGGCACTATTTTGGCTTTACGTTGTCAATAACTAATAAGTAAATTAAAGGACATATAATTGTGATTTTACGTAATATAACTTGTCTACTCATTACTGTTTTCTTTTTTGCATTCAGTTCTGTTGCTTTTGCTGACAACGATTCTCCAACTGCACAGGTAAAATCAACTGTTGATAACATCCTACTACTACTCAAAGATAAATCACTAGACACGCCAGCTCGTCGCGAAAAAATACGAGCTCTGGTTAATAGCCGATTCTACTTCCGTGCTATGTCTCAACGAACACTCGCACGCAACTGGAAAAAAGCCTCCGCTGAGCAACAAAAAGAGTTTGTTAGCTTATTTTCAAACCTTCTTGAAAACACTTATATAGGTCGAATTGAAGCCTACACTGATGAGCGCATAGATTATTTACGTGAAAAAAACAAAAACCCAAAACGATCTGTTGTTTTTACGCACATCGTGACCAAGTCAGCTGACATTCCTATCAACTACAAACTGGCAAAAAAAGGTGATCAGTGGCTTATTTATGATGTAATCATTGAAGAAGTGAGCCTTATTAGTAACTATCGTTCCAGTTATGCTGAAATCATTAAAAAAGACGGGATAGATGCCCTGCTTGCCAAAATGAAAGAAAAACTAAATACAGCTGACGCCAGTTAAAAATCAGCCCGCCTAATACAAGCCATTTTATATAAAACCAGTTATGCAGCACACGCTTAATGATCGAATGCTGACGTTCGCAGGGCTATTTCAGGCAGCGGGCCTGGTTAGTCGTACCGCCACTAAAGGCAAAATTATCGATAACTATGTTGAATCCAGCATAAACAGCCTATTCAAAATTAACACAGCTTCAGTTGAAGATATTTATGATGGCTCCATTCATTTGCGTTTTGGCCTGGAAATGCTCATGAACCAAATGAATAACAAATCAAAATTTCGCGATATTGAAGTAACGCGTTACGCAATTACTTTGTTGTATCTTGAAAAGAAACTCTCCAAAAACCCTGATATGTTACAAACTTTAAAAGAAGGATTGGATGTTGCTCAATCTCAAGCCGAGTACTTTTCTGCATGCCATGAAAATGTCATTGCCAGCCTTGCAGACCTCTATAAAAGAACAATTAGTACATTGAACCCAAAAATCATGGTGACTGGAGATGAAACCCTGCTTCAGGATTCAAACAATGCCAATCTCATTCGTGCACTATTACTCGCAGGTATCCGTTCTGCCATGGCATGGCGACAATGTGGAGGCAATCGTTTTCAGCTTCTTTTTAAGCGGAAAGCTATTCATACGGAAGCTAAAAACATTCTCGATAATCTCCCCAGCATCAACACATTGGTATGATATAATGGTCTGCGTCTGCAGACGATATTGCATCAATTCCGTCTGTCTTAGATTCAAAAGGACAACAAATTTAATATTCTAGAATACGGGAGTTCCCATGAGCAATAGTTTCAATTCACGCGCGACGTTAGATGTTAACGGGCATTCATACGAGATTTTTCGCCTAAAAGCTGTCGAAAATACAGGTCGACTCCCTTTTTCACTGAAAATTTTGCTCGAAAACCTACTTCGCCATGAAGATGAATTAAATGTCACGGCGGACGACATTACCGCTCTTGCTAATTGGGACCCTAAAGCAGAACCTTATACTGAAATCGCCTTTACACCTGCTCGCGTTTTAATGCAAGATTTCACTGGAGTGCCAGCCGTGGTTGATCTTGCTGCGATGCGAGATGCCATGGGTGCATTAGGCGGCGACCCGGAAAAAATTAATCCATTACAACCAGCCGAACTGGTTATTGACCACTCTGTACAAATTGATCAATCTGGCAGCCTGAATGCGATGCAATTTAACGCTGATATGGAATATCAACGTAATCAGGAACGTTATAGCTTTCTGAAATGGGGTCAAAAAGCCTTTTCTAACTTCAAGGTTGTACCGCCTGATACTGGCATTGTGCATCAGATTAATCTTGAGTACCTGGCACGCGTCACTTTCGCCAAAGAAAACAATGGTGTACTTCAAGCTTACCCTGACACACTAGTAGGCACAGACTCTCACACGACGATGATAAACGGCCTCGGAGTATTAGGCTGGGGTGTTGGTGGAATCGAAGCAGAGGCCGCCATGCTTGGCCAGGCTGTATCCATGCTCATTCCACAAGTTGTCGGTTTCCGACTAACAGGCGCATTACCAGAAGGGGCTACAGCGACTGACCTGGTACTAACCGTAGTAGAAATGCTAAGAAAACATGGTGTAGTGGGTAAATTTGTTGAATTCTTTGGAAGTGGGCTTGATCAATTATCTTTAGCTGACCGTGCAACAATAGCCAATATGGCACCTGAATATGGCGCTACGTGCGGCATTTTTCCTATTGATGACGAAACATTAAGTTATTTACAACTATCAGGCAGAGATGAGCAGGATATAGCGCTGGTTGAAGCCTATGCAAAAGAACAAGGATTCTTCCGCACTGCAGACAGTCCAGAAGCGGATTATACGTCTATCGTTGAGCTGGATATTTCTACTATCGAACCAAGTTTGTCTGGCCCTAAACGACCACAGGACAGAATACCACTCAAAAATTCAAAATCAATGTTTGTCACTGCTCTATCCAACTTGAAAAGTGAACGCAGCATTGAAAGCCATGCCGTAGATACAACTATCAATGGAGAAGACGTTAAAATAGATGATGGTGCCGTTGTCATTGCATCGATCACATCTTGTACCAACACATCCAACCCTTCAGTTATGATTGGAGCCGGACTGGTAGCAAAGAAAGCGAGCGATCTTGGTTTGAAAGTAAAACCATGGGTAAAAACATCACTTGCTCCTGGGTCATTAGTCGTAACTGAATATCTTAAACAAGCTGATGTTCTGGATGACCTTGAAAACCTTGGTTTCCACATAGTTGGTTATGGTTGTACCACGTGCATAGGTAATTCGGGTCCATTAGCCGCACCTGTATCTAAAGCTATTGCAGACGGCGATCTTTCAGTCACTTCCGTTATTTCTGGCAACCGTAACTTCGAGGGTAGAATACATGCTGAAGTACGCATGAACTACTTGGCTTCACCTCCTCTCGTCGTCGTATATGCCATTGCTGGCACCATGAATATTGACCTGAAGAATGACCCATTAGGTACTGATTCTAATGGTAATTCTGTCTACCTAAAAGACATATGGCCCACGCAAGCAGAAATTAAGGATGCTGTCCAAAGAAGTGTCAATCGTGCGGAGTTTACAAAGGCTTATGCTGAGGTTTACAAAGGCGAAGATCGCTGGATCAATCTTGCCTCGCCTGAAGGACAACTGTTTGATTGGCAACAGGACTCTACCTACATCAAAAACCCGCCTTATTTTGAAAATATGAGCCTGGACACTAAAGACGTCACTGATATTAAAGATGCGCGAGTATTAGCATTATTAGGAGATTCTGTTACAACAGACCATATCTCCCCTGCTGGCGCAATCAAAGCAGACAGCCCTGCTGGTAAATATCTTCTAGCGAACGGCGTTGCACAAGCAGATTTCAACTCATTAGGCTCACGGCGTGGTAACCATGAAGTGATGATGCGAGGCACATTTGCTAATATTCGCTTACGTAATCTGCTTGCACCTGGCACTGAAGGGGGAATAACCAACCATCAACCCAGCGGAGAGCAAATGAGCATTTTTGATGCTTCTATGAAATACCAGCACGACCAGGTTCCGCTTATTGTCATTGCTGGCAAAGAATATGGGTCTGGTTCTTCACGTGACTGGGCAGCCAAAGGTCCTCGCCTACTAGGAATACATGCAGTTATTGCTGAAAGTTATGAAAGAATTCATCGTTCGAATCTGGTCGGCATGGGCATCTTACCGCTCCAATTCCATGATGGCGAAAGTGCAACCACTCTCGGATTAACTGGAAGAGAAATTATTAATATTGAAGGACTTGGAGATGGTTCCTCGAAATCAGTTAAGGTTATAGCTACTTCTGAAAACGGATCTAGTAAGCAGTTTGATGTGCATGTTCGTATCGATACACCTCAGGAAGTAGAGTATTACCGTAATGGTGGTATTCTGCATTATGTACTTCGCCAGCTCGCGAAATCATAAATCGATTTATTCAAAGGGGCTGGCGATTGAATCATCACCAGCGCCCTTCTCATCATTAGATTAAATCAATAAACTCCTGATCATCTCTCTGACTGCCGCTGGCTCAAATGGCTTATCACATATCCCCGATACACCGGCCTGCTGAACTGCTGAGAGACGACTCTCACTTTCTTCACTAGTAACCATGAGAACAGGGATAGCCTTTTGCTCACTGTTCTCACGAATATACCGGGTTAGCGCTTCCCCATCCATTTCAGGCATATTGTAATCAGTCACGACAAGATCAAAATAACGCTCACCAAGTACGCCTATCGCCTCTTTTCCATTCTTCGCTGTATTAATATTCTCTATACCTAAATTATTCAGTACACGACATATATGATTTCGCGCAGTCAAGCTGTCATCCACAACCAGCACCATTAATTCATCAAGCGCTATATCTGATAACCCCTGGTCATCCGGCACAATAAGATCAACCGTTGCAAATAGTGCGCGCTTTAAATCAGCTGACTCAAATGGTTTTGGTAAAATTGCCACTACACCTGCTTGACGAATCGGATCAAGTTCAGCAAATGAGGTTTCACTGGAAATAAGCATAAATGGCACTGCTTCCAGCTGATCTGTGTTCCTTAGGCTCATAACAAGATCAGAACCGGTCATATCAGGCAAATACAGGCTACTTATCACCAAATCAGGTACTGATTGCTTGATGTTATCCAGAGCTGTCTGACCATCCGGAAAAAACTGTACGTTGGTTACATTCAAATTTGCCAAGCGATCACGGATGATACGACTTTGCATCGACGATGGCTCAACAACCATAATTGCCAGATCAGAAATAGGTATTTTGTTCATTTGTTATTTGTTAATCGTTAAAATTCGTTTCTTGAAATATTACATCGGCATTTTTTCTTCACACTTTATATATTCTTTTAATATAATTTAGATTAAATATAGAATATATCTTACTGTAATTATTGTATATTACTTATAATAATTGAGTACATACTCATAAATTAGGCCACAGATAAGCAATACTCACGGGACAATTTATTGTATTATTCCCATGGTAATTTTTATGCAGCCGTTAGGAGTAGGAATGGAATTAACATCACTAAATGCTATCTCTCCAGTAGATGGTCGTTATGGCAGCAAGACAGCTGATTTAAGATCAATCTTTAGTGAATTTGGTCTAATCCGACACCGCGTACTCGTAGAGATAAGATGGCTACAGGCACTGGCCAATCAACCAGAGATAGCCGAAGTTCCTGCTTTAAGCGAACATGCCAACAACATACTCAACGGCATAACGGACAACTTTACTGAAGAAGATGCCCAGCGTATAAAAAATATCGAGCGAACAACTAATCATGATGTTAAAGCCGTTGAATACTTTCTAAAAGAAAAAATTCAAGGAAATAAAGAACTTGAAGCTATCAGTGAATTCATTCACTTTGCGTGCACATCTGAAGACATCAACAACCTCTCTCATGCCCTCATGTTGCAAGCGGCTAGAACCGGAACCATTCTTCCTCTGATTAATGAAGTTATTAATGCACTCACATTACAAGCCCATGAGCTTGCAAACCAACCCATGCTATCAAGAACACACGGACAACCAGCCTCACCTAGTACTATGGGTAAAGAGATAGCGAATGTCGTTTATCGCCTAAGACGCCAAAAAGAACAAATCATCGTGACACCAATATTGGGTAAAATAAACGGCGCTGTCGGTAACTATAATGCCCATTATTCAGCATACCCTGAGATAGACTGGCAGTCATTTGCAGAGCAATTTGTAACCAGCCTCGGAATTGACTGGAATCCTTACACCATTCAGATCGAGCCACACGACTACATTGCCGAATTATTCGATGCCATTGCCCGCTTTAATAATATCCTCATGGACTTTTGCCGTGATGTCTGGGGGTACATTTCTGTTGGCTATTTCAAACAAAGAACTATTGCTGGTGAAATAGGATCATCTACTATGCCGCATAAAGTCAATCCTATCGATTTTGAAAATGCAGAAGGTAATTTAGGGATAGCTAATGCTTTATTTAACCATCTTGCCGCCAAATTACCTATTTCTCGCTGGCAACGTGACCTAACCGATTCCACCGTTCTTAGAAACCTGGGCGTAGGCGTAGCTCACAGCATGATTGCGTATCAGTCATGCCTAAGAGGCATTAGTAAACTAGAAATCAACGAGCAAGCTCTACTTGCCGACCTTGATACGAACTGGGAAGTACTGGCCGAACCAATTCAGACGGTAATGCGACGCTATGGTATTGAAAAACCATATGAAAAACTCAAGGAATTAACCCGCGGCAAACGGCTTGATAAACAGGGTATGCAAAACTTTATTGATACACTGGATATACCCGATTTCGCTAAGTCAGAACTTAAAAATATGTCCCCTGACAATTACTTAGGAAATGCTA
>Ga0316204_10005702_pt1 | contig 20150 bp, 16 predicted proteins | sample 6monrhotite_MG_2_FD_205661 | JGI IMG/M metagenome (GOLD analysis project Ga0316204, IMG submission 205661) | Microbial mat bacterial communities from mineral coupon in-situ incubated in ocean water Damariscotta River, Maine, United States -... | ecosystem: Environmental > Aquatic > Marine >...
AAGATCATTCTAGCTGTTCCCATCACGGCGATCACCACAAATCCGGTGGTGAGCCGGTAACGGGCGGGAAGTATGATAAGGTGCCGGAAGGCTATACAGGCACGGTTTATATTTGTCCGATGCATCCTGAAGTGCGCAATCCGGGTCCGGGGTCATGTCCTATCTGCGGGATGGGGCTTGAAGCTGATACAGCTACTGGCACAGGCGATGAAGGTCCGAACCTGGAGCTGATCGATTTCACCCGCCGTTTTTGGGTGGGCGCGGTGTTGACAGTGCCGCTGCTTATTTTAGCGATGTCGCCCTATGTTGGATTGGGCGCAATCAGGGAGTTTTTTGGTGAACGCGCTACACTCTGGATTGAACTAGCGCTGGGCACGCCTGTGATCCTCTGGTCGGGCTGGCCGTTCTTTGAGCGGGGGTATCATTCCTTCCGCACGATGAATTTGAACATGTTCAGCCTGATCGGCATGGGTACGGGTGCGGCTTATATTTTCAGTATCATTGCGGTGATTATGCCCGAAATTTTCCCGGATGGTTTTCGTGATGCCGAAGGCCATGTCGGGGTTTATTTTGAAGCCGCTGCCGTCATTGTGACGCTTGTGCTGTTAGGCCAGATTATGGAGCTTCGCGCCCGTGAGCGCACCGGCTCGGCAATTAAGGCGCTACTCGACATGGCGGCCAAAACCGCGCGTGTGATCCGCGAAGACGGCACGGAAGAAGAAATCCCGCTTGAGGATGTACAGGTCGGCGATCATCTGCGCGTGCGTCCAGGCGATAAAGTGCCGGTGGATGGCAAGGTGATTGATGGGCGCTCTTCGGTCGATGAATCCATGATATCGGGTGAGCCGATGCCTGTTGAAAAAGTGGCTGGCGATACGGTCACCGGGGCCACGATCAATGGAACCGGCAGCATGGTGATTGAAGCCACGCGGGTGGGCGCGGATACGATGCTCTCCCAGATCGTTGAAATGGTTGCCAACGCGCAAAGATCACGCGCACCAATCCAGAAATATGCCGATACGGTCGCCGGGTATTTTGTGCCCGTGGTAATTCTGGTTGCCATTCTGGCCTTTATTGGCTGGGCGATCTGGGGGCCTGCTCCGGCACTGTCTTACGGTCTTGTTGCTGCAGTGGCGGTATTGATTATTGCTTGCCCTTGCGCGCTTGGTCTTGCTACGCCAATGTCGATCATGACGGCTACAGGGCGCGGCGCACAGGCTGGTGTTCTCATCAAGAATGCCGAGGCACTAGAGCGTTTTGAAAAAGTAGACATACTGATTGTCGATAAAACAGGTACGCTAACGGAAGGGAAGCCTAAGCTGGTAGCTGTGCTTCCCGAAGATGGCCATGACGAGTCTGAGGTTCTACGTCTTGCCGCTTCGCTTGAACGTGGCTCGGAGCATCCTCTGGCCGAAGCCATTGTACGCGGCGCTGAGGAGCGCGGTGTTGAGATGGCGGATGCCACGGATTTTGAAGCCGTGACCGGCAAGGGCGTCAAAGGTGTGGTCGATGGTCACGCTGTGGCGCTCGGTAATGCTGCACTGATCTCCGATATGGGGCTGGAGAGTGGCGCACTTGTTGAAACCGCCAATGTACGGCGCGATGAAGGTGAAACCGTGATGTTTGTTGTGCTTGACGATGCGATTGCTGGACTGGTCAGCGTTGCCGATCCAGTCAAGGAAACAACGCCCGCAGCCTTAAAAGAGCTACACAAGCTGGGCTTCCGGATCATTATGGCGACCGGTGATAATGAACGCACGGCAAAGGCTGTGGCGGGACGGCTGGGCATTGATGAAATCCGCGCCGATGTTTTGCCGGAAGACAAAGCCCGGATTATCAAGGAACTTCAGGACCAAGGCTTGAAAGTCGCCATGGCTGGTGATGGGGTTAATGATGCGCCCGCACTTGCGCAAGCCGATGTTGGCATTGCGATGGGCACTGGCGCGGATGTGGCGATTGAAAGTGCAGGCTTTACGCTGATTAAAGGAAATCTGGATGGTATTGTCCGTGCCCGCCGCCTTGTGCGCGCCACCATGCGCAATATCCGCCAGAATTTGTTCTTTGCGCTGATCTATAATGCCGCTGGTGTACCTGTGGCAGCAGGACTTTTATTTCCGGTCTTCGGTATATTAATCAGCCCTATGTTTGCCGCGTTTGCCATGAGCGCGTCCTCATTCTCGGTTGTTATGAATGCGCTGCGCTTGCGGCGTGTTAAGATTTGAGGAGACGGCAAGTAATGACAACGGATAGCCTTAAAGGAAAGAAAGGATTGATCGTCGGTATTGCCAATGAGCATTCGATTGCCTGGGGCTGTGCCCGTGCCTTTCATGATGCCGGGGCGGAACTGGCGATTACCTATCTGAATGAAAAAGCGGAGCCGTATGTAAGGCCGCTGGCGGAAGAAGTCAAAGCACCGATTATCGTGCCGCTGGATGTCACCGATGAGGCGGAAATGCAGGGACTGTTCGAGATGATCGGTAATCAATGGGGCAAGCTGGATTTTCTTTTGCACGCGATTGCTTTTGCCCCGCAGGATGATCTGCATGGGCGGGTCACGGATTGCTCAAAGGAAGGCTTTCTTACGGCGATGGACATTTCCTGTCATTCCTTTGCCCGTTTGGCGCGGCTCGCCGAACCGCTGATGAATGACGGCGGTTGCCTGCTGACCACCACTTATTACGGCGGCGAGAAAGTGGTTGAGAATTATGGCGTGATGGGGCCGGTCAAGGCCGCGCTGGAAGGCCTGGTTAAGTATATGGCCGCCGAGCTGGGAGAGAAGAAAATCCGCGTCAATGCGCTTTCCCCCGGCCCTGTGGCCACGCGCGCAGCAGGCGGGATTGCGCATTTTGATGCATTACTGAAAGAAGCGCGTGAACAATCCCCCGCGCATGAGTTGATCTGCACGGACTGCGTGGGCGCCTATGCAAGATTTTTAGTGAGTGATGAGGCGCGGCTGGTGACCGGCAGCACGGTTTATATCGATGCGGGCTTTAACATCATGGCGGCGTAAGGAAGAAAAAAATGGACGGCTTTGTTGAGAACAAAACATTCGATGAGATCGAGATTGGTGACACAGCCTTTGTCGAGCATATGCTCACGCAAAAGGATATCCAGCTTTTTGCCGTCATGTCCGGCGATGTCAATCCGGCGCATCTGGATGAAGAATACGCATGCAGTGATATGTTTCACAAGATTATCGCTCACGGTATGTGGGGCGGCTCCCTGATCTCCACTGTGTTGGGTACGCAATTACCAGGGCCGGGTACGATTTATCTCAGTCAAACGTTTAAGTTTCTAAAGCCTGTGGCCATCGGCGATACAGTCACGGCGCGGGTCACCGTCAAGGAAAAAGACGATAAAAAGAAACGTTTGGTCTTGAAATGCGTCTGCCTCAATCAGGATGGCAAGGAAGTGATAACGGGCGAGGCGGAAGTGATCGCCCCCACGGAAAAAGTGCGGCGCAAGCGGATCAGACTGCCGGAAATCGAATTTAAGGACGAGGAATGTCCGCACCATCACCAGGCAATTTGCATGGTGCATGATCTGGACCCCCTCAAAACTGCTATTGTTCACCCGGCGGATGCCGCCTCTTTAAGGGGCGCTATTGAAGCTGCGGAAGACGGCATTATCGAAGCTGTTCTGGTCGGGCCGGAGGATAAAATCCGCGCCGTGGCCAAAGAGGAAAACATAGACCTTGCGCCCTATACCATCATCCCGACCCCGCACAGCCACGCGGCGGCGGAAAGGGCCGTGCAGATGGTGCGCGAGGGCCAGGTTGAATCGCTGATGAAGGGAAAAATTCATACCGATGAGCTGATGCTGGCGGTGATGGACAAGCAAAAGGGTCTGCGCACCGGGCGGCGGATGAGCCATGTAGCCATGCTGGATATTCCGAAATTCCCCCGGCCTTTGTATGTGACGGACGCTGCGATTAACATTAACCCGAACCTTGCGGCAAAAGTGGATATCGTCCAGAACGCCATCGACCTGTTTCTGGTCGTTAATAGGAGAGCGCCGCGCGTGGCCATTCTTTCAGCAGTGGAAACCGTCAATGCGGATATTCCTTCCACACTGGATGCCACAGCCCTGTGCAAGATGGCCGAACGCGGACAAATTACCGGCGCTTTGTTAGACGGGCCGCTGGCCTTTGATAATGCCCTGTCCGAAGAAGCCGCTGCGATTAAGGGTATCCACTCTCAGGTCGCCGGAAAGGCCGATATTCTGGTCGTGCCTGATTTGGAATCCGGCAATATTCTGTTCAAACAACTTGTATTGATGTCCGGGGCGCATATGGCTGGGATCGTGATGGGGGCGCAGGTGCCGATTATCCTGACCAGCCGGGCTAGCAGCGCCATCGCCCGCAAAGCCTCCTGCGCTCTGGCGCTATTAATGGTGCGTGACCACAAGGCCGTCCAGCCGGACACGGAATGCCACCATGAAACGACTCCCAAAATAGTGAAGGGAGGACGGTGACATGCGCGTTTTGGTCATCAACGCAGGCAGCTCCTCGGTCAAATTCGGCGTTTTTGACGATGGTAACCATATATTCAAACACTCGCTGGACGGGCTTGACCATATTGAAGCCGCGCTGGAGAAAATTCCCGGTATTTTAGCGGAAAACGGTTATGAGGATTTTGATGCCATCGGCCACCGTATTGCCCATGGCGGCGAGGCTTTTCTTGAGGCGTGTCTTATTGACAGTCAGGTGATCAGCGCCATTGAAAGCTGCGTGCCGCTGGCGCCACTACATAATCCTCCAAATCTGGCCGGTATCCGCATTGCGCAGCAGAATTGGCCGGATGTACCGCAAGTGGCCGTGTTTGATACCGCCTTTCACCAGACCATGCCGCAAAAAGCGGTCACCTATGCCGTGCCGCAGGAGTGGCGTGATCTGGGCTTGCGGCGTTACGGGTTTCACGGCACCTCGCATAAATACATTATGCAGCGCGCAGCGGAAGAACTCAGCAAAAGCCCGGAAGAACTAAAGATTATTAGCTGCCATTTGGGGAATGGCGCATCTATGTGCGCGATTGAGCGGGGCGCATCGGTCGATACCTCAATGGGCATGACGGCGCTGGAAGGTCTGGTGATGGGCACGCGCTCCGGCGATGTCGATCCTGGCCTCTTTGCTTTTCTTTACCGCACGCAAGGGTTAACGCCGGATCAGATCGAAAAGAGCCTGTATAGCGATAGTGGCCTGAAAGCGCTGGCTGGAACCAATGACATGCGCGTTCTTGAGGAACAAGCGGCGGACGGCGATGAAAAGGCGCAGCTGGCGCTGGATGTCTATGCCTACCGCGTCCGCAAATATATCGGCGCTTATGCCGCTGCAATGGACGGCACGGATGTACTGGCTTTCACAGGCGGTATTGGCGAGCATTCTGCCAGCATGCGCAAAAATATCTGCGAAGGGCTGGACTTTATGGGGCTGGATTTTGACGATGACCGGAATGCAGCCGTCAAACTGGAAGCCTATGAAGCGCCGCAAATTCAAAAAGATACTTCACAGGTCAAAGTGATCGTCACGCAAACCCGCGAACAATGGATGATCGCCAAAGAAGCCGAAGACATTCTGCGTAGCAAAACTGCAACCCAGACAGACAAGGAGATTCGTCATGGCACAGGCCGTTAAGAACAAGGAAAAAACCAAGGTGGAGATCAAAAAACCAGAGATCAAACAGGATAACGCACCAGCTTCTCCTTTCAAAGCAAAGAAAGAGGATAAGACGGATGATCAGTCAGCCTCGCCGTTCGGGGTCTGGAGCGATTTGATGGAGTATCAGATTGATGCCTTCCAGCGATCCGTGTTGTTTCTTGATACGTTGCGCCAGCGCGCCGATAATATGCTGGAGCATGAAAAGGCCGGAATGCCGCCGCCGCTGGATTTCAAATATGAAACGGTTCTGGATGCTCGAAAATTTGAGCGTCCGGCCAATTACGCGCTTTTGAAAATAACCGAGGCGGGCGAGGATTGCCTTGAAGACTGTCTCGATCCCGATAAGCCGCCGGTGATGATTGTCGATCCGCGCGCCGGGCACGGCCCTGGCATTGGCGGGTTCAAGCGGGATTCTGAAGTCGGGATTGCCCTGCATGAAGGTCATCCGGTTTATTTCGTTATTTTCTATCCTGACCCAGAGCCGGATCAGACAATGGGCGATGTGCTGGCGGCTTTGCGGCAATTTGTCGAAGAGGTTTCCGCCTGGCATGATGATAAGCCGCCCGTCCTGTATGGCAATTGTCAGGCCGGATGGATGCTGGCTTTGCTGTCGGCGGATTGTTCCGGGCTGGTCGGCCCTGCTGTGATGAACGGCTCGCCTTTATCCTATTGGGCGGGCGGTGAAGAGATGAACCAGATGCAGGTACGGGGCGGCTTGAGCGGCGGTGTCTGGTTGACTCGGATGATGAGCGATATGAGCAACGGCACCCTTGACGGGGCGTGGCTAGTGCATAATTTCGAGCAGCTTAATCCTGCCAAGGCGATCTGGGATAAATATTACAATCTGTTTGCCAATGTAGATAAGGAAAGCGAGCGGTTTCTCTCCTTCGAGCGTTGGTGGAGCGGGTTTTATTCCTTCAGCGAAGAAGAAATCACGGCCACGGTCGAAAATCTGTTTATCGGCAACAAAATCGAGCGCGGTGAGATGGTTCTGGACGAGCATTGTGCCATTGATCTGAAAGACATTAAAAACCCGCTGCTTATCTTTGCTTCGGAAGGCGATGAGATTACACCGCCAAGACAGGCATTGCACTGGATACGCGCCGTTTATCCCGATACCAAAGCCCTCAAAAAAGCCGGGCAGCGCATTGTCTATCTGATCAATCCGCATGTCGGGCATCTGGGTATTTTCGTCTCGGCCAAGGTCGCCAAGTTGGAGCACCGGGCTATTCTTGAAAACACTACGGATATTGAAAGCCTCAAGCCGGGGCTTTACGAGATGATCATCGACAATCCGACAGGCGATCCCGATTGCAGCCGCGATCAATATGATGTGCGTTTTGAAGAGCGCCTTGTCGAGGATATCTGCGAGAGCGTGCCGCAAGACTCTTTCGAGGCGGTTCGCAGCGTATCGGAAAAAAATGACGAGAGTTACAAACAGTTTGCACGCCCCTTTGTGCAGGCTTTCGCCAATCCGATGATGGCCGAGCTTTTGAAAACAGCACACCCGATGCGCGTTAGCCGCAAGGTGTTTTCTGAAACGCTTAACCCGGCCATGCTGCCCCTGCCTCTTGACGCCCAGAGCGTCAGAGATAACCGCAAAGCGGCGGCAGAAGACAACCCGTTTAAGGAGATGGAGCTTCAGACGGCGGAGCGCATTGAGGCCGCCATCGAAACCATGTCGGATTATCAGAAAAAATGGCAGAATGCTGTGTTCAAGGCCATTTACGGGTAAGAGGCACAAATGCAGGCGAAAAAAAAGATCGATAATGTAACCGCGCTGCCTTCCGGGAAAAAGACGAAAAATGCGGCGAAACATACATTCTGCGGTCCGCATATGAAGCTGCCACCTTTTGCCGTTATGGCGAAGGACGTGCCGCTGGCCGACCGGTTGCTTCATGCCGGAATGGGAAAGGTTTTTGGCTTGTCTCCGGCCTCGCTGGGCATGGCATACGCCGACTGGTTGACCCATTTGGCCATGGCCCCCGGCAAACAGGCGCAGCTGGCCCGCAGCGCAATGGACAAAGGAGCGCTGCTTGCGGCATTCAGCCGCTGTCAAGCTCTTGGACATGATCACGCGGAATGTTGCGCCGAGCCAAGGCCGCAGGATCGCCGTTTTGTCGATGAAGACTGGCAGAAATGGCCCTATAATTTCTATCAGCAAATCTTTCTCAGAAGTGAACAATGGTGGCAGGAGGCCACGGATGTGCGCGGTGTAACACAGCATCACGCCGCAGTGCTGCCCTTCGTGGCCCGGCAAATGCTGGATATGTTCTCGCCGCTTAATTTTGCGCTGACCAACCCGCATGTTGTCAAAGCCACCACCGAACAAGGCGGTTTCAACTTTTTCAGAGGCGCGCAGAATTTCATGGATGACGGGATGCGGCAGATAACCGGACAGCAAGCCGCCGGGATGGAAGAGTATAAGGTTGGCGAAAATGTCGCCGTGACCAAAGGCAAGGTGGTTTATCAAAACCGCCTCATTGAATTGATCCAGTATGCGCCCGCCACGGCAGAGGTTTATGCCGAACCCGTGCTGATCACCCCGGCATGGATCATGAAATATTACATTCTCGATCTCTCACCGGAAAACTCGCTGGTGAAATATCTGGTTGAGCAAGGCCACACGGTCTTTATGATTTCATGGAAAAATCCCGGCTCCGAAGAGCGTGACCTTGGCTTTGAGGATTATCTCAATCTCGGCATTATGGACGCGCTTAAAGCTATCAGCGCCATTGTGCCTGAACAGAAAGTCAATGTGGCGGGCTATTGCCTGGGCGGCACGCTGGCCGCTATGGCGGCGGCAACCTTGGCAAGGGACAGCGCGGATTCTCTGAAATCCCTGACCCTGTTCGCGGCGCAGGTCGATTTTGAGGAAGCGGGCGAACTCTTGATGTTCACCGATGAAAGCCAGCTTGCATGGCTGGAGGATACCATGTGGGAGAAAGGCTATCTGGACAGCAAGCATATGGCCGAAACTTTCCAGATGCTGCGCTCCCGCGATCTGGTCTGGTCGCGGATGGTCGAGAACTACATGCTGGGCGAACGCAGGCTACCGAATGATTTGATGGCATGGAACGCCGATGCCACGCGCATGCCCTATAAGATGCACAGCGAATATTTGTGTAGCCTGTTCCTGAATAATGATTTATCCGAGGGGCGTTTTGCGATTGAAGGCAAGCCCGTGGCGCTTACCGATATCCGTGTACCGGTCTTTGCCGTGTCTACGCAGCGCGATCATGTCGCGCCGTGGCGATCCGCCTATAAAATCCATCTGTTCACGGATACGGACGTGACTTTCGTTCTGACCAGTGGTGGACACAATGCGGGGATCGTCAGCGAACCGGGACATCCGCGCCGCACCTACCAGATTGCTACACAAAAGAATGCGGACAAATTCACATCGCCTGATGAATGGAGCGCCGCCACGCCCTCCCATGAGGGTTCATGGTGGGTGGAATGGCAGACATGGCTGGCCGGACAATCAAGCGGCAAAACCAAACCGCCCTCTATGGGTGCCCCAAAACGGGGGTACAAGCCCCTTCGTGATGCACCGGGTGAATATGTGATGATGAAATAACCAGAGAAAGGAAAAATCATGGATCAATTTACAGGCGATATCGCCGCCATGCTGGAGATTACGCTGATCGGCGCGGGGCTGGTGGTGCTATATTACGCGCTCAGGGAAGGCTCGAAGCTGATGAAGGCGGGCGCGTATATCATGATGATCGGCGGCGTTCTTGGCCTCATTTGCACCGGATATTGGTGGTTCAGATATCACGAGGCCGGTGTTTTTTACAGCCCTGTGAACAAGACCATTCATTTAATGCAACATAACGCCGATGATGCAGGCCATCATATTTTTCCCGAATAAGGAGCGCGGATGCATAAACGCAAACGCCATTTTGCCGTAGCGGGAAGAACCGCCAGCGCCGATCAATGGGCCAGCCTCATGATGATTGGTGCGCTGGGGCTGGCGTTGCTTTGTGTGAATTCGCCGCTGAAACTTTCCTATGATCTGTTTCATCATACGCCGGTGACGGTGAGTTTTGGCGCGTTTATCCTGCAAAAACCGCTGGTGTTCTGGATCAATGAAGGGCTGATGGCGTTTTTCTTTCTGGCCGTGACGCTTGAACTTAAGCGCGAGATTCTGGAGGGTCATCTGTCCGCCACCCGGCAAATGCTTCTGCCCGCCTTTGCGGCTTTGGGCGGGATGGTGGTTCCGGCGGCGTTTTATCTATTTCTTAACCGGGATGCGCCCGAATTGATGCAGGGTTGGGCGATTCCGACAGCCACCGATATTGCGCTCAGCCTTGGTGTGTTGTCTTTGCTCGGCAAGCGGGTGCCGGTTGAACTGAAGCTGTTTTTAGCCGCGCTGGCCATATTTGACGATTTGGGCGGCATTCTGATTATTGCGCTGTTCTATGGCAGCCATTTAACAGTGAGCGTTCTTCTCTTCTCGTTGCTTGGTATTGCGGCACTGTTTTTCCTCAACCGTTTCGGTGTAACCCGTGCTTCGCTGTATATCGTCATGGGTATCTTTTTATGGGCGACGTTTCAGGAATCCGGCATTCATCCGACCATGGCCGGTGTGGCGGTGGGGCTGGCTCTGCCTTTGCGGCTTAAAAAGTCCTGTACCCATATTCCGCTGCGCTTTGTCGAAGACGGGCTGCATCCGTGGGTCGCGTTTTTCATCGTGCCGCTTTTTGCCTTCTTTAATGCCGGGATCGTTTTGGGCGATATTTCTCCGCATCATCTGGGATCATCACTTTCGCTCGGCATTATGGCCGGGCTGGTACTCGGCAAGCCGCTCGGTATTTTCACCTTTGCATGGCTGGCGCATCTGTTTGGTTTTGCCAGTCTGGCCGCGCATGTGACCTGGCGGCAAATCTTCGGCGTGGCGCTGCTGGGCGGTATAGGTTTTACCATGGCGCTGTTTTTGAACGCGCTGGCTTTCCCCACTAACGGCAACCCGGAAATCGGTAGAATGGCAATCCTGATCGCATCATTGATATCTGCGGCGGCCGGATATGTATGGCTGCGCTTAAGTCTCCCGGATAAGGAGGCATAAAGCATGTGCATGTCCGAGCCTGTCAGTTTTGTTGCCGGAGGCATGTTGCTCGCAGGCGGGGCTTATGCGGCGTGGAAAGCCTATAAGATCAATATGCGTTACTTCCCCGTGGCCATGATGCCGGTGCTGGCGGGCATTCAACAAATGATGGAAGGCCATGTCTGGATGGGGCTGAACGACAGCGATCCGAATATGGTCTGGTGGGGGGCGATGGGATTCATCTTTTTCTCATGGCTGATGTGGCCGACCTGGATTCCTTTCGCCATCTATTTTCTGGAGCCGCCCGACAGCAAACGTAAACGGACGCTTTTGATGTTTGCGCTGTCCGGGCTGGCGCTGGGATTGACGTTATATATCCCGCATATGGTCAATCCCGACTGGGTCAAGGTCGCCATCAACAACCATTCGATAGCCTATGAGGATACGATGTTCCTCGATTATTTTATTCCGCGGGAACTGACGTATCTGATTTACGTGTTTCTGATCGTCACGCCGCCGCTGATTTCAAGCTATTTTCACATGCGGTTGTTTGGCTTGACGCTGATTGCCGTTATTGCTGTGGTCTGGGTGTTTCTGTCCTATGCTTATATCTCGTTTTTCTGCTTGCTTGCGGGCGCGGCGACACTGCATCTGATTTACATCATCGTTCACAATAAATGCTGCCGGGAATGCCCGGAGATCTTTAGGTAAGAACTATGGAACACGCCAATATAATCCCCCGTCTTAACCGCGCCCAAGGGCAGATTAAAGCCGTTGGCCGTATGATTGATGACGGTCGGACATGTGAAGAGATTATTACCCAACTGCGTGCGGCGCGCTCGGCCCTGAAAGCCATAGAACACGGCATTCTTGAGCAACATATCCGTGTTTGCCTGCTGGACTCAGCCGCAACTTCGAACGGGGATAAGCGGGAACAAAAGATTGAAACTTTAATGAAGGCGATTTGCGGGCATGGCAATTAGGGGAAAGATAAGGAGGTATCATGCGTATCATTAGAACCTATTTGAACATCATCACAACAAAGGGTGAGTTTCACGCCCTGGATGCCAAAGGAGAGATTGAGCGGGACAAGGCGCTGGACATGGCCCGGCAGCATGATGCGGCAAAGGCGGTGCTCTATTACTGCAAAGAGGATGCGCTTATTTCAGAGCCGGATATTCTGATCGACGGGGATGTGCTGGTGACGCAGGAGGATGATCTTTATTGAGGTTAAAAGTTTTCGTTATTGAATTGATAACCTTCTAATGTTAACGTACTTGGAATGAGCAGATTTTTTTTAATATTATCAGCGTTTGCCATGATCGTCTCCGTGACGGTCTGCGTTTCGCATGCTGCTCATGCCGATGTTGATACCGGATCAGAACTCTCCATAAGCATTGATGCCGACAGTCCAGAGGATACGTCCCTGGGCAGTAACGGTTGCGATATGTCTTGCGGCGGGTGCTGCGTTCACCACGCTGTCAACACTTCCCATGGAAACAGCGACCTTGCTTCTTTAAGCAAAGGAAAACTGCTTATGCCCGATACCACTCTGTTTGTATCGGATTTTATTTACGGCCTCAAACGCCCCCCAAAATCATAATTCTATAAGGCGTAGTGTATCCGCTTTTTGGCTCGTGCCATAAGCGGAGCGATTTTGCGACCTTATTTCTCAAGACTGCGCTTCGAGCCTGAGCGCCGCCTTACCCCCTTATTGACTCAAAAAAGGAAAACACGATGAAAAAATTACTTTATACGTCCGCGCTGGCTATGCTTTTATGGCAACCAACACTGGCCGGAGCCGAGACGCTGGACAAACAGGCGGCGCTCCAGATGGCGTTGCAGAATAACCCAACCTATAAGGCGGCGCTGGCCGAGATTGATGCGGCGGATGGTAGCAAATTACAAGCCTCACTTCCTCCTAATCCTGACGCTGTTTTTGAGATTGAAAACTTTGCAGGAGAGGATGATCAGGAAGGTTTTGATGGCGCGGAGATCACGCTCGGCATCGAGCAAACCATAGAGCTGGGCGGCAAGCGCGGCAACCGCACCGATGTGGCTGACTTCACCTATAAAATCACCCAAGAGCAAGCCAAGGCACAAGCGTTAAGCCTTCTTGCCGAAACCGAATATGCATTCATACGTGTGGCGGTGGCGCAGGAACGTATGGGACTTGCTGATAAACGCCTCACATTGGCGGATAAAACACACAGCATTGTTAAAAAGCGCATCGGCGCGGCGAAGGCTGCGGATATTCAACACACCAAAGCCGATATTGAAAAAGCGGCGGCGGAGGTTGAAAAACGCAAGGCCGAAAAAGAATTGGTCACGGCCAAAAATGATCTGGCGCGTCTGCTGGGCAGCATGGATAGTGCCAGCCTAGATGTAGAAAGCGATATTAGCGCATTGCCGGATATGGTCGATCAACAGGCGCTTATTGATGCTCTGAAAAACGCACCGCAATCACAGGCGCAGGAGTTTGCCAAGATGCAAGCGCGGTCGTCTTTAGATCTGGCACGATCTGCGGCTGTTCCCGATCCGACTTTCGGGCTGGGTGTGCGGCGCTTTAATGAAAATGACAGCACAGCTCTGGTGGCCAGCCTGTCTTTTCCGATCCCCGTCTTTAATCGCAATCAGGGCGGCATACAAGAAGCCAAGGCCAATATGATCAAGACGGATGCGCAAAGCTATGCAGCAGGGTTATCGCTGCGGCAATCCGCATTACAGGCATGGGAAAGCCTCGCCGCGTCACTGGAAGAAACCAAAAGTTATCAGAACGAGATTATCCCAAGCGCCCGCAAAGCCTATTCTCAGGCCGATGACGGATATAGCCGTGGGGCATTTTCGTTTCTGGATTTACTGGATGCGCAGCGCACCTTGTATGAGGTTCAACAAGCGCGGCTGGACAGCCTCTTAAGCGTTTATGAGGCCAAAGCACAAACCGATTTCTTGATGGGGACGCATAGCCCTCTGATAGAACAATTTTCTCAAGCAAATAATGAAGGACAAAACTAATGACCAGAAAACTCTTATCCATAGCAGTGCTGGGGCTTGCGCTTTTCGCATGGCAACTCACACCCGCAATAATCACTTCGGCTAAAGCTGAAACACAAGCGCATGATGATCACGGTCATGATGAACAAAAAGACCACGGCCATGATGACGGGCATGAGCATGAAGATGCCCATGATGAAACTGATGGTGACGAACATGGCGATGAGCATGATGAAGGTAAAACCGAAATCGCGCCAGACGCGGCAAAAAAAGCTGGCATCTCCATTGAAAAAGCGGCTCCGGTCATGATTGGAAAGGTCATTCCTTTAACAGGCCGCATCACGATCAATCAGAACGCTAAAGCCGAAGTGCGGGCGCGGTTTCCTGGGATTATCCGCAGTGTTAAGGCCAATTTGGGGGAACAGGTTAAAAAAGGCCAAGTGCTGGCCGTTGTTGAAAGCAATGAAAGCCTGAAAGATTACAATGTCACCGCTCCGATTGATGGCACTATTCTGGCGCGAAACACCAATCTTGGTGATGTGGCGAATGGTGAGCCTCTCTTCACGATTGCCGATCTTTCAACGGTCTGGGCAAAGTTCCATATCTTCCCGAAAGATGCGGATATGGTGGCTGCGCAGCAAAGCGTTCGTGTCCATACGCTTGATGAAGGCAAAGAACAAGAGGCCACCATCTCTATGCTTTTCCCTACTGCCGATGCCTTAAGCCAAACGCTGGTTGCTGTTGTGCCAATGGATAATAAAAACAGCATGTGGAGGCCAGGCACGACCATTGAGGGCGACGTTACCGTTTCGCAAAAACAAGTGCCTCTGGCGGTGCGCGAGTCCGCCCTGCAAAGCATGGAAGATCAAACGGTCGTTTTTGTAAAAATGGGAGATAACTATGAAATGAAACCCGTCAAAACGGGTGTGTCCGATGGGCGTTATATTGAGATCACAAGCGGTCTGAGCGCAGGACAATCCTATGTCAGTGAAGGCAGCTTTGTCATTAAGGCCGATATTTTGAAATCCGGCGCAGCGCACGAACATTAAAAAAATAGAGAGATAAAATTATGTTAGAAAAAATTGTTAAAGCCTCCATACACCATCGCTGGCTTGTTCTGGTGGGTGTTCTTGGGATATGTGCCTTGGGCATTTATAACTTCAAGCGCCTGTCCATTGACGCTGTGCCGGACATTACCAATGTTCAAATTCAGATTAATACGGAAGCCGCTGGCTATACACCTTTAGAGGTCGAACAGCGCATTACCTTTCCGGTCGAAACATCGCTGGCCGGTATTCCAAAACTGGACTATACCCGCTCAATCTCGCGCTACGGCCTGTCTCAGGTCACGGTGGTGTTTGAAGAAGGCACCGATATCTATTTTGCCCGCCAACTTCTGGCCGAGCGTCTTTCCGAAATCAAAAGTGAAATTCCCGAAGGCATAGAGCCGATGATGGGGCCAATCGCCACAGGTCTTGGCGAAATCTATATGTACACGGTGGAAGCCGAAGAAGGTGCGGTGAAAGAAGACGGCACCGCCTACACGCCGATGGATTTGCTGACCATTCAGGAATGGGTGATTATGCCCCAGCTCCGCAATCTTAAAGGCGTGATCGAGATCAATACGATTGGCGGGTATGAGCAGCAATATCATGTGATGCCATATCCCGAACAATTATTGGCCTATGATTTAACGATTGCCGATCTGATTGAAGCCTTAGAGCGCAATAACAACAATGTTGGCGCGGGTTATATCGAAAAATACGGCGAACAATATCTGGTGCGCGTTCCTGGGCAAGTTGAAGATATCGCCGATATTCAAAATATTATTATCGCCAAGCGCGATGAGGTCACAATCCGTGTGGGCGATGTGGCTGACGTTGCCCTCGGCTCACCCTTGCGTACAGGAGCCGCCACGCAGAACGGCAAAGAAGTCGTCCTTGGCACAGCGATGATGCTGATGGGCGAAAACAGCCAAGAGGTTGCGCAGCGCGTTGCGGCGAAACTGGAGATCGTTAATGACTCCTTGCCCGAAGGTGTTCACGCCACAGCCGTTTACGACCGGACTTCGCTTGTCGAGCGTACAATCAAAACGGTTGAGAAAAACCTTGTCGAAGGGGCATTGCTGGTCATTGTGATCTTGTTTCTTCTCTTGGGGAATTTACGGGCGGCGCTGATTACTGCGCTGGTTATCCCAATCGCTATGCTCATGACGATTACGGGCATGGTGGAAAACAAAGTCTCCGGCAATTTGATGAGTCTTGGTGCGCTGGATTTCGGCCTGATTGTCGATGGCGCGGTGATTATCATTGAAAACTGTCTGCGGCGTTTTGGTATGGAGCAACACAAATTAGGACGATTACTCACCAAAGAAGAGCGGTTTTCTTTGGCTGCAAAAGCTACAACCGAGGTGATTACGCCTAGCATATTTGGAATTTTAATTATCACGATTGTGTATATCCCAATCTTCTCACTCACAGGCGTTGAAGGGAAAATGTTTCATCCGATGGCCTTTACGGTTGTTGTGGCTTTACTCAGTGCGCTTGTGCTTTCACTGACATTCGTTCCGGCGGCTGTTGCCACTTTTATCACGGGTAAAGTGCATGAAGAAGAAAATAGGGTCATACGTAGTGCAAAACGCGGCTATGAGCCTTTATTGAAATGGAGCTTGCGTCATCCGGCAATGGTGATTTCCGCAGCTCTTGTTTTGGTGGCTATCAGTTTGTTTGGAGCCTCCCGCATGGGCGCGGAATTTATTCCAAGCCTTGATGAGGGCGATATCGCCATGCATGCGATGCGTATTCCGGGCACGAGTCTAACCCAATCCACGGAAATGCAGCACGAAGTTGAAAAAACGGTGCTGACATTTAAGGAAGTGAAAACCGTGTTCAGTAAAATCGGAACGCCGGAAGTCGCCACCGATCCCATGCCGCCGAACGTGGCAGATACTTTTATAATCTTAAAACCACGCAAAGAATGGCCTGATCCGTCCTTACCGAAAGCCGAATTGATTGAGCGCATGGAACAAGCTTTGGAAAAATTGCCCGGTAATAATTACGAATTTACCCAGCCGATCCAGATGCGGTTTAACGAGCTTATTTCCGGTGTACGGAGTGATCTAGCCGTGAAGCTTTACGGTGATGATCTCGACCAGCTTCTAAAAACCGCACAGGAAATTGAAGCGGCGGTCAAAAAAGTTGAAGGTGCCGCCGATGTAAAGGTTGAGCAAACCTCAGGTCTGCCGACCTTAAGCATTATCCCCGACAGGAAACGGCTTGATCTTTATGGCCTGAATATCTCCGATGTGCAGGATGTGGTGCAAGTGGCCATGGGTGGGCGTGAGGCCGGACAGGTCTTTGAAGGTGACAGACGCTTTGATCTGGTTGTCCGCCTGCCGGAAAAACTGCGAACAAATATCAAAAGCCTTGAAATGCTGCCGATCCCTCTGCCAAGCGCGGAACAGGAAGGCGCGGACGAAACCCCCGATTATGTACCTTTGAAAGAGGTGGCTGATCTGGATATCGCCTATGGTCATGCGCAGATCAGCCGTGAAAACGGCAAGCGGCGCATTTTTATCACTTCTAATGTTCGCGGGCGCGATCTCGCCAGTTTTGTAAAGGATGTACAAAATGTGGTGCGGGAGAAAGTCGATGTTCCTGCCGGGTATTGGGTGGATTACGGCGGGACGTTTCAACAGCTCATATCTGCAAAACAGCGTTTAATGGTTGTTGTGCCGATCTCGCTTTTGTTGATTTTTGGTCTGCTCTTTATGGCCTTTAATTCAGCGCGGGCGGCGATGTTGGTATTCTCCGGTGTACCGCTGGCTCTGACAGGCGGAATAGCCGCCTTGATGCTGCGTGATATCCCTTTATCCATCTCGGCAGGTGTTGGTTTTATTGCGTTGTCCGGTGTGGCGGTGTTGAACGGCGTGGTCATGCTGTCCTTTATCCGCGATCTGGAAAAACAGGGCAAGCCACTGGAAGAGGCTATTGTTGAAGGCGCATTAACACGCCTCCGGCCTGTCTTGATGACCGCTCTCGTTGCCAGCCTCGGCTTTGTGCCAATGGCCTTTAATGTCGGCGCAGGATCGGAAGTGCAAAGACCGCTAGCAACCGTGGTGATCGGCGGGATTATATCCTCCACCATCCTGACATTGCTGGTGTTGCCCGCTTTGTATAAATGGTTCCCCAGCCGGATCAGTATTCTGGGGAAGCGTAAAACTAAACCCAACTTAAACCAACCATCATAGAAGGAGAAAAAACTATGAAAACATTAATGTTTTTAACTGCCGCCGTGCTGACTATCGGCCTTGGAGCCGCTCAAGCCGGAGTGAGTGATTATACACCGGAGCAGATCAAGGAGATGCCGCGCTTCAGCAGCATTGAGCAACAACGTTGTCCTAAATCCCGCTATCGGTCAGTGAAAAAACGTCTCGAATGCAAAAAAGAAGTGCGTGTCGAGATTTATGAGAAACGCAAGGCCAGAGAAGCCGCTGGGAAATCTGCGAATGTCGAGCATTAGAGAAAAAATTTGCAATAAAAAAGGCGGAGGCTTATCTGAAAGAAAAGCGCCCCGCCTTTTTCCGGTGTTAAGAAATTACTGTGCGCGCTGCATTGATCCTGTTTTCGGGTCAACGCTCCAGCGGTCAACGAGAGTGCCGTCCTGCGTTACAATATCGCCTATGATATTGCCGTCTTCGCCTGTTTTCACAGTGCCGACTTTAAGGCGTGTATTGCCCTGCCACGATAAATCATTTTCAAGCATGGTGCGGACATGATCTTCTGTCAGCGCATCAACCGGAGCCATCGGCCCCTGACCACGCATCATAGGACAGGGACAATTTTTCATGCCCGTACAGCCCATCGGCATATTTCCCATGCCGCCACCCATCATGTTTTTGCCCATACCCATCATGCCTTGCCACGGAGCTTGCTGGCTTTGGGTTTCTTGTCCCTGCGGGGCTTGTGCCAAAACACCTGCGACCGGAAAAGCCAGCAGCGCTCCCGCCAGAGCCATTATCATTATAGATTTGCGTTTCATTGTGAATCTCCTTTTGTTTGCGTCTTGTCTTTTTATCGCAGTATGCGTATAAAATCTACAACTATTGTAGATTTTATCAAGGAGAATAAAATGCAACAGCAAAAACTGGCTATCGGTACGCTTTCACAGCAAAGCGGCTGTAACATTCAAACCATCCGCCATTATGAAGCTATCGGGCTGCTGCCACCACCGAAGCGAACAAACGGTAATCACAGGCTTTATAATCCTGACCATATTGACCGCCTCGTTTTCATCCGGCGCGGACGCGAACTTGGATTTTCCATCGAGGATATCCGCGAACTTTTTGAACTCAGCGAAAATCCCGATGCGTCCTGTGAAAAAGCCAGCGCTATTGCCAGGCGGCATTTGGAAAACATTCAAAAGAACAAGGCCAGCCTCAGCGCTCTGGAAAAGGAACTGAACGCGATGATTAATGCCTGCCCCAATGAGAAAAATTCCACATGTAGCATTATTGAGGCGCTCAGTAACGAACCAGCAAAGAAAGGGTTAAGAGCATGAAATCCTTATTAATGGCTGGTTTTTTACTTGCAGTGTTGTTTTTGCAATCCCCATCTTTCGCGCAGGACACAGAAGAATATCGCTCGGATATGACGCGCCTGAAACTTACAACAAATGTCGAAACCATTCCCTCCGGCGCACCGTTCAAGGTATTTCTGGACTTTGATCTGACGGAAGGCTGGCACACCTATGCCGATCCGCCTGGGGATTCAGGTCTGCCTGTCAGAATTGAGTGGACGTTGCCGCCTGACTTTAAAGCCGGAGCTATTGAATGGCCGCCAGCGGAAACATATAAGGATTTCGGGTTCACCACCTACGGCTATAGCGGAAAAGTTTCCCTGCCGATTACAATCACCTCGCCGAAAAAAACGCCCTCCGGCACCGTTATGCTCACGGCAAAAGTCGATTGGATGGTCTGTGAAAAAACATGCATCCCTGAATCCGCTGAATTTTCCCTATCGCTGCCTGTGGCAACGCAGAGCGCGGCTTTGGAACAACAAGCCGATGCATTTTGTCCTGGCTTACAAAAAATCCTGCAAGCCGCCGATTATCTTTTTGAAAACCAGTTGGGCGGCGAACATCATATTCCGCATGGCCGCGAAGGGGCGCAGACTTCACCATTTGCTTTGATGCTAGGCGATCAAAAATCATATATGTCGCTTATTATGATGGAGCCTGTATCCGATATGGAGCTTATGTCTCACTCGGTTGTCTGGCGCACGGATAATGCGGAGGAGCAAGCTAAATTATTGCGGGCGGGACAGGAAGCGCTGGCCGGAGAATGCACAAGCCTGTTGAACCTGACAGAGATGGTTGTTGATGGTGACAAATCTTATCAAAGCGCCCGCAGCCATTATCTTTTATCCGAACCTACGATTCATCTGAGCAAAG
>Ga0316204_10005704_pt1 | contig 20139 bp, 20 predicted proteins | sample 6monrhotite_MG_2_FD_205661 | JGI IMG/M metagenome (GOLD analysis project Ga0316204, IMG submission 205661) | Microbial mat bacterial communities from mineral coupon in-situ incubated in ocean water Damariscotta River, Maine, United States -... | ecosystem: Environmental > Aquatic > Marine >...
AATTGCCCCAGCCCGGTAGGCAGGACAATAATAGAAAGTATTAACACAATAAACAGTGTGCCGGATAACACCGCGAGGGCACCACGAAACTCAACTGTCTCGAGGAGTAGCGCACCAACAAAAAAACCCAAACCTTTTAATGCATTCTTGGAACCGGTTAGGACGGCAACCCATTTAAAAAGCGTCGAATCACTATTTTGCTTAGGTAACAGGGTTTTTATACTTGCCTTGGCAGACATTTTATTAAGATCTTTCGCTATTCCCGATAAAGCCTGAGCAGACATAACGTAGATAACAGACAACCAGCTATCTGGCACCATTAACATGGCGAGCGCAAAAATTTGCAGCGCCATACCAATATGCATTGTCAGATTAAGGCCTATTCGTGTCCCTAACCAACCGCCAATAAGATTGGTAACGATGCCAAAGAATTCGTAGAACAGGAACAGCGTCGCGACTTCAAGAGGAGAGTAGCCGAGTAAATGAAAATACAGCACGACCAACATACGGATCGCACCATCGGTCAGTGTGAATGCCCAGTAGCCACCGGTAATAATAAGATAATTGCGTAAACCTGAATCCATACTATTTTCTTCGCTAAAGATCTTTAGCGATAAATTCAGCGAGTTCCATCATTCGATTTACATATCCCCATTCATTGTCGTACCAAGCAAGTATTTTGACCTGAGTTGAATCGATGACCATGGTGGAGGGTGCATCAATAATCGAAGAACGTGGATCATCACGATAATCAACGGAGACCAGCGGTCTTTCTTCATAACCGAGGATGCCTTGCAGTTCATTATCGGCTGCCCGTTTAAACAAGGCGTTCACTTCATCAACAGAGGTTTGTCGTTTTGCCTCGAAAACAAAATCAGTCAGCGAGGCATTTAATAAGGGCACGCGTACTGCCAGTCCATTTAAACGACCTTCCAGTTCAGGAAAGATTTTAGTAATGGCCTTTGCTGAACCGGTCGAGGTGGGGATAAGTGATTCACCACAGGCACGGGCACGGCGCAGGTCACTATGGGCTTTGTCGACGATCCTCTGGGTATTGGTAATGTCATGGATCGTCGTCATGCAACCGTGACGAATACCTAAGCTCTCATGCATCACTTTAATAACCGGAGCGAGGCAATTCGTCGTGCAGGAAGCGGCGGTAATAATATTGTGTTGCTCGGGATCGTATTGATCATGGTTGATGCCGTAGACAATATTAATAGCCGGATCGGGAACGGGTGCTGAAACTAATACCTTCTTGATGCCGGCATCGAAGTAAACCTGTAAAGCTTGTTCAGTTTTAAATTTACCGGTGCAATCAATGACAAGGTCAATATCCAGCGTCGACCAGTCAATATCTGCTGGCTGTGCATGCGAGGAAACACTGATGCGTTTACCATCGACAAAGATCGCCTTGTCATCATAGTGGATATCGCGATCCCAGCGTCCGTGTACAGAATCAAATTCGAGCAGGTGTGCCATGCAGCGGCTATCACTCGCGACCTCATTGATATGCACAATGTCATAAGCCGTATTATCAAAACCGGCACGAAAGCCAAGTTTTCCCATTCGGCCAAAACCGTTGATTGCTACGCGTATAGGCATTGTTGATTCCTGATTTTGTTAAGGGTTGTTAGGCGCAACAGGCCGCGCCAGGGCGGTTTGGCATATCGCTAAGGTTTTGCTGATCAGTTATGAACGGTGTGCTTTGAGCCGTTGCCTGCCAGGTTTGACGGAGAATGGTTTCAATCCATTCAGGCAAGTCAGGGTGTAATCGATAATAGACCCAGAGTCCTTCACGCCGGTCTTGAACCAGACCTGAATCTCGTATTTGAGCGAGGTGACGGGAGATTTTTGGTTGAGATAATTCCAGCGCATAGGTTAATTCGCAGACACATAGCTCGGTATGTTCAGTGAGTAACATAAGGCTACGCAGGCGCGTGTTGTCAGCAAGAATGCGGAAAAGTGAGTCAGCAGTGATTTTCATGAACCACTATATACGGCAATCCATATATATGGTCAAACATATTTAGTTATATTGTTATAGATATCAGGCTTAGCTAATGGCATGACTGTCAGCAAGAAAATTCATTACCTCGGCTTCAGGTTTGAATCCACTAAACCGGCCTTGTTCTTTTCCATTGATAAAGAGAATGACCGTTGGAAATCCGCGTAGGCCATAACGGCCGGCAAGATGCATATTGTCATCGACCTCTACCTTGGCAAGCAATAACTCACCTTTAAGTCTGTCAGCTATTTTTTCCAGCACCGGAGTGAGCGCGCGGCAGGGTGGACACCATTCAGCCCAAAAATCGACGAGGATTGGTTTATTCGCAGAAGCCGCAATAACACGTTGGTCAAAATCACTTTCGTTTACATCAAAAATTGTCTGTTCATTAATTACCATTAAATCAATCCTGAAATTCTGCGCAAAACGCATTGTACGGGAGGTTATTTTTTGTGCAAATTACTTGATTTTGAGTTGCGATATCGGGTTTTGAAATAGGAATAATGCCTTTAGCAGTAATGACCTGCGACTCCTTGATAAGATTTTACCTCAAGCTAAAGAGCTAAGTGGAGGTGAAAAATCTATTTGGAACAGCAGCTTACGAGATGTTACAATTGTTAACAATTCAACACAATAATAAATAGATTTATACAAAATTAAATGAGCAGTATTGGGAGTTCATCGTGATTAATATTGATTTAACAGCACCAAGACCCGGACATTGGTATATCAACCGAACCGGTAAATTGATGAAAGTAAAAATGGTTATGTTTGGGAATAGTGGTCCTGAAGCTGTGCTTTTACAGTATGTTGAAGGCTCAACTATCACTATTAGTATGACAGATTGGGATTGTCTTGATTTGGTCGTACCTCGTTACAATCAAGGACAGGTTGTTCTCGAGTCTGAGCAATCTTTCTAGTTAATTATGGCTGCTTAAGCTGAGTTATTTCCGTAACCAGCTAAGGTGGCCTGCCTTCTGAAGTTAGTTGTACTCCTCCTATGTAACACGCTGTCATATTCATGCATAAAGCATGAATATGACAGCCAAGCTCTTTTTGTCACACTACTGTAATATCTGAGTCATAGAATCCCCGTATGAAATTACACTTATGCCTTGAAAAAAAGGTGAGCGGACTATGATGGCGCCGAAAGTTTTGTTGATTGAAGACGAAGCCCCGATTCGTGAAATGATGGCTCTAGCGCTAAGTAAGGCTGGCTACACTATTTTCGAAGCGGAGGATACGCGTGTCGCTCGTAAACTGATAACGGATGACCTGCCGGACATCATGATAGTGGATTGGATGTTACCCGGTGAAAGCGGTATTGAGTTTGTCAGATCAATTAAATCGGAAAAGCTGACCAAGAGTATCCCTGTCATTATGGTTACAGCTCGCGCTGAAGAAGATGATCGCGTGCGTGGTCTGGAGGTTGGCGCGGATGACTACTTATGTAAGCCTTTTTCACCGAAAGAATTGGCAGCGCGTATTAAGGCAATCTTGCGGCGCACTAACCCCCAACTAACCGATGCCCCAATCGAAATTAGTGGTCTACGCGTAGAGCCGGATAGTCATCGCGTATTTGCGGATGGCGTGCCACTTGATCTGGGGCCTACTGAGTTTCGTATTTTACATTTTTTTATCACCCACCCGGAACGAGTTTACAGTCGAGGACAGATACTGGATTTTGTTTGGGGAAATAATGTTTATATCGAAGAACGTACTGTCGATGTGCATATTCGCCGACTCCGTAAAGCGCTTACACCTGAATTCAATGTTCTTGTACAGACAGTTCGTGGCGCGGGTTATCGTTTCTCGACGCGGTCATAATCTTGAATCGTATTTTATATGAAGAATTCTGGCGACTGTTATTGTTATTAGCAGTCGTTCTATTGTGTTTCACACTGTTTGAAAATTTCTTTCTCTGGTTGTCAATTGCTATGGGTATCTATCTTGTATGGCATTTGCGTCAACTGAGCCGTCTTTCAGATTGGCTTGAGCGCAGGCTAACGAGTGACGCACCTGAAAGCAGTGGAATATGGGAAGACGTATTTATGCGCCTTTACCGGTTTCGTTTACGTAATAAACGTCGCCACAAACGCTTAGTAAGACGCCTATCGCGTTTTCAAGAAGCCGCGCAAGCAATGCCAAATGCGATTGTTGTGCTTAGTCAAGATAACAGTATTGAATGGTGCAATTCAGCCGCAACGCGCATGTTGGGTATACATACGAAAGACGATCTTGGCCAACGGCTGTTAAACCTGGTTAGGCACCCGCAGCTTGTTAGTTATATCGGTGCCGCTAATTATGAAGAACCTTTATTAATGCCAGCGCCAGTTAATCAATCACGTACATTGTCAGTTAGATTGGTTGCTTATGGAGATGATCAGTCATTGCTGATTGCTCGTGATGTGACTCGGCTACAGCAATTAAAGCAGATGCGGCGTGATTTTGTTGCAAATGTTTCACATGAAATGCGTACACCTTTAACCGTTATTAATGGCTATGTGGAAATGCTCAGAGATGACAAGTCATCAGTTAGCACTGAAAATCAAGAAATGTTGTTTCGCATTGATGAGCAATCGACACGTTTGCAGTCGATAGTCGATGACTTATTGCAGTTGTCGCGGCTTGAATCAGCAACGTCTGAAGCAAGCAGTGAAACGGTGAATGTGTCAGCAGTAATCGATAGTATTATTGACGATGCCAAAGAATTATCCGGTGAACAGCAGCATGAATTTTCGGCTGATATTGATCGGACGTTAAATTTGCGTGGCAGCGAAATAGAAATTCGTAGTGCATTCTCAAATTTATTATTTAATGCGGTTCGCTATACCCCTGCAAAGGGTGCGATTAGCATCAATTGGTATAAAGATGCCAAGGGTGCACACTTTGCCGTGCGTGACACGGGCATGGGAATTCATGCACATCATATCGCACGGTTAACTGAACGATTTTATCGTGTTGATGTGGCGCGTTCTCGTCATACAGGCGGCACCGGCCTTGGGCTGGCTATTGTGAAGCATGTATTGCAGCGACACGGCGGCAAATTAAATATTAAAAGTACAGTGGGAAAGGGTAGTGAATTTCGTTGTGATTTTCCTGTTGAAAAGATAATTATTAATAAGATTTAAAACTGTCATAAAAATGTCATAAATGGTTCATAACCATGTCATATGAGTAACGCAAAATACTTTTCCAGATACACTAACTGAAATTATATTAATTATCGCTTTACTTAAGGAGCGTATTAAAATGAAAAAATCTGTAATCGCATTGCTGTCACTGTGCAGCGTATCTCTAATGGCTGGTGCTGTTCATGCTAATGATGAGCTGCCTGTTTATCAACGTGCTAGTGGTGTTTCGGGTAATATCTCAAGTGTTGGCTCGGATACATTAGCTAACCTGATGACGCTTTGGGCTGAAGAATACAAACGTCTCTACCCAAATGTTAATATTCAAATTCAGGCAGCAGGTTCTTCTACTGCGCCGCCGGCTTTAACTGAAGGCACATCAAACTTTGGTCCAATGAGTCGTAAAATGAAAAGCAAAGAACTGCAGGCCTTTGAAAAGCGTTTTGGTTATAAGCCAACACCGATTAAAGTGGCTATTGATGCACTGGCTGTTTACGTACATAAAGATAATCCAGTTGAAGGCATGAGTATCCCTCAGGTTGATGCAATTTTTTCCCGTAACCGTAAGTGTGGTGGTGATGAAGATATAACGCGTTGGGGCAAGCTAGGTATGCGCGGCGCATGGACAAGTCGTGATATCCAAATATTTGGTCGTAACTCGGTATCTGGTACTTACGGTTATTTTAAAAAGAAAGCACTGTGTAAAGGTGATTACAAGTCTAATGTAAATGAACAGCCTGGTTCGGCTTCAGTGGTTCAATCAGTATCGGCATCAATCAATGGTATTGGTTACTCTGGTATTGGTTATAAGACATCAGGCGTTAAAGCCGTTGCCTTAACTAAAAAGCCAGGTAAACCATTTGTTGCAGCAACTAAAGAAAATGCGGCTAATGGTACATACCCTTTATCACGCTACTTATATGTTTATGTAAATAAACATCCTAACAAAGCACTTGCTCCACTTGAGCGTGAATTTGTGAAGATGATTTTATCCAAAGTAGGACAAGAAGTGGTTGTTAAAGATGGTTATGTACCACTTTCCAAGAAGATCGCCGAGAAAGAATTAGCGAAGCTTAAATAAATTAGTAATACAGTAACAAGGATTGTTACAGGGCCCCGCTAATGCGGGGCTTTTTTATGGGCGCTGTTTTACGCAGTCTTTAATTTGTCATATTGGTGACATTAAAACTTCATTTTTTGTTCACTTCACTGTCATCTTGGTTTTTCATAATACTGTCTCAAATTTAATACATATGTTTTATTTCGGAGACAAGAATCATGGCACATAAAAATCTAAAGTTAACTAGCCTGGTGGCAGCAGGCTTGCTAAGCACGCTGACTATACAGGCTCAAGCAAGTGAAAAAGAATTGCTTGATGTACTTTTAGAAAATGGCGTTATCAGTAAAGGCCAACACAAGGCCTTAGAAAAGAAATACGCTAAGAGCAATGGAACAAAAATTAGCACTAAGGGTGGTATTAAGGCCAAGAGTGCTGACGGAGAATATGCATTCCAGTTTGGTGGTCGCGTCATGGTTGATGCCGGTTATTCTAATGAAGATAAAACACCGCTTGAATCGGGTACTGAATTCCGTCGTCTTCGTATGTTTGCAAAAGGCACATTGCATAAAGATTGGGGATACAAGGTTCAGGTAGATTATTCTGATGACGCGTTGGCCATTAAAGATGCCTACATCTCTTACAAACCATGGGGTGTTACAGTCGGTAACTTTAAACAACCAATTGGTCTGGAAGAGTTAACGAGTTCGAAGTACACCACCTTTATGGAACGTTCATTACCCGCAGTGTTTGCAACAAGTCACCGTATTGGTCTTGGTGTTAAGCGCGGCGGTAAAAACTGGAGTCTTGCCGGTAGTGTCTATGGCGGTCAGTCAGCTGATGATGAAAGTGGCCAAGAAGGTTATGGCTTTGGCGCACGTGGTACCTTTGCACCCATCGCAGAAAAGACTCGCGTTGTTCATTTAGGCGTTGCCCTGGCACGTGAAGAGCCTATCGATGATGGTGATGATATTCGTTTCCGCCAACGTCCTGAATTCCATGCAGCAAGCACACGTTTGGTTGATACCGGCACTATTTCAATGGTTGACAATATCCAGCGTTACGGTCTTGAAGCTGCAGCGGTTATGGGTCCCTTCTCTATACAAGGTGAATACCTGAAGGCTAGCGTCAGTCGCGAAAGTGGTTTCTCAGATGCTGATTTTGATGGTTCATACATCTCGGCTAGTTACTTCTTAACAGGTGAATCTCGTCCATACAAAGCCAAGAAAGGTGTATTTGGACGTGTTAAACCAAAATCTAAGTCAGGTGCCTGGGAAGTGGCAGCACGTTACAGCACGCTTGATCTGGATGATGGCGCGATTCAAGGTGGTGAAGAAGATAACTGGACGCTGGGTCTTAACTGGTACGTGAATCCACATGTACGGATTATGGCTAATTACATCGATGTTGATGTTGAGAAGGCCGGTGTAGACGACAATCCAAATATCTTCGCAGTAAGAACTCAGATCGATTTCTAGGAAGGAATATATAACTAATCAAGGATGGCAGTACACGGGCCCCACTCATCTGAATTGAGTGGGGCTTTTTTATTGCTCGCCCAGATAAATACGAGCTGTCCAGGGCCCCATCCGGAGCATGAAAGCTTCATGACAGTGGTTATTTTTTGTACATAGTTTTGTCATATTCCTGTCATATTTCAAGCGTACCCTCTCGTGTATGTCTACATCCACTAAATTTCGCCAATTTAAAGATCGGTCACTTCGAACGATTGTCACCATGGGTGGCAATTTTGTTATTGTTGCTATCTTATTGATATTTTTGTATTTATTGTATGTTGTTGCCCCCATGTTCGAGGCAGCTGAAGCTGAATCTGTGGCCACTTATAGTCTTCCTGGTACGGGTAATACCTTGGCACTGGCTTTAGAAGAGCAAAATGAGATTGGTGTGCGCTTCACTGATACGGCTGAAGCGATATTTTTCCGTACCAATAGCGGAAAAACAGTGAGTCATTTTCAATTAGGTTTACCTCCTAAAGCCACAATAACCAGTTTTTACATGTCGGATACAAATTCGTCGGTGGCGGCGTATGCCACAGATAAAGGTCAGGTCTTACTGGCAAGCCACAAATATCGAATTACCTATCCCGATGATAAACGCTTAATTACGCCATTTATTGACTATCCTGTGGGACAAGATGCGTTACAGGTCGATCCTGAGAAACAGCCAATCATCAAATTAGCAGCTCAGCTTGGCGAAGAAGGGCATAGTTTCGTCGCGTTAACGGCGGATCAACGATTACTACTGACTCGTTTTAGTAATGAAGGATCGGCATTGGATGAAGACGAGGCTGAACTAGTCGCTAACACGATTAATTTGCCGCTGCCAGGTATTGATGTTGATTTCATCTTAATGGATGAAGAACAACGCGTGCTATATATCGCCAGCCACAGCGGGGAAATGGTTCAGTACGATATTAGTGACCAAGATGCAGTAGTGATTCAGCAGCGCAGTCATATTGTTAAAGCAGATCGAAAATTAGAAAAATTAAGCTGGTTAACCGGAACTATTTCTTTACTGGTCGTTGATTCAACGGGTGTTACCAGCCAATGGTTCCCTGTGCGAGATGGTGGCAATTTTCCAATTCCTACTTTTATTCGCGAATTTGAGAGTAAGGCTAAAGTCACAGCTATTGCTGCTGAAAATGCACGTAAGGGCTTTGCGGTTGTGACTGAACAAGGTGATGTCGAAATTTTCCATACAACCGGGAATCAGCAAGTTCTTAAAAAACCGATCGCAGCGAAGGAAATTGAACGCCTGATTTTCTCACCGCGTTCAAATGCCTTACTACTCGAGTCGAGTGATAAGCAAATCCACTTCTGGGCAATCGATAACGAGTATCCAGAAGTCTCATGGTCTTCACTATGGGGTAAAGTTTGGTACGAAAGTTATCAAGAACCTGAATATATCTGGCAATCATCTTCTTCATCGAATGACTTTGAAGCGAAGATGAGTTTGGTACCTATCTCCTTTGGCACGATTAAAGCGGCATTTTACGCCATGATGATTGCCGTACCCCTGGCAGTATTGGGTGCAATGTTTACCGCGTATTTTATGGCGCCGAGGATGCGCAGAGTTGTTAAGCCAAGTATTGAAACCATGGAAGCATTGCCTACTGTGATTTTAGGTTTTCTAGCTGGACTTTGGTTAGCGCCATTAATAGAAAATAATTTACCCGGAATTTTTAGTTTATTGTTTGTGATGCCATTCGCGGTCCTCCTTGCGAGTTGGGGTTGGACACGCCTGCCAAGTTATGTGCGTCACAAAGTACCGGACGGTTGGGAAGCTTTCTTGTTGATACCGCTTGTCATTATCGTTATATACACATCATTAGGTTTAAGTCCTTTTCTGGAAAATCAGTTTTTTGGCGGCGACATGCGTAGCTGGTTAACTAATGAGATGGGAATTAGTTTTGATCAACGAAACTCTATTGTTGTTGGTTTAGCAATGGGCTTCGCCGTTATTCCAACTATTTTTTCGATTGCTGAAGATGCCATTTACAGTGTGCCGAAGAGTCTAACGCATAGTTCATTGGCCTTGGGGGCAACGCCATGGCAAACCATGTGGCGAGTCGTATTGTTAACAGCAAGCCCCGGTATTTTTTCAGCGATTATGATTGGCTTTGGTCGTGCGGTGGGTGAAACCATGATTGTTTTAATGGCAACGGGCAACACACCCATTATGGATTTCAATATTTTCGAAGGTATGCGTACGTTATCGGCCAATATTGCTGTTGAAGTACCTGAGTCAGAAGTGGGTAGTACACATTATCGAGTATTGTTCTTAGCCGCGTTGGTGTTATTTAGTTTCACCTTTTTCTTCAATACGATTGCCGAGCTGGTGCGTCAGCGCCTGCGCCGCAAGTACAGTAGTTTATAGGGGTTTATGGTGGCGAAACCAACTCTAATGCAATGGTTTAAAGGCGGAAGTCCCTGGATATGGCTTAGCGCAGCAGCGGTTAGCATCAGCCTGGTCATGGTATTTGGTCTGTTGCTATTAATCGGTCTGCGTGGTCTGGGTTATTTTTGGCCAGCAGATGTACTGGAAGTGAAGTACCAACAAACACCCACAGAGATCGTAACGGTAGTTGGTGAAATACAATCGAAAGAAGTCGTTAATGCTTCACGTATTCGTGAAGCTGGTGGTTTTGTTCCAGAAGGCACTGACACCGTAACACGTTTACTTTTAAAGATTGGTAACCGTGAAATTAATGGATTGGATTTTCGTTGGATAAATGAGCCTGAAATGATCAGTGAGTCTCATCCAGCAGAGATGGTTGTACTGGAACGTCGAGAATGGGGTAATTTTTATGGCTATCTTGATTCAGTAAAGATAAAGGGTGAGTCTGTTGCCAGTGGTACGGAGGCATGGTCTGTTTTTCTTGAGCAACTAGAAAAAACGAGTGAGATATTTGACAAAATAAAAGGAATCCATGTCGGTGCTATTGGTTCGATTAATTATGATATTGAGGAACTGCGTTTAGCCAAGAGAAGTTTAGAGCTAGAAGGCGTGACAGAGAAGTCTGCCTATAACGAGATCATTCAGCAGCGCAAAGAGTTAAATAAGAACTACCAATTGTTACAAAAAGATCTTGAAGTACTTTACCGGGATATAGAACAGGGTAGTGCGGTGTTTAGAACAGTTGATGGGTCGACGGTTGAACTGTCGTTATCTAAAATTGTGCGTGCTCATAAACCCAATGCAATGAGCATCCCTGTGAAATGTTGGCATTATCTTAAAAAGCTTTGGGAATTTGTTAGTGATGAACCTCGTGAGGCCAACACCGAGGGGGGGATCTTCCCTGCTATTTTTGGCACGGTGATGCTGGTTATCATTATGTCTATTTTGGTTACACCATTAGGCGTGATTGCAGCAGTTTACTTGCGCGAATATGCAAAACAGGGACCATTGACGCGCTTGATTCGAATTGCGGTTAATAATTTAGCAGGTGTGCCCTCTATTGTTTATGGTGTGTTTGGCTTAGGTTTTTTTGTTTATTTCCTTGGCGGTAATATCGATCAATTATTTTATCCCGAAGCATTACCTACGCCGACGTTCGGTACCCCGGGGATAATGTGGTCAGCACTGACTTTGGCCCTGTTGACGTTGCCGGTGGTGATTGTGGCAACAGAAGAGGGTTTAGCACGTATTCCTACGTCTATTCGTGAAGGTAGCATGGCGCTTGGTGCGACAAAGGCAGAAACTTTGTGGCGAATTATTTTACCGATGGCAAGTCCCGCCTTGATGACAGGTATGATTCTTGCGGTTGCACGTGCTGCCGGCGAAGTGGCTCCTTTGATGTTGGTCGGCGTGGTAAAACTGGCACCATCGTTACCTCTCGATATGAACTCACCTTTTATTCATCTTGATCGTAAATTTATGCATTTAGGTTTTCATATTTACGATGTAGGTTTTCAAAGTCCAAATGTAGAGGCCGCTCGTCCACTGGTATATGCAACAGCATTGTTGCTGGTAGTAGTTATTGTGGCATTGAACTTAGCGGCTATTTGGGTTCGTAATCATCTTCGTGAAAAGTATAAATCATTGGAATAATGTGATGACTGAAACAACATTAACACATGCTATTGATATGGATGCGATTGGTCGTAGTGATACGGCATTGCAGCTCGCAAATGAAAAAATTCGTCTTGAGACAAAAGGCCTTAATTTATATTATGGCGAGAAGCAGGCGTTGGACGATATTAGTATCGTAATACCACAGAACCGTGTTTCGGCATTTATTGGTCCGAGTGGTTGTGGTAAGTCGACACTGTTACGCTGTTTTAACCGCATGAATGATTTGGTTGATGGTGTACGGATTGAAGGCGAAGTGTTGTTGGAAGATGAAAACATCTATGACAAGTCGGTAAATATTGCCAGCCTTCGTCAGAGAGTCGGGATGGTATTCCAAAAGCCAAATCCTTTTCCAAAAACAATCTATGAAAATGTTGCTTACGGTTTACGCTTGCAAGGAGTGAATAATAGACGCGTCCTTGATGAAGTGGTTGAGACAGCTTTAAAGGGAGCGGCGTTGTGGGACGAAGTCAAAGATCGTTTGCATGAAAATGCCTTGGGTATGTCGGGTGGTCAGCAACAACGTTTAGTGATCGCACGTGCGATTGCGATTGAGCCAGAAGTTTTATTATTGGATGAGCCGGCTTCTGCGCTTGATCCAATATCGACGTTAAAAATTGAAGAATTGATTAATGAGCTGAAAGATAGGTATACGATTGTCATTGTGACGCATAATATGCAACAGGCTGCACGTGTATCTGATTACACCGCCTTTATGTATTTGGGCAAGATGATCGAATTCAGTGATACAAAATCATTGTTTACTAACCCTTCAATGAAACAAACAGAAGATTATATAACCGGACGTTATGGCTAAAGGGATTAATAGTTATGAATAAAAATGATCTTGGAAAACATATTTCCCAGCAGTTCAACACAGAACTGGAAGATGTGCGTAATCGGGTCTTGACGATGGGCGGTCTGGTTGAGCAGCAGTTGACAGATGCTATTAAAGGATTGGTTGAACGTGATAATGATTTAAGTGAAGCCGTTATCCAAAATGATTATAAGGTCAATGAGATGGAAGTCTCGATTGATGAAGAATGCACGCAGATTATTGCGCGGCGTCAACCGGCAGCAAGCGACTTACGACTGGTGATGGCGGTTATTAAAACGATTACTGATCTTGAACGTATTGGCGATGAAGCTGAACGTTTTGCAAAAATGACTATGCAGCACACTAATGAACAAGCGGCATCGCGCCATTTTGGTAGCGTCGAAGCGATGGGTGAGTTGGTTAGACAGATGCTACATGGTGCGTTGGATGCCTTTGCGCGTATGGATGTCGATGCCGCGAGTAAAACCTGGTTGGCCGACAAAAAGATTGATAAGCAATACGAAAGTATCACGCGTGAATTAATTACTTACATGATGGAAGATCCGCGCTCAATCCCGTGGGCGCTTGATGTGCTGTGGGCGGCACGTGCGCTTGAACGTATTGGTGACCGTTCAGCTAATATCTGTGAATATGTTATTTACTTTGTGAAAGGTAAGGATGTTCGACATACCACATCAGAGCAAATGAAGCTTGAAGCTTCCGAAAATAACTCTTAATTATTTTCGTTGCTGTTTAGAAAAATCCAATAATTTTTCTATAGGCTTGATGGCCTTTGCCTGAATAGCGGGGTCAACATGGATCTCATTGGCACCACTCTCTAATACTTCAGCAAGATTGCGCAGGTTATTCATTGCCATCCACGGGCAATGTGCACAGCTGGTGCAGGTCGCACCAACACCGCCACTGGGTGCTTCGATAAATTTCTTACCCGGTGCGGCTTGTTTCATTTTGTAAAAGATCCCATTGTCGGTCGCGACAATAAAACTTGGGTTGTCCATCTCTGCAGCGGCTTTAATCAAACCTGTCGTTGAACTCACCACGTCAGCAAGTTCAACCACTGCAGCAGGTGACTCAGGGTGAACCAATACCGCGGCTTCCGGATGTTGTCGTTTCAGCTCGGCAAGTTCTTGGGCACGGAATTCATCATGGACAATACAACTGCCTTGCCAAAGCAGGATATCCGCACCTGATAATTTCTTGATGTAACTACCAAGGTGGCGATCCGGTGCCCAGATGATTTTCTCGCCACGTTCGACTAGATGTTTAATAACATCAACCGCAATACCGGATGTCACCATCCAGTCGGCACGCGCTTTTACCGCTGCGCTGGTATTGGCATAAACCACCACGGTGTAGTCTGGATGCGCATCACAAAAAGCACTGAACTCATCGACAGGACAATTCAGGTCGAGAGAACATTCGGCATTAAGGTCGGGCATGATGATGCGTTTTTCAGGATTGAGGATCTTGGCGGTCTCACCCATGAAACGCACACCGGCAACAACTAAGGTGCTGGCGGAATGTTGATGGCCAAAGTTGGCCATATCGAGAGAGTCAGAGACATAGCCTCCTGTTTCCTCTGCGAGCTCTTGGATATCTGCATCCACATAATAGTGTGCAATTAGAACGGCATCCTTGGCTTTAAGCAGTTCGCGGATGCGTTGTTTGAGTTGTTTTTTTTCTTGCTCGGAGATATTGGGGATTGAATAGGCGACATGGGCAGCACTGGCAGCGGCTTTGCGTACGCTATCATCGTCCACCATTGGCATTAGTAGTTGCCGAGTCATCATTTACCCGCCTCATTGTAACAGTCTGCATTAGAACAGCTTGTATCGATAGGAATAATAACCCATCAGGGATAGATGATGGCTCGATTTACCTTACTAAATTCTTTTTCACGTTGCTCGAGCAATTTACCAAGCAGACCAGTAACGCTCGGATCAGCATTACACCAGCGTGTGTAATGCTCCGCGCCATTTTGTTGATAGCGCTGGCCTTCTTCTTCGTTGAGGGTGTTTAGGCAACGATTCATCAGGCCACTAATCTCATCAGCACTCATGTCTGAAAGGTTAGGGAATAGCAGCAAAAGGGCTGCATAACGCTCGGATTCATTGAGTTTATATTTGGCAGCTTCCACGCTAATCGCGCCGAAGGCGTAGCAGTAGAAAAGGGTGTGGTGATTCGGGATCATGAAATCACGTTGATCCACATTGGTTTTAACGCTGCGCATAAATACTAATACGGCACGAGCGCTGATTTCGATATTTTTATCAGGGTCGGAACTGCTGCTAAAGATCGTCTTGAGCCAGTTTATCATCTTAGTTTAAGCAACTTGCAAACCGCTACTAGACCAAGCGATCATACCACCGCGCAGATTGTGTACGTTGTTTTTGCCATTTTGCATTAACCATGCCGTGCATTGGCCTGAGCGAGCACCGCTATGACATACCAGAACGACTTGTTTATCATCGCTGATTTCATTGGCGCGCAATGGAAGGCTAACCATGGGTATATTAGTCATTCCGTTAATCGCACCGGCGGCAACTTCTTGTGGCTGGCGAACATCAATAATCTGGATCTTGTCGTTATTGGTATTTATCAATTCGACGAGCTCACCAACATCAATTTCATTAATTACCATGCTCAAAACCTCAATAGGATTCAATAATTGACGCGCATTTTATATAAGATTTAACTAATATACAAACTAGACTGTTTTTGTCAGGGATTAAATACCGTTTTATATTGGTATAATGAGAGGATATTGTGCTAAACATATGAATAATAATGAAACATTTACGGAATTTGGCTATTCCACGATCTGGTATACTCACCATTGTTAACGAATGCAGCTGCCACTTCACATGAATGACGTTTATTCAAATCACATAACGCGTGTCAGTATGGTGATTGCGCCATTCTTTTTGTTTGGCATGATTAACGGTGTTTACAATGCGGCTTTAGCGCAAACCTCGCCATGGTTATTTTGGCTGGCGGACGTGCTCGGTTGGATTGCGTTGCCTTCGGTCATACTCTTTTATATATATCGTTACTATGGCGTTGGCTTAGCTGACTATGGCCTTAAAAAATTCGCCAGCGCTCAGCAGCGTCGTGAAATCATCAATTGGTCATTTCTGGCGACGTTTATACTGAGTATTTACTATTTTTCGTTTGGCTGGCTCGCTCGTGAGTTCATTGCGGTTTCTCCTTCATCATTTAGTTACGGCGGAATGGTGCCGGAGGGGAATGCGCATTATATTGCGATTTTTTACCTCGCCATCACGGCAGCGGTTTTTGAGGAAGTATTTTTTCGTGGCTTAATTTGGCGATTAGTGTATTCATCGACAACCAGTTATAACAAGGCGATAGTCTATGTTGTCGTCTCATCAGTGTTATTTGGCTTAGTACACTGGGAAAATGGCCTAGCCGAAGTATTTTCTGCAATGGTATTTGGGCTTATCGCATGTATCTTATATCTTCGCTTGCATAACCTGATTCCACTGATTGTTGCGCATTTCTTTATCGATATGGTTAATTTCTGGTAGCAGAACCTTCTGAGATACAATGATATTACGAGGAGTTTTTCTGTTAAAATAAAGCTTACTAGATATTTAATAGGGATAATCATGGCTAAATTATTTTCAGACACATGGATGCAGTTATTTGCGGAAGCATGGAATGACGATGCAGAAATGACCGCTTCCCTTGGAACAGAAAAATTCTCAGCAGTTATTGGTTTTGGTTGCAAAGGGGATGAATCGCCAATGGGCATTGTTGATGTTTCTAATGGCGAAGTAATTTATGCAGGTGACTATCGAGCTCAAGTGCTTGATTGGGATCTGCGTGCAGATGTAGATGCTTGGAAAGAGTGGTTAACCGAAGGGTTCGGTTTTGATAAATTGGGTGTCGCAGTGTCATCGGGTAAGTTACAGTTTGCCAAGGGTGATTACCGTCAGATGATTCGTAATCCTAATATAGCTAAACCTTTTCTCCGGCATTTTGACTTAATGAAAGGATTAGATACCGAGTTTGTTCGCTAGATTACTCGTATCAATTTTAAACTATGACACTTCGATTCAGCGCTTTACCCGGTAGTCGCGAAAGACAATTACAACGGCAATATAACAACCCTTTATTTCCCGAGCAGCAGCGAGATATTTCTCTCGAGCAGTTAACTAAAGTTCAGAACGATGAGTTGGCACAGTTGCAGGTGTTTAGTAAAGACTTCCAGGAGTTGTTTAACTCGGCTAGCAAGCTTTCTGAAAATGTGCAAAGTGATGTTATCTTGAAATTAAAGGAAGATGCCGACCGTCTTTATGAGCAAGCAGCAAGCTTGCCTGGAGATAATGAAAATGCTCAGGAATCTTTATTGAAATTACTAGCTGTTATTATGAAGGCAGTTCGACATGGGGCGGGAAGTGATGCCAAGGCAATATCAGAAATTGAACAAGAAACCGAAGCCCGTGCGATGCACTTGGAATTAATGAAGGTTCCATTGATTGTTGATATGTTGAACCCTGATTCATTGATCGATCCCGAGAATTTAGCGGCAACTATATTGTCAGCAGATGAAGTAGAATTACGTGCTTGCCTACAATTGTTTGAATTAGACCAGATAACTCAACTCTACAATGATGCGGAAAGTTTGCTGCATGAATGCGAGCAGCAAGGCAATGATGTTTCAAGTGTGCAGCCGAAATTAGCAATCATTGCTGATGTCTTGCGTGTAGCCTAAATTAACTTGTAAAGGATTATTGTTTTAGTGCTAGCCATTGAAAATCAACCTATTGTGTTTGTCGCTGCAGCAGCCGGGATTTCTGTTGTTATTGTATTTGTCTTGTTTCGTTATTACCGCCGCAACCAGCATCAAAGACAAATAAACAAAGCGATTAAAGATCTGTCGCGTCAACAACTTAGAAATATATTAATACCAGATAGCGTAAATGGCGAGATCTGGATTGATTGTATTTTGTTGACTGATGGTGGTGTTGTCGTATTTGATATTCGTGATTATGTTGGCCGCGTATTTGGTGGTGATAAAATTAACGAATGGACGCAAATGATCGGCGTTAAAAGTCATAAATTCCCAAACCCGTTAATTGAATTACCTGCACGTATTCATGCCGTACAGGAAATTGTTGGTGATATACCCGTGATTGGCCATGTTGTTTTTACTTGTCGCGGGGCATTCCCTAAGGGTAAGCCCGATGATGTATTTATGGTTGATGAAGTTTATGAAAAGCTAAGCTCATTCTTGCGACCAGCATTGCCAGCTGAAAATTTAGAAAAGGCATGGCAGAAACTGCTTGCTGTACAAAAGCCGGGCTAGCTATTGATGAAGCCTGCACAGCTACAACGATTGCGGAATTTATTGTCTTGCCCCACCGCACCATTTCGAGAAACCTTGGTGATGGCTGAGGTTGAAGCTCAACTACATAGCGCGTCCATTCCTTACTTCTATGATCAACATCGTAATATTGTTGTTGGTGTTGCTTCAGAGAAAGCCTATAAAAAAATATTGAGCCAACGTAGTAAAGAGCCAGTTAGAGTTTTTATTGCACACATGGACCATCCTGGGTTTCATGGAGTGCGTTGGTTGAGTGAAAAGCGCTTATTAATAAAATGGTTTGGTGGTTCACCTATAAAACATGTGGCTGGGCGTAAAGTCTGGCTGGCATCTGATGATGGTTTATTGGTAGAAGGCACGTTAAGAAAGGTTGTTTTGCGCAAGGATAAACGTGCAATTCAAACTGCCGAGGTGGCGTTAGACAAACCACTTGAAGAAGATAAAAAGACGTCAGCTAAAAAAATATTTGGCGGGTTTAATTTTCGTTCACCAGTATGGCAAAGTGGTAAACGACTTTATACGCGGGCAGCAGATGATCTTGTCGGTGTATTTGCGATCCTCGAGACCGCTAGGCAGATACAAGTCACAGCGAAAGGAAACAAGCGCCCTCCGTTTATTGGCTTGTTAACACGTGGTGAAGAGGTTGGTTTTGTTGGTGCGGTAGCACATCTGGAGTCGGGTTTTTTAAGCAAGGCAACACGACCTGTTGTTGCCGTTAGTCTTGAAGCATCGCGTACTTTACCGGGAGCGATTATTGGCAAGGGCCCTGTTGTACGTCTTGGTGATTGGCGAACTGTTTTTGAATCAGGCGGCCTAAAGGTGTTGTCTGATCTGGCGATGAAGCTACTGCCCGGAAAGCATCAACGTCGCGTCATGGATGGTGGTTCTTGTGAGGCCACAGCAATGACGGCATGGGGTATTAAGACGATCGGTATTTCCTTACCACTGGGTAATTATCATAACGAAGGTTATGAAGGCGGTATGGATTGTCCTGCGCATCGTGGCCCTGCACCAGAGTTTGTACATCTTGATGATATTGATGGTGAATTAAAATTATGCCAGGGTTTGATGAAAGCGTCGCTGGCTTGGGAAGACCCATGGCAACAGCAACGTAGTCGGTTACGTAAGAACCTGAAATCGTATCATCGTTATTTGTAAAACCTGTGATTTGTGTAGCTTGCTGTTAGGCATTTTTAGTCGTACCGCGGTAAAGCGCTATCAGGTGAATTATTCCGACGCATTTGTGCAGCGCAGCGAACCTCTAAGGAGGAATCATTTACCTGATAGCGCAAACCATGCAAGGATCTCAAAGGTCATAATTTTGAGTTGAGTTTGTTAAGAACATCTGCTTTGTTAATGTTTTTGTATTTCAGCGTTGCTTCGCTCATCGAATTGATGGCCTTTATCAAAGCAAGTCGTTGTTGTTCATCTAATGTCGTGCAATCACGGAAATAAGTGCGAATCGTAAATAATAGTATTTGGCTATCGGGAATGGGCCAAATAACTTGTCGTTCAATGCGCATAAATAAATCATCACTCGACTTCGATTTCAGGGATACATGGGGGTGTTGGTTAAGAACAGCTTGATCACAAAGTCCCCAGGCGAAACGTACATAGGCTTCAGTTTTATGTGAAATGCCTTGCAATAACTTTTCAGGCTCTTTGTTATCGTCAGCAAATCCCGGCACATGTTGATGCAAATGTGGCATATCCATAAGTAACTTATCTCGAGCCGACCAATGATTAGCAGCGCACAGGTGAGCAGCGATCAATTTCGTTCCGGTATCAGTTACCTGCATGAGGCAAATATCTTCCGAGATCTGAAGCGCTAAGGCATCAAATAGATTCTTATATTCCGGTTTATGCGGTGTGGATAAGCTGTAATCATTATCAATAATGAGTTGTTCGTTAGTGAGATGGCAATCAAGAGTCATCTTTTGAGATGACCTGTGTAATGAGAATTTATCAGGATGTTCGTTACATAAATGGTGGAGTATAAATTTCGTCGCCTCGGCGAGAGATCGAGCATCGATGGCGTTAGTACAGACGTAGTCATCAATAGCTTGTTCTCGAACGGCAAGTTTGTTGTTTCTATAATGGCTGAATGTTTTATCAAACTGAAACAGTTGGGCATCGGGCTGGCCATGACCAAAGTCGGTTCCGAAT
>Ga0316204_10005706_pt1 | contig 20137 bp, 16 predicted proteins | sample 6monrhotite_MG_2_FD_205661 | JGI IMG/M metagenome (GOLD analysis project Ga0316204, IMG submission 205661) | Microbial mat bacterial communities from mineral coupon in-situ incubated in ocean water Damariscotta River, Maine, United States -... | ecosystem: Environmental > Aquatic > Marine >...
AGGTTGGCACGCGATCATGGCCTTTGTCCTGATGGCGATCATTCTGGCGCATATCTACATCGGCTCTGTCGGGATGGAAGGTGCCTATGACGCCATGGGCAGTGGCGAGGTGGACGAAGCTTGGGCGCATCAACACCACTCGATCTGGCTGGATGAGATGAAAGAGGCGGGCAATGATGCTCCGCAAAAGGCCCATCCGGCAGAATAGGCGATGCGGCTTTTTGCAACGATGTCTTTGATTGTGACGCTTTGCGCGGGCGGTGCCTTGGCGCAAAGCTTTACCACGCTCAAAGGGCATGGCGGGCCGATTATGGGGCTTGCCGTATCGGGCGAGGGGCAGGTGGCCACTGCCAGTTTCGACAATTCTGTTGGTCTTTGGGACGGGCGCACCCCGCGATGGCTGGAAGGGCATGAGGCGGCGGTGAATGCGGTTGCGTTCCTGCCAGATGGCCGTGTGGTCTCGGCCGGGGATGATTTCACTGTGCGGCTTTGGGAGGATGCGCAGAGCCGGATCATCGGACAGCACCAAGGCAAAGTGACCGCGCTGGCAATTGCGCCGGAAAAGGGGATGATCGCCTCGGCCAGTTGGGATGGGACCATCGGCCTTTGGCCGCTGGCAGAGGGCAGTGGCCGTGTCATCAAATTGCGCGACAGTGGTGTGAACGAGATCGTGTTCGGGAATGGTGGCGACAGCCTGTTTGCGGCCACCACCAAGGGCGAAGTGCTGTTGTTTGACCTGACAAAAGACGCACCGCCGCGGCCATTGGTGAAACACGGATTTGGCGTGAATGAGCTGGCGCTGGGGCCGCAGGGCCGCTGGCTGGCTTACGGCGCGGTGGACGGTGGCACGCGCATTCTGGATGCAGTTACCGGGGCTGCTTTGGCTGACTTTACGCTTGATCGAAAACCGATCCTATCCATGGTGCATCATGCCGCAACTGGCCTTTTGGCTGTGGGCGATGGGCAGGGTTATATCATGCTGGTGGACACCAAGACCTGGCGCATCCGGCAGGATTTTCGGGCCACACGCCAAGGCCCGATCTGGGCGCTGGCGTTTTCGCCGGACGGGGCTGCTGTCTGGGCGGGCGGTCTTGTTGACGTGGCCTATGGCTGGCCGATTGCGCTGATGGATCAGTTTGATCCTGCGATGGGGCAGGAACGATCCTTTCTCAAAGATGCGGGTGAGATGACCAACGGCGAGCGGCAGTTCATGCGCAAATGTTCGATCTGCCACGCGCTTGAGGCGGGGGCCTCGCGCAAGGCCGGGCCAACGTTACACGGGGTCTTTGGCCGATCTGCCGGGCGTTTGCCGGGGTATCCCTATTCGCCAACGCTGGCTGGATCGGATATCATCTGGTCAGACGCGACAATTGACCAATTGTTCGATCTGGGGCCTGATCACTATATTCCGGGATCGAAAATGCCGATGCAGGTCATCGCCGCGCCGCAGGACCGGCGGGATTTGATAGAGTTTCTTAAGACCTATTCCCAAATGGAGGAGACAAAGCCATGAAAGCGATGTTCACCAGTTTCGCCGCCATCATTGTGATCGCGGTTGTTGCCAGCTTCGGATTGGAAAGGGCCGGGTTCTCCTCTGAAGAGGTCAACGCAGGCGCATCGGTCAGATTGGGCAAAGACAGCCAATGAAATCTGCCGACACCGACGAATACGGCGAAAGCCTTGCCCATGCCTCGATCCTCGTGATCGACGACGAACCGGGCATGCGCAATTTCCTCATGAAGATCCTCAAGCCGCGTTGCAAGCGGGTGGAACAAGCGGCCTCGACCGCCGAAGCTACCGCGCTTTTGGATCGTAGTTTTTTCGATCTGGTGATCCTCGACAACATCATGCCAGGCAAAACCGGGCTGGATTGGGTGCGCGAGCAGCGCAATGTGGGGCTGTTTTCCGATACGATTTTGATCACCGCCTATGCGGATTTGGAAACCGCGATCAAAGCCGTGCGGACGGGCGTCGCGGACTTTGTGCTGAAGCCATTTCGCGCCAACCAGATCCTGAATGCTGCGGCTCGGGCGCTGGACCGGCAGAACCTGCGCCGAGAGAATTTCCTGCTCAAACACGAGCTTGCTGGCGAAGGCAGCCATGCGCGGGGGCGGCTTTTAGGCAATTCTGCCGCGATCAGCGAAGTGCGCGATATTCTGGAACGGCTTGCGCCTTTGCCGACCTCAGTCTTGTTCACGGGCGCCACCGGCACAGGCAAAGAAGTGGCTGCGCGGACCCTGCATTCCCTGTCGGACAGGGCCGACAAACCCTTTGTTGCGGTGAATTGCGCGGTGATCTCGCCTGACCGGATTGCGCAGGAATTGTTTGGCCTTGTGGACAATCAGGACCGCCGCAGTGATGGGCTGTTCCTGCACGCCGAGGGCGGGACGCTGTTCCTTGATGAAGTGGTGCAGATGCCTGAACAGGTGCAGGCCGCCTTGTTGCGGGTTCTGGAGGAACAGCGCATTCGCCCCGTCGGGGCAGAGCGTGAGATCCCGCTGAACTTGCGGTTTCTGTTCGCCACCAACGCCGATCTGGATCAGGCCGTCGCCGAAGGGCGGTTCCGGGCCGATCTCTATCACCGTATCAACGTGATGAAGGTTGAGATGCCCCCGTTGCGCGACCGCGCGGGAGATATTTCGGAGCTTGCGGCGCTGTTCTTGCGGCAATTTTCCAAGACGTTGGGTCTGCCAGCGATTGAGCTGGACGAAGAAACGCTGTTGAAATTTGCCCGCTATGATTGGCCGGGCAACGTACGGGAGTTGCGCAACCTGATCGAACGCTCGGTGATCCTCGGCACCTTTCCTGACAAGTTTGCCGGGGGTGGGCAGATCACCGGCACCCGCGCGATTGAATCGCTTGATCTGGTGATGCAGCGCCACATCATGCACATTCTGGATGAATGTGAAGGCAACCGTGCAGAGGCAGCACGGCGGCTGGGCGTTTCGCGAAAGACCGTGGATCGCAAATGTGCGGCTTGGGGCGTCTGACGGTTAAAGGCCGTCGGGGGCTTCGGGCAGCCAGATTGAAAAGGCCGCACCGCGCTTGCGCCGGTTGCGCACGCGGATTAATCCGCCCGCGCGCTGGATCAATGTCTGGCTGATTGACAGGCCCAGCCCGGTGCCTTCTGCCAATTTGGTTGTGAAAAACGGATCAAAGAGCGTGTTGAGGTTCTCATCCGGAATGCCCGGACCAGTGTCTGCAATTTGCAGGCATGTGCCTGCCTTGCCTTCAAATTCTTCGGGAAACAGCGAGACCGTCAGCCTGCCATCTTGTTCCATCGCTTGCACGGCATTCACCAGCAGGTTCACAATCACCTGTTGCAACTCTCCCTCGTCGATCCGAACTGACGGTGCTGCGATAAGATCTGTTTCAACAGTGATCTGGGTGTTGGACAGCGTGTGCCCGATCAAAACAAGACTGTCTTCGGTGACGCGGCCGATATCCACGGTTTCCTCAGAACTGCTGAACTCACTGGGGCGGGCAAACTGCAACAGCTTGCCAACGATGGCCCCGATCCGCTGCACCTGCCGGTCTATCAAAGACAGCTCGGTCGCCACCTCTTCGGCGCGTGTGTCGAGGGTTTGGCGGATCACATCGACATTGCCCTGGATCACCGCCACGGGGTTGTTGATCTCATGGGCGACACCTGCGGTGATCTCGCCAATCGAGGCCAGCTTTTCCGACATCACCAACTGTTTGAAGGTTTCCTCCAGCTTGTAGTTGGCTTCTTTCAACTCGGCGGTGCGATCCTCGACCCGTTCATTCAGCTCATCCGCCCAGGACCGCAACGCTTGGTCTCGTTCTTGCACCTGATTTAGCAGGGTATCGAGATGGCTGGCGACAAGGCCAATCTCATCGTTTGACCCCACATCGCCATTGCGGGCATTGAGATCGCCCTTTTCGACCCGAGTCATGGTCTGGATCATGCGTTCGAGCGGTGAAAAGATCCCCTTGGCCATGCGCAGGAAAAACGGGATCGACACCGCAAGAAGCAGCAGAAATGCGATAAACAGCACCAGATAGGCCTGCTGTTTCGCGGCGACAAAAGGCGCCTCAAGGAAACCCACATAAAGCATGCCAACCCGTTCGCCGAAGCTGTCGGAGATCGGCAGATAGCCGGAAATATACCAATCATTCACCACAAAGGCGCGGTCGAGCCATGTCTTGCCATCATCCAGCACTTTACCCCGAACCACGGCAGAGACCCGCGTGCCCAGGGCGCGGACATCTTCAAAAAGGCGCACGTTGGTTGAAACCCGGACGTCCTCCAGAAACAGGGTCGCGGTGCCTTGCCGGTCGCCCCCGGTGGCGGCATTGAGGTAGACCAATGCGTTGATTGTATCAATGAAACCCAGGTTCCGGTTCAACAGGATGCCGCCGACCAGAATACCGCGATTGCCGCCTTGGCCCACGGGGCTGGCGGTGTGAACAACCATGCCGCGGTCCTCAACCGTGCGGGTGGTGGGCACGGCGGCTTGGGTTTCAATCAGCGGCACGCGCGCACGGGTGGCCAGATCGCCGGGCAGGGTGCTTAGATCCGTTGCTGAGAATATATCGATCGCGGTGGCAGGACGGCCCCGTTTGGCCGATGCGATCACAGGCCACTGGTGCGCCGGTCCGGCGATTTGATCCGGTGGAAGGTAGTAAAGAAAATCCAGCTGGTGTGCGCGCTGCTTGGCCCCCAGAAACGCCGCCAGTTGGGTTGGGTTCTGATCCAGCTCTGCCAGAAACTCAGCGGATTCGGTGATCCCGGTCATATTGGTGCCGGTGCCGTCCAAAATCCGGCCCAGATATTGCTCAGCGATGCGCAGGTCGCTGGCCACATTGGCAATCAGGATGTTGTCATATTCCGACGTCCAGCGGTTCATGCCCAGAAGCAGCATCAGCGGCATCAGCACGACCATCGGCAGCAAAGCCAGTGTCAAAAGGCGTAGCCGGACGGACTTCAAAGGAGCTTATGAATTAAGGAATGTGCCACAGCCGGACATTAAGGTTTTGAATGGGGCTTTGCAATTCTGTCAAAAGACGGCGGTTTAACTCAGCGGATCATCGATCAACGGATCAGGTTTGGCCAGCGAGGCCAGATCATCGGCATCGGCGATATGCACGTTGGTCCCGGTCACCGTTACGCCATAGGGCTTCAGCGCTTTGATGGCACGAGACAGGTTTTCAGGCGTCATCCCCATTTGTGAGGCAATTTTGCGCTTCTCGATGTTCAGCTCAAAAGCACCATTTCCGTTGGCGCGGCTGTGCTGTTTGAGCAGGTAATTTGCCAACCGCTCAATCGAGGTGCGCAGTTTGAGGTCTTTGCTGTTCTTGACGACGCCGCGGTAACATTGTGCAAGCTCCGTCACCAAGGCCCGCGAAAATCCGTTGTCGATATCGTAGATCTGCCGCACGTCGGTGGAGGGCAGCAAGACGATGCGGCTTTTCTCCAATGTGCGGGCCGACATCAGGTAAGGCGCATCCTTGATCGTTGCGGCCAAGATGAAGGTCGACACCGGCCGAACAATGGCCATCGTGGATTCGCGGTCGTTCCAGCTGGCAAACAATTCGACCGCGCCAGAGATGATCACATGCAAAAAATCGCTTGGCTCGCCTTCGGAGATCAGTTCGATCTGGGGCGGGAAATTCTGGACGTAAGAACCGCGCATGAGCGATTCAAAGTTCTCGTCGGCCATCTCGGCAAAGATCGGCAAAGCCCGAATATCCGTGGTTTCCGACTCATTCATAGTCAATGTTCACCCAAGCGAAGTTCGGACAGTTATCATCCGTCTACTTGATATATGTCAAACCCATTCCGGAAATTCTTTGATCAGCGAATTTGCGTGATACACCGCCGCGACTGACAAATTTCTGAGAATGCCTTGTTTCGGCCCAATTTGTTAAAGACTTGATCCAGATCAAAACCGCCTCCCTTGAAAGGGCACAGGTTCCTCCAAAAGCAGCTCAGGACGGCCAATACGGGCCTGTCTGGGGATCGGAAGGAGAGACCAATGGAGCTTCAAAACAAGGCCACAAGTCTTTGGGGCAATTTCTTTAACGTAAAGATGGTGCAGATCAGAACGTTCCACATGACGTGGTTTGCGTTCTTCTCGTGCTTCTTTGCATGGTTTGGTATCGCGCCGCTGATGTCGGTTGTGCGCGATGAATTGCAGCTGACCAAGGATCAGATCGGCTGGGCCATTATTGGTTCGGTGTCCGCGACGATCTTTGCGCGGCTGTTCATCGGCTGGCTTTGTGATCGGATCGGGCCAAGGAAATCCTACACATGGTTGCTGATCCTTGGGTCGCTTCCGGTGATGGGGATTGGTCTGGCTCAGACCTTTGAAACATTCCTTTTGTTCCGGGTTCTGATCGGCTGTATCGGTGCATCTTTTGTGATCACCCAATACCACACATCTGTTATGTTCGCGCCGAACGTAGTCGGGCAGGCCAACGCCACTTCGGCGGGCTGGGGCAACCTTGGCGGCGGTGTGACACAGTTTGTGATGCCGCTTTTGTTCTCGGTGTTCGTGATCGGCTTTGGCTTCTCAGAGGCCGTTGGCTGGCGTGCGTCGATGATGGTTGTTGGTGCGATCATCTTTGTCACCGGTATCGCTTATTACTTCCTCACGCAGGATGCACCTGACGGCAACTTTGATGATCTGCGTGCCCAAGGCCGCATGGGTGAGAAAAAGAAAGTCACCGGCAACTATATGGCCGCACTGGCCGATCCGCGCGTCTGGGTTTTGTTTGTCATCTACGGTGCCTGCTTTGGTATCGAACTGACGGTCAACAACGTCGCCGCGCTTTACTTCATGGATTACTTTGACCTGACACTTGTGACCGCCGGTCTGGTGGCCGCGTCCTTTGGTCTGATGAACATGTTTGCACGGACCCTTGGCGGGATCTTCGGCGACAACTTCGGATCGCTTTGGGGCCTGCGTGGCCGCGCGTTCTGGCTGTTTGTCTGTATCTTCTGTGAAGGTCTGGCGCTGATGATGTTCAGCCAGATGAGCGTTCTGTTTCTGGCGCTGCCAGCGCTGATCGTCTTCTCGCTGTTCACTCAGATGGCCGAAGGGGCGACCTATTCGGTGGTGCCATTCATCAACAAAAAGGCATTGGGCGCTGTGGCCGGTGTTGTGGGCGCGGGCGGCAACGCCGGCGCGGTTCTGGCGGGCTTCCTGTTCAAGAACACAATCGACTGGTCCGAGGCGTTCTTTATCCTTGGTATCATCGTGACCTGCGCATCCTTCATGGCCTTCTTTGTCCGGTTCTCGACCCGGCAGGAAGATGAAGAGCGGGCCAACTTTGCCGCCGCCAATATCGACACACTGCGTGCCCGTGCCGCCAAGGCCAATGCCGCGCTCGAAGAAGGCGTTGCCGCCATTGCCCGCAAAGAGGGCCAGGCACCTGCCGCCGATTAATCACTGAATACGGCGGGCCAACATCGGCCCGCCATCACGCTCATCTTGGAGGTATCAAGTGGGACAAGATCTAAGAAACTGGAACATCGAGGACGAAGGCTATTGGTCCTCCACCGGCAAGGCGATTGCCACGCGCAACCTGTGGATTTCGATCCCCAGCTTGCTCTGCGGCTTTGCGGTCTGGCTGTACTGGGGCATCATCACCGTTCAGATGATCAACCTTGGCTTTGGCTTTGAAAAGTCCGAGCTGTTTACACTGGCCGCGATTGCCGGTCTGACAGGGGCGACCCTGCGTATCCCATCCACGTTCTTTATCCGTATCGCGGGTGGACGGAATACCATCTTTTTCACCACCGCCCTTTTGATGATCCCGGCGGTCGGTGCGGGCTTTGCGCTGCAAAACCCTGATACGCCGCTCTGGCACTTCCAGATCCTGGCGTTCTTGTCGGGTATCGGTGGCGGTAACTTCTCGTCTTCGATGTCGAACATCAGCTTCTTCTACCCCAAAAAGGTGCAGGGCTATGCGCTGGGTATGAACGCGGGTCTGGGTAACTTTGGTGTGACCACCATGCAGATCCTCATCCCGCTGGTGATGACGTTTGGTCTGTTTGGCGGCGAAAGCCGGACTTTGGTGAACACCTCCGGCACGCTCATCGGGAAAATCCCCGCGGGTACCGAAACATTCATCCACAATGCTGGTTTTGTTTGGTTGCTGTTCCTTGTGCCGCTGGCCTTCCTTGGCTGGTTCGGTATGAACAACATCCGCGACGAACACGTCTCGCCTGACATTCCGAACCCTGTTGGCGCGTTTGCCACCATCTCGGGCATGTTGTTCATCGGCTTTGTCACTGCGGCCTTTGGTCTGTGGCTTTTGCTGCCTGCCACTGTCGGCGGCTCTGGCTTCATGGTGTCCAAGTGGATCGTGCTGCCTATCGTGATAGCGCTGACCGTTCTGGGTCTGAAAATGATCCCCGGCGCGGTGGGTCAAAACCTGTCGCGTCAGTACCGGATCTTTGGCAACAAGCACACATGGGCGATGACTGTCATCTATACAATGACCTTCGGCAGCTTTATCGGCTACTCCGCCGCGCTGGCACTGACCATCAAGGTTGTGTTCGGTTTCAGCCACCTCGAAGTTGACGGCTTGCTGACCCACGACACCGTGAACCCCAACGGCCCATCGGCCTTGATGTTCGCTTGGATGGGCCCATTCATCGGCGCCTTGATCCGGCCAATTGGCGGCATGATGGCCGACAAACTGGGCGGTGCGCGTGTGACACAGTGGATTTCGATCGTGATGGTCGCCTCTGCACTCGGCGTCGCCTACTTCATCCAGCAGGCCTATGCGTCGGCAACTCCTGAACAGTATTTCTACCCCTTCCTGGGTCTGTTCCTGATCTTGTTCGCCGCCACAGGCATCGGCAACGGGTCCACCTTCCGCACCATCGCTGTGGTGTTCGACAAAGAGCAGGCCGGTCCTGCGCTGGGTTGGACCGCTGCTGTGGCCGCCTACGGCGCATTCATCATCCCCAAAGTGTTTGGTGAACAGCTCAAGGCCGGATCGCCAGAATACGCTCTGTATGGCTTCGCTGTCTTCTATGCGGTCTGCATCGCGATCAACTGGTGGTTCTACCTGCGCCCCGGCGCCTACGTGAAGAACCCATAAACCCAAGCGATTGACGGTTTGCGCCGGCCTTCCGGCGCAGACCCATCCCCCCTTAACGATACCTCAGGAGAGGAGCTAGCAAGATGAGCCACCTGCTCGACAGATTGAACTTTCTCCAGTCGAAAGAACTGGAAAAATTCTCGAACGGCCACGGGCAAGTGACCCGCGAGAACCGCGATTGGGAAGAGACCTATCGCAACCGCTGGCGCCACGACAAAATCGTGCGCTCGACCCATGGTGTGAACTGCACCGGCTCTTGTAGCTGGAAGATCTACGTCAAATCCGGGATCGTCACATGGGAAACCCAGCAGACGGATTATCCGCGCACCCGTGCGGGCCTGCCCAACCACGAACCGCGTGGCTGTGCGCGTGGCGCATCCTACAGCTGGTATCTGTATTCCGCGAACCGGGTGAAGAACCCGCTGATCCGCGGCAAGCTTTTGAAAGTCTGGCGCGAAATGCGCAAGACCATGACCCCGATCGAGGCCTGGACCAAGCTTCAGAATGACCCGATCCTGCGGGCCAATTATGTCAAATCCCGTGGCAAGGGCGGTTTTGTCCGCGCAACATGGGATGAAAGCACCGAAATCATTGCGACTGCCAACGCCTATACGGCGAAAACCTATGGCCCTGACCGCGTCTTCGGCTTCTCGCCCATTCCGGCGATGTCGATGGTCAGCTATGCCGCCGGTTCGCGGTATCTGAGCCTGATGGGCGGCGTCTGCATGTCCTTCTATGACTGGTATTGCGATTTGCCACCTGCCTCTCCGATGACATGGGGCGAACAGACCGACGTGCCGGAAAGTGCCGATTGGTACAATGCTGGCTTCTTGCTGCTTTGGGGCTCCAACGTGCCGCAGACACGGACGCCGGATGCGCACTTCTACACCGAGGCACGCTATCGCGGCACCAAATCCGCCGTCATCTGTCCGGACTATTCCGAGGCGGCCAAGTTTGGCGATGTCTGGCTCGCCCCGAAACAGGGTACCGACAGCGCATTGGCCATGGCCATGGGCCACGTGATCCTGCGCGAATATCACCTCGACCGTCAGGCCGAGTACTTCGAAGATTACACCCGCAAATATTCTGACTTCCCAATGCTGGTGAAGCTGGAAGAGAAAGACGGGCGTTTCGTGCCGGGCCGCTTCCTGCGGGCTGATGATCTGGACGGCAAACTGGGTGAAGACAACAACCCCGAATGGAAGACTGTCGCGCTGGATCGCAAGGCGGGTCTGGTCGCGCCAAACGGTTCGGTCGGCTATCGCTGGGGCGAAGACGGCGAATGGAACCTTGAGGAACGCGCAAGCGGTAAAGACACCGACTTGATGACCTCGCTGGTGCTTGAAGAGGACCACGACAAAGTTGTTGGCGTTGATTTCCCCTACTTTGGCGGTCAAGCCACTGAAAACTTTGCACAGTGCGACTTCCCCGATGTCATGACCCACAACATCCCTGTGAAAACCGTGAAAACGGCAGACGGCGATGTACAGGTTGCGACCGTGTTTGACCTTTTCTGCGCCAACTACGGCCTTGACCGCGGTCTGGGCGGCGATTGGGTCACCAAAGACTTTGCTGACGACAAACCCTACACCCCTGCATGGGCTGAACGGATCACCGGTGTTTCTGCCGACAAGATCATCGCTGTTGCCCGTGAGTTTGCCACCAATGCCGAAAAGACCAATGGTAAATCCATGGTCATCCTCGGTGCCGGTCTGAACCACTGGTATCACATGGATATGAACTATCGCGGTATCATCAACATGTTGGTGATGTGTGGTTGTATCGGTCAGTCGGGCGGCGGCTGGAGCCACTATGTGGGCCAGGAAAAGCTGCGCCCGCAAACCGGCTGGCAGCCACTGGCCTTTGCGCTGGATTGGAACCGCCCACCACGGCACATGAACTCAACCTCGGCATGGTATGCCCATACCGATCAATGGCGTTATGAGACACTGACGGCGGATGAGATCCTGTCGCCAACCGCGCCTGAGGGTGATTGGAACGTCAACCTGATTGACTACAACATCCGTGCTGAGCGTATGGGCTGGTTGCCATCGGCACCGCAGCTCAAGACCAACCCGCTCGAAGTGACCAAAGCGGCCAAGGCGGCTGGCAAAGAGATCAAGGACTACATCGCAGAGCAGCTGAAATCCGGCGATCTGGAAATGTCTTGCGAAGATCCTGATGCGCCCGAAAACTGGCCGCGTAACCTGTTTATCTGGCGCTCCAACCTGCTGGGGTCTTCGGGTAAAGGCCACGAGTATTTTCTCAAGCACCTGCTGGGCACCGACCATGGTGTGCTGGGGCATGACCTTGGTGTTGAGGGCGGCCAAATGCCAGCCGAAGCCAAGTGGCATGAAGAAGCGCCCGAGGGCAAACTGGACCTCTTGGTCTGCATCGACTTCCGGATGAGCACCACAGCGGTCTATTCCGACATCGTTCTGCCAACAGCAAGCTGGTACGAAAAAAACGACCTGAACACATCGGATATGCACCCGTTCATCCACCCGCTTCAGGCGGCGGTTGATCCGGCATACGAAAGCAAATCGGACTGGGAAATCTTCAAGGCGATTGCCAAGAAGTTCCAGGAGGTTGCACCGGAGGTTCTGGGCAAGGAAACCGATGTGGTTGCCCTGCCAATCCTGCACGACACACCGGCAGAGATTGCACAGGATCAGGTCCGCGACTGGAAGAAAGACGAATGCGAACTGATCCCCGGCAAGACCGCACCAAACTATGTGCCGGTTGAGCGGGACTATACCGCAATCTATGACCGGTTTGTGGCTGTTGGTCCGCTGCTTGATAAGCTGGGCAATGGCGGCAAAGGCATCAACTGGAACACCGAAGTTGAGGTGCAGCATCTGCGCGAACTCAACGGCGAGTGGGAAGATGGCCCTGCCAAGGGTTGTCCGAAACTGGTGACAGACATTGATGCCACCGAGGTCATCTTGATGCTGGCCCCGGAAACCAATGGCGAAGTGGCTGTGAAAGCCTGGGAACAGTTGGGCAAAGCCACCGGCATTGACCACAGACATCTGGCGCTGCCGAAGGAAGACGAGAAGATCCGCTTCCGTGATATTGCCGCACAGCCGCGCAAAATCATCAGCTCGCCCACATGGTCCGGCATCGAAAGTGAACATGTTTGCTACAACGCCGGCTACACCAACGTGCATGAGCTGATCCCATGGCGCACCCTGACGGGCCGTCAGCAGCTGTATCAAGATCACCTGTGGATGCGTGCCTTTGGCGAAGGGTTCACAACCTACCGCCCACCGGTCGATCTGAAGACGATCAATAGCGATGTGATGGATGATGGTGACAGCTTGGTGCTCAACTTCATTACCCCCCACCAGAAATGGGGCATCCACTCCACCTATTCGGACAACCTGTTGATGCTGACGCTCAACCGGGGTGGTCCGGTGGTCTGGCTGTCCGAGGTCGATGCGGCCAAAGCGGGGATTGCGGATAACGATTGGGTCGAGGTTTACAACACCAACGGGGCGCTTACGGCCCGTGCGGTTGTCAGCCAGCGCATGAAAGACGGTACGCTCTTTATGTACCACGCGCAGGAAAAGATCGTGAACACGCCCGGCTCTGAAAAGACCGGCAACCGTGGCGGCATCCACAACTCGGTGACCCGCACCACGCTCAAACCAACCCATATGATCGGCGGTTATGCCCATCAATCCTACGGCTTTAACTACTACGGCACCGTTGGATCGAACCGGGATGAATTCGTCATCGTCAGAAAAATGCGGAAGGTCGACTGGCTCGATACACCCGCCAAAGTGGAGGCAGCAGAATGAGAGTTCGCGCACAAATCGGCATGGTGCTGAACCTGGACAAATGTATCGGGTGCCACACATGCTCCGTTACCTGCAAAAACGTCTGGACCAGCCGCGATGGTGTTGAATACGCATGGTTCAACAACGTCGAGACCAAACCGGGCACCGGCTATCCAACCGACTGGGAAAACCAGGCGCGTTGGAAAGGCGGCTGGGAACGGACACGATCCGGCAAATTGCAGCCCAAGCAGGGCAGCAAATGGCGGATCTTGGCCAACATCTTTGGCAACCCGGACCTGCCGGAAATCGACGACTATTATGAACCGTTCGATTTCGATTATGACCACCTGAAGTCGGCGCCTGAAATGACGGCGTTCCCAACCGCACGCCCACGGTCCAAGATCACCGGCGAACGGATGGAGAAGATCGAAAAAGGTCCAAACTGGGAAGAAATCCTTGGCGGTGAATTTGCCAAGCGTAGCGAAGACTACAACTTCGAAGGCATCCAGAAGGAGATCTACGGGGAATATGAAAATACATTCATGATGTATTTGCCCCGTCTGTGCGAACACTGTCTGAACCCGGCCTGCGCGGCATCCTGCCCGTCCGGTGCGATCTACAAACGTGAAGAAGACGGCATCGTTCTGATTGACCAAGAGAAATGCCGCGGCTGGCGCATGTGCGTGTCCGGCTGTCCTTACAAAAAGATCTACTACAACTGGCAGTCCGGCAAATCCGAGAAATGCACCCTGTGCTATCCTCGGATCGAAAGCGGCAATCCGACCGTATGTTCGGAAACCTGCGTTGGGCGCATCCGTTATCTGGGTGTCATGCTTTATGATGCCAACAAGATCGAAGATGCGGCCAATGTGCCTGCCGAGACCGATCTTTATGATGCACAGTTGGACGTGTTCCTTGACCCGAGCGATCCCGAAGTGATCGCAGCGGCCCGCCGCGATGGTGTGCCGGAAGACTGGATCAAAGGTGCGCAAGAAAGCCCGATCTGGAAAATGGCGATGGAATGGAAAGTGGCGTTCCCGCTGCACCCAGAATATCGCACGTTGCCAATGGTTTGGTACATCCCGCCGCTCTCACCGATCCAGAACGCCGCCGAAGCGGGCAAAATTGGCATGGACGGCGCAATGCCTGACGTCCAATCCCTGCGTATTCCGGTGAAATACCTCGCCAATATGTTGACCGCAGGGGATGAAGCCCCGGTTGTCACCGCGCTGGAACGGATGATGGCCATGCGGTCTTACATGCGGTCCAAAACTGTGGATGGCGTGATCGACGAAGGCATCGCCAAACGTGTGGGCCTTGAGCCGCGCATGATCGAAGACATGTACAAAATCATGGCCTTGGCCGATTATGAGGATCGTTTTGTGATCCCAACAACCCACCGTGAACAGGTCGAAGAGGCCTATGATCTCAAGGGTGGTTGCGGGTTCACTGATGGCAACGGCTGTTCCACCGGTATCTCCAAAGGATCGCTTTTTGGCGGCTCCAAGAAACCGCTGAAAATGCCACAGGAGGTGCAGTAAAATGGACCGTACACTCAAATTCTTTTCCCTACTTCTGAGCTACCCGACGCGCGAGCTGCAGCATGCGATGTCCGAGATCGGAGGCGTCCTTGCCTCGGATACGCGTTTGACAGCAGCAGCACGTCGGGCGTTGCGCCCGCTGGTTGAGGGGCTAGCTGGGCGCGACATCTATGACCTCGAAGAGCAGTTTGTTCTGCTCTTCGACCGCTCGCGGACTTTGTCGTTGAACCTGTTTGAACATGTTCACGGCGAAAGCCGCGACCGGGGCGGCGCGATGGTGTCGTTGATCGAAACCTACCGCGATGCAGGGTTTGATCCGGCCACATCAGAACTGCCGGACCATCTGCCGGTTCTGCTAGAGTTTCTGTCGACCCGTCCATCCAGCGAAGTGCGCGAAACGCTGAGCGATGCAGCGCATATCTTTGAGGCCCTGCAAGCCCGCCTTGAGCGGCGCGAAAGCCCCTATGCGGCGGTTTTTGCAGCGCTCATTCAGATCGCGGGTGCCAAGGCCAACAAAGAGGTGGTCGAGGCGATGCTGGCCCAGCCTGATGATGATCCAACCGATCTCAAGGCGCTGGACGAGGTTTGGGAAGAATCCGAAGTGACCTTTGGCCCTGATCCAAACGCCGGCTGCCCGCAGGTGCGCGATATGCTTGCACAGATGGACACACCGATAAACCCAGCGCCGCAAGCCGCGGCCAAGTAAGGGGATCACAGATATGTTTACCAACTTTGACTTAGACTACTTCATCTTTGGGATCATGCCCTACATCGCGCTGACCGTGCTGGTTGTGGGGTGTATCGCACGGTACGAGCGTGATCCGTTCACCTGGAAATCTTCCTCTAGCCAGCTTTTGCGGCGCAAACAGCTGATCCTGGGATCAGTGTTGTTTCACGTCGGCATTCTGACAGTGTTCTTTGGCCACCTTGCGGGTCTGTTTACACCGGTCTGGATTCTCGACACGCTTGGCATTCCCTATGCGCTCAAGCAGTGGATGGCTGTTATCATTGGCGGCATTGCAGGTGTGATCGCGCTGATCGGCGCGACCATTCTTTTGCACCGCCGGTTGACCGATCCGCGCATTCGCCGCCACTCCAGCTTTGCTGATATTGGCATTCTGGCTTTGATCTGGCTGCAATTGTTGATCGGTATCGGCACCATCTTCCTGACGCTGCAACACATGGATGGCGCGGAAATGGTGCGCTTTATGACCTGGTCGCAAAGTGTGGTTCTGCTGAACCTCAACGCCTGGGCGATGGTTGTGGATGTGCATTGGCTCTACAAGGCGCATATCTTCCTTGGCCTGCTGATCACCTTGCTGTTCCCGTTCACACGGCTGGTTCACATGGTGTCCGCCCCGATCCGTTACCTGTGGCGTCCCGGTTATCAGGTGGTGCGCTCGCGCCGTCAGACCCCGCTGCCTGCACGCAATGAAGGGGCCAAGTGATGACCAAAGCGCTTTTCCCTGATGTGATCGTCAACGGCGTCACAATCGCTTCTGCCGCAATCGCGGCAGAGGCACAGAACCACAACGCGCCAAAGAACAAGCCGGGTCTGGCTTGGCGGCAGGCGGCGCGGGCGTTGATCGTCCGCGAGGTGCTGCTGCAAGAGGCTGGAAAGCTGGGCGTGGTTGAGGCCCCGCGCAGCATGGGCGACGGACTTGTGGAAACCCAAGAAGAGGCACTGATCCGCGGTGTTATTGATGCCGCGATCAAGGTCGCACCGCCCACCGAGGACGAAGTGCGCGCGGTCTGGAGCAAAGACCCGGACCGTTACCGCGCCCCGCCGCTTTGGGAAGTGTCGCATATTCTGGTCGCTGCGGACCCGTCAGATGACGAGGCCCGCGGCAAGGCCCTGACCAAAGCAGCGGCGCTGACCGAGCAGGTCTTGGCCGATCCCAAATGCTTTGGCCGCCTTGCCAAGAACGACAGCGATTGTTCATCTGCCCAGAACGGCGGGCTTTTGGGGCAGTTGTCACCCGGAGATACCGTACCGGAGTTTGAGGCCGCACTGCGCGATCTGAGCGAAGGTGAGATCACCGCCGACCCCGTGGCCTCGCGGTTTGGTTTTCACATCGTGCGAATGGACGCTGTGGCCGAAGGTGCCGTGCTGCCCTTCGATGCGGTTGCGCCCAAGTTACGCGCAGCGATGGAAAAGAACGCCTGGGTTCACGAAGTGCAGGCCCTGACCCAACGTCTGACCGATGCGGCGGAAATTGTGGGGATCGACCTAAAGGCATTTTGACGGTTGGAAGGGAGATGAATATGCGCCTCAATCCTTCCCAGAGGGGAGACTGGTTAAGCCCGGCTGAAATGGCCCGGCTTGGCAGTCCGCTCGACCTGATCAATGAAGATCACTATCGGCTGCGGCATATTTGTGCCGTGCTGGACCGGTTGTCTGGAAAACCCTCGCGGGAACCTGTGGATCTGGAACAAACCCGCGGATTTCTGCGCAGGGAACTGTCGGCGCATATTGCCGACGAAGAGGAAGACCTATTTCCGATGCTGCGCAAAAGATGCGAGCCGGAAGACCAGGTGGACAAGACTTTGGACAGGCTTAGCAAAGATCATGCCAGCCATTTGGAAGGCGCCAAATCCTGTCTGGTCATTCTGGATGGTCTGCACGCGCAAAGGTCTGATCTGACGAGGGACGAGCGGGCGGTGCTGCGCGGATTTGCAGACAAGAAACGCCGCCATCTGATTTTAGAGAACGCGATCTTGCTGCCACTGGCACGGGCGCGATTGATGACAACGGACCTGCGCCAGATGCTTGAGCATATGCTGGACCGGCGCGGCTTGCCCGGAGGCGGGTATCATGCGGGCTGACCGATGGTCGCTCGATTGGCCGTTTGGGCGCTGCTGAAAGGGCGCGACATGACAAAACACGAGATACTTGAACTGCCCGGCTGCGGCTGTGAAGACGCGCCGCAGACCAAATCATTGCTGCCTGTGTCAGAGGCCTTGCAGCAGATCCGGCAGGCCACGGACCGCATTTTCGAGCTTGAAGAATTGCCAGTGGATGAGACGCTTGGCCGGGTTCTGGGACGGGATGTGCAGGCGCAGATCATGATGCCGCCTTTCGACAATTCGGCCATGGATGGTTACGCCCTGCGCCGGGGCGATTGCCCGCAGGAGGGGCCATTCCGTTTGCCCGTGGTCCAGCGGATCGCGGCGGGGCAGGCGGCACAAGCCCCCCTAGAGCCGGGTACATGTACGCGCATTTTCACGGGCGCACCGATCCCGGCGGGTGCCGATACGGTGGTGATGCAGGAACAAGTGCAGCTGGACGGCGGGATGGCCGTTTTTGACCGCGCACCCAGCGAGGGCCAGAACATTCGCCGCGCCGGAGAGGACGTGGCACTTGGCGATGTGATCGTGCCCGCAGGGCAGGTGATGACCACCCGCGAGCTGGCCGCGATCACTGGCGCGGGGCTGGCCAAGGTGCAGGTGGTTCGCAAGCTGCGTATCGCTGTGATCTGCACGGGGTCAGAGTTGGCCCGCGCCGGAGAGACCCTCGACCCGGGTCAGATCTATGACGTGAACGGGCCAATGTTGAAATCTGCCGTTGCGGCCATTGGTGCGGAACTGGTGCATCAAAGTGAATGCCCTGACACCAAACAAGCGCTGGCGGCCGCCATGGTGGACGCTTCGGAAATTGCCGATCTTGTGATCACCACGGGCGGCGTGTCGGTGGGCGAAGAGGACCATGTGCATGCCGCAATCGTTCAGGCAGGCGGACAACTGAAATTTGCTGGCGTCGCGATCAAGCCGGGCAAGCCGTTGTCTTTCGGGCGCATCGGGCAGGCCTTGTTCCTTGGTCTGCCGGGCAACCCCGTGGCGGCCTTTGTCACTTGGACCTTGTTTGCGAAACCGTTGTGCCATCGTTTGTCTGGCGCGACGGACGGCCTGCGCACGGCCCGATTGGTGCGGGCCGATACGCCGTTGCAGCACAAAATTGGTCGTTGCGAATACCGCCCGGCCACGATTGTTGGCCGGGATGATCAGGGCCGTGAGGTTGTACACTTGGGCCCTCAGGTGCATTCTGCACAACTGGCGCCGCTTGTCGGCTGTGACGGTCTGGTGCGCCTGCCCGGCGACGTGAAAGAGCTGCCTTTGGGCAGCATGTTGGAATTCTTACCATTTGAAGGCTGATGATGATGAACCTTGCCTATACTATCACCGAACACAAAGGCGACCTCGACTTGCTGTTGGCCAGCTTGGCCGACGAACTGGCTGCGAAAGGGATGAAAACCGCCGGGATCGTTCAGATCAATTCTGAGCGCGAAACGTGTCACCCCTGCGATATGGATGTGCAGGTTCTGCCTGATGGTCCGGTGATCCGCATTTCGCAATCGCTGGGGGCTGAGGCCAAGGGATGCCGGTTGGACCCCGCCGCGCTGGAGACGGCTGTAGGCGAAGTGTCGGCGCGATTGGGCGCAGATGTTGATGTGTTGATTATCAACAAATTCGGCAAGCACGAGGCCTCGGGCCGCGGTATGCGCAGCGTCATTGCAACCGCGCTGGCGCAGGATATTCCGGTCATTGCGGGCGTCAATGCCCTGAACCGAGAGGCGTTTTTGGAGTTCTCCGAAGGTTTGGCGGTGCAGGTTGCGCCAGAGGTGGGCGCATTGGGCGCTTGGCTATCCGGTACCCGCGAAAAGGCCGCTGAAGTCGCCTGAACGCGGAATATCGGTCACCTTTTCGATGGTCCCGGATTTGTTCCAGATCAAATGCGGGGCCCAATCTCTATGTTAATGTCCCTTTGAGGGCGCATGGAGGAACCGTGATGGCATTGCAGTTTTCAGAGATGACAATCGAGAAATTCGAGGACCGGATGCGCTTGCGCCGCCGGATGCTTCAGTCCACGGGTGCGGCTCTTGGCGAAGGGTCCGCTTGGCCGACCACACAAAAGGATATTCGCGCCAGCGTCCAGAATTGCTGCGCCTGCGACAGCGAGGCCGATTGCCAGGCTTGGCTGGCCCGTCATCCCGTTGCGGATGAGCCGCCAAACTTTTGTAAAAACCATGATGCGATCCTGCGTCAGAAGAAGGTGCTGTGATCCCACCTGTTGTCTCTTTGCGACATGTGGGATGGCAGGCCAACTAAATTTAACTTGATTTTTGAAGTCCTTGACGGGTGAAACGGGTGCAGATTCTTGCGCCGGTTTGCCCGCAATTTGACGTTGTGCAGGTCTGTGCGGCACCCGTCGAAAGATTCCAGAGGAACAACTGTTTGTGCGCGAATGAGCGGGTAAGTTATTGAATTAAAATCGTTTATCGTCACAAAGCTGTAACAAAAAATTTGACCTTCGGGACAAAAAACAATTCGAAAAGAGTTGTCCTTTGCCCGGACTGTCCCTACCAATATGCCATGTTGGTGGCGACCATGTGGGGCTGATGCGCCAACATCCAATGCAAAATCAATTTGCGTCCACGGGAGAGTGACATGAAATCGACTGTATTATTTGCGACCGGCGCTGCGCTGGCGCTGACGACATTTTCGGCGCAGGCAGACACCCTGCGCCTGCTGACATGGGGCGGATATGCGCCCGAAGACGTGGTGGCCAAGTTCGAGGCGGAAACCGGCCACACCGTTGAGGTGACAAAGTCCAACAACGAAGAAATGGTTGCCAAGCTGCGTGCGACAAACGGCGGCGGCTTTGATCTGGCACAGCCAAGCCAAGACCGGATCGCCGGGGCTCAGGCCGAGTTTGGGATCTACAAGCCGCTGGACATG
>Ga0316204_10005707_pt1 | contig 20136 bp, 26 predicted proteins | sample 6monrhotite_MG_2_FD_205661 | JGI IMG/M metagenome (GOLD analysis project Ga0316204, IMG submission 205661) | Microbial mat bacterial communities from mineral coupon in-situ incubated in ocean water Damariscotta River, Maine, United States -... | ecosystem: Environmental > Aquatic > Marine >...
AATTAAGTTTTAATGATCAACGTGAGTTGGATGCTTTACCGAAGTTGATAGAAGATCTTGATGCAGAGCAGGAAGCGTTGACGAATAAAATGGCATCGCCTGAGTTTTATAAACAGGATAAAGATGTCATAGCGGAAACGACGCAAAGATTGAGTGAGGTTGAAACTGAGCAGGCTAAAGCATATAAGAGATGGGAAGAACTGGAAGAATATTGAGTTTCTTTTAATCGCATTTATTAAATTTGATGAAGTTTTTTATAAATGTTGGTTGATTCATAAAAAAGTTTTGGAAAAAGGCTATGATGATATTAGGTGTTTTATTGAGTGTGTTGCTCGTATTCATAGTAATTGTAGGTGTGTATTTTAATAAGACAAAAAAAAATGTGGTATTAGGTATTTTATTGAGTGTGGCACTCATGCTCATTGTGTTTTTAGGTACGTATTTTAATAATACAACGAAAGAGTGGCCTAAATTTAGAGACAGGGTTGGTGTGAGTACGAAAATAGAATTAACATCGACGACTATGGACCCATCGTGGATAATTTCAGGCATGCCAAAGTTCAACTCCCTTCAGTATGCAACTTCGCATGATAATTCATCATTCAGCGGCCTATGGGAGGCCATTGGTCCAGCTAAATTTGAATTTCATTATAAAGTTGATGAATCTATTTTTATCCTTGAAGGCTCTGCCGAAATTGAATATCTAGGTAAAAGAATTATGCTTGAAGAAGGAAATAGTATGCACTTCCTGCATGGTACTGTGGCCATTTGGACTGTTCCAGAGCGTATTAAAAAAACATGGTGGATACACTCGCCGAGTCGCTTAGTTAGATTAAGAGCTGATATGCATAGCTGGCAAACAGAGTAACGGATAAATGAATTTAGAATAAATTACTTATGGGAAAAAGATATGGAATAAAAAAGGGGTGACTATTTAGTCACCCCTTTTTTCAACAAACTTAAAAGCTATAACTTAGCTACATCCCTTAGGACGAGGTAGGCCAGCAATTTTATTTGCACACTTAATTAAACCTGTTGGGAACAAAGAGTAGATATACTTCTGATCGCTCTTATCTTTGCCGTACTCTTTCTTCATTAGCTTAGAAAATGCACGTGGCTCACATACTGCGCCATTTTCCTGAAAGTAAGTACGAGCCATATTGATAATATTCCAGTGCTCTTCAGTCAGCTCGCCCACATTTTCTGTGATTGCGATTTGAGCAGCTAGCTCTTCGCTCCATTCATCAAGGTTAAGTAACCAGCCTGCTTCACTTAACTCTATAGTTTTACCATTAACAACGGCTTCCATTGATACACCTCTTAAATAAACTTTATAACCTTAGAACAAGTGATGCTATTTTAGCCGGCTTATTCAAAGATTGAAATAATAAACTTGAGTAATTTGGTCGGGTATTATCCATTAAATAATGCTAATACGCAAATATTATGTTGCCTTGTTAGACAGCTGTCTGAGTTGGTGATAGTCTGAAAATATGAATGATTGGTGTTCGTATTCGATGTAGCTTCGTCTAAGCTATTAAAATAAGGTATTGATGAATACGGCGTGAAAAAGGGGGACATATGTCTGATCAGAAAATTGATATGTTCAAAGGTGTAATGCCTGGAGAACCGCTGTATAAGCTGGCACCTACCCGTGATGAAAATGGCAAGTCTTTTGTTGATTTTATGTTGATTATTCCCAAGCTGAAAAAGAAGCCACAGGATTATATAGATCGGACACTGAAAGATATTCAAATGGTTCTAAATCGCTATAAAAACGATGTGGTATTTGCCAATATGGATATGAAAATCAATTGCTTATGGATATCATATAAGCATAAACCGGGTTTGTGCCGTGAGCTAACAGCGGCTATACGTCAGTATGTGCCAGAAGCGATGCTAGTTGGTGATGCGGGCTACTAATACTCCTAAGTAAACCTAACAATAATCAAGTAATCAAATAATGAGCTCAGTAGCAATAGATCCTGTCATATTTAGTGAGATAAGCGCCCTTATGGAAGATTCATTGCCAATTTTTATTGAGACTTATATAGAAAACACGCAAAAGTTATTGGAACAGTTGGAGCATGACATAACAGCAGGGAATTCAGAGGATATTTTCCAAAATGCACACCAATTGAAGGGTGGTAGTGGGAGTATTGGTGCTATGCAGGTATTTCAGCTAGCCAAGCAGATGGAAGATGTTATTAAGGCTGGTAGTGGTGACGTTCAGTTAAGTGCTTTAGTTGATGAGTTGAAAACTGCTTATGTTGCCGCAGAGACAGAGTTAAAGGCTCTTTTATAATCTTTATAGCCCTGTATGTATTTCAAGCAATACCTACAGGGCAGATTTATTTAATTTTTTATGCGTTGTCTACCATCTGCTACCGCTAGCAGTACCTGTTCAGGGGCTGTTCCGCCAATATGATTACGTGCGGCGACAGAGCCTTCCAGAGTTAATACATCGAATACATCCTGTTGAATGATACCTGAAAAAGCCTGCAGCTCAGTTAGTTCCATTTCACTTAAGTCACGTTTGGTTTCAACCCCTAAAGCCACTGCCTTACCGACCACTTCATGCGCATCACGGAATGGTAAACCTTTAACAACAAGATAGTCTGCCAAATCCGTTGCAGTTGAAAAACCCTGTTTGGCTGCTGTATACATATTGTCTTTCTTGGGCGATATTGCCGGCATCATGTCGGCAAATGCTCGCAAACATCCCAAAACAGTATCGATTGTGTCGAATAATGGCTCTTTGTCTTCCTGGTTGTCTTTGTTGTAAGCTAATGGTTGTGACTTCATTAAAGTGAGTAGTGAGATCAGGTTGCCATTAACGCGACCTGTTTTTCCGCGTACCAGTTCAGGTACATCGGGGTTTTTCTTTTGCGGCATAATTGATGAGCCGGTGCAGAAGCGATCAGGTAAATCAATGAAGTCGAACTGTGCGGAAGCCCATAAAATTAACTCTTCAGAAAAACGCGACAGATGCGTGGTCAATATGGCGGAAGCTGCGCAAAACTCGATAGCAAAATCACGGTCACTTACAGCGTCTAGAGAATTTCGGCAAACGTCGTCGAAATTGAGCAGTTCTGCTGTTAAATGACGGTCAATAGGGAATGTTGTGCCAGCCAATGCGGCCGCACCTAAAGGCGATACATTCAAGCGTCGTGCACAGTCCTGGAAACGGCTCGCATCGCGTTGCATGTTTTCAAACCAGGCCAGCATGTGATGACCAAAAGTAACGGGTTGAGCTACCTGTAGGTGGGTAAAGCCCGGCATAATGGTATTAGCTTCACGTTCGGCCAAATCGAGCAGACCTGTCTGTAAGCGTCGAATTTCGCTAATAGCAAGTGTAATTTGTTCACGTAAGTACAGGCGAATATCGGTTGCTACCTGGTCATTACGTGAGCGTCCAGTATGAAGTCGTTTACCAGCATCTCCGACAAGCTCTGTCAGGCGTGCTTCTATGTTCATATGCACGTCTTCGCGCGCAATAGACCATTCAAATTCGCCATCGGCAATTTCCTGTTCTATCTGGTCAAGCCCCTTTAATAGATTGTCTAAATCATCTTTTGTCAGCACACCGACCTTGGTCAGCATACGCGCATGGGCACGAGAGCCCTCTATATCCTGCTTATACATGCGCTGATCAAATTGCACCGAAGCAGTAAATGCTTCAACGAAGGCGTCAGTAGGCTCAGTAAAACGGCCACCCCATAATTTGTTTTGCTCAGATGATTTGCTCATAAGTTTTGCGAAGTCCTGCAAATAATGCTGCTAATAAGAAAAATAGTGGCGAATTATAACAAATATGCGGAACAAGGTTTCTGATTCTCACAATCAGTATTAGATCGACTAAACTGGGTGCATGGATATGGAATTGAATGTAAACCGGGGCTTTATACCGAACTTTTGTGATGTTGCTGTAGTATTTATGCTGGTACTACTCGTTGAACTGTTGTCATTGCTGCTCGCAATGGCGCCTTCAGGCAGTGTGGGTTTCTGGGATCGATTGGCAACTATATCGATGTTTTCTCAATGGTTAGCGTTGATTAATGCCAGCCTATTGTGCGCTTTGAGAACTTGGTTAAACAAGCAGACCGTGTTGGCTTGTAGTTTTATAAGCCTCAGTTTCATGTTGTCTATCACGCTGGGTTTGAGTGGCGTTGTTATTTATTTTGGTGAATTTATAGGTCTAGGCAGGTTTGCCGATCAGGATGTATTTTATTTTGTGCTGCGTAATCTGGCTATTAGCGGCATTATTTATGCGGTAGTGCTGCGTTATTTTTATGTGCAATTTCAGTGGCGTTCGAACCTGCAAGCGCAAAGTCATGCACAAATACAGGCCTTAAAAGCACGTATACGGCCTCATTTTTTATTTAATAGTATGAATACCATCGCCTGTTTGGTGCATATCGATGCAGATAAGGCAGAAAAAGCAGTAGAAGATCTATCTGATTTATTTAGAGCAAGTTTGCAGGAAAAGACGAGCCATACCTTGAAGGATGAACTGGACCTGACCGCGAGTTATTTGGATATTGAACACTTGCGCCTGGGTGAGCGCTTATCAGCCAAATGGCAGCTAGATGAAGCTGCCATGGATATTGAGGTGCCGTCATTTTGCCTGCAACCATTGGCTGAAAATGCGATATATCATGGTATAGAGCCAGTTTCTGAGGGTGGGCAGATAAAAATTTCAGCACAACTCGAAAACAATCGACTATGCTTAAGTGTAAGTAATCCGGTAAAAGAGCGAAATGCTATGAACCGGCATCAAGGGAATCATATGGCTCAGTCGAATATTCAAACCCGGCTCAAATTAATGTATGGGGATGAGGCGGAATTTATGATTAATGCTGAGCCTGATATGTATACGGTTTCTATAGGAATACCAATATAAAAACATGAATATACTGATAGTCGATGATGAGCCGCTAGCAAGGCAGCGTTTGATAGGGTTAGTGCAAGAACTGAATGGTTTTGAAGTGTGCGGCAATGCATCTAATGGTAAAGATGCATTGCGACTGGCACAGGAATTAAAACCGGACGTTGTATTGCTGGATATTCGTATGCCAGGAATGGATGGTATAGAAACCGCACATCATATGAATCGATTGAGTAAACCTCCCGCCATAATTTTTACGACGGCCTTTGGAGAGCATGCTTTAACTGCATTCGAGACCCATGCTGTCGATTATCTGCTGAAACCCATTAAACAGGATCGTTTAGCGGATGCTCTACAGGCTGCTGCAAGGTTAACTAAACCACAACTAGAGCAAATTAAGCTAATAGATGAAGAGCCCAAAGTGCGTACGCATATTTGTGTAAAAACACGTGGTAGTCTTGAATTAGTGCCGATTGAAAGCATTCGATATTTTCTTGCAGACCATAAATACGTTACCTTGCGTACAGATGATCATGAGTGCCTGATTGAAGAGTCGCTTAAATCCCTGGAAGGTGAATTTAGTCATTTATTCACACGCATTCACAGAAATGCACTGATTGCTGATCGATATATGACTGGTCTGGAAAAAAACAATGAAGGTCATTGTGTGATTACGATTGAGGGCATTGATGATCGTCTGGAAATTAGTCGTCGGCATTTACCTCATGTGAGAAAGAAGATAAAAAACCTGGTGACCTATAAGTAAGCTGAAATATCAGGCATAAAACTAGTATAAAAATTCCTTTTTTCTCATGCGATCATTTGTACAGACTCCGAGGGCATCGCCTGAAACTCAATTGTAACCCCGCATAATATGAAACAAGCTTGCATGAGCTTGCGCCGCAGAAAACGACTTTCAAGAATAAATACATTAAAACAAAGAAAAAGGCATTAGCTGCCATGGGTTTGAATCTAAGGTAAAATACACTTTTTATTTGTTTGATACCTTAAGGGTACATGTTTCAGGATAGTCTATGACACAGCCACAACGTATTCGTATTGCCACACGTAAAAGTCCACTTGCTCTTTGGCAGGCGGAAGAGGTGTCGCGTCAGTTAAAGCAACACCATCCTGAACTAGAGATAGAATTAGTGAAGATGGTTTCTAAGGGGGACAAAATTCTTGATGCGCCATTGGCAAAAATAGGCGGTAAAGGGCTGTTCGTGAAAGAGCTAGAACAGGCGATGTTGGATGGTGAAGCGGATATCGCGGTGCATTCAATGAAAGATGTCCCGATGGAGTTCCCAGAAGGCTTACATTTGTCGGTCATTATGGAGCGTGAAGACCCTACGGATGCATTTGTTTCAAACAAATATAAAAACTTACAAGACTTACCAGAAAATGCCCGAATAGGTTCTTCTAGCTTACGTCGTCAGCTACAGATAAAAGAAATGATGCCGAGCGCTGAGATGTTAAACCTTCGTGGCAATGTTAACAGCCGATTGCAAAAACTGGATGATGGTGAATTTGACGCAATTATATTGGCTAGCGCTGGTTTAATAAGGCTTGAATTTAATGATCGCATTGCAGATAGAATCGCACCGGAGCAAAGCTTGCCGTCAGTTGGGCAGGGTGCGGTAGGTATTGAATGTCGAGTGGGTGATGCTCAGGTTGAGGCGCTAATAGCACCTTTAAATCACCACGATACATATACACGTCTTTCGGCGGAACGTGCTATGAATCATCGATTACATGGTGGGTGTCAGGTACCAATAGCAGGTTATGCAGTGCTGGAAGGTGATGAAATATATTTACGAGGTCTGGTCGGTCGACCTGATGGTAGTGAGGTTGTCCGTGCGCAAATTCGTGGCCCAAGGGATGAGGCTGAAGCCTTAGGTACAGAGCTTGCTGATCAATTGCTGAAGGACGGGGCTGATGTGATTTTACGTGAAATGGGAATGATTGATTGAGCATAGATGGCTCTATTAATCTGGCTCAAAAAACCGTGTTGGTGACCAGGCCACTGCATCAGGCGAGTGAATTCATGCAGCAAATTGAGCTGCATGGGGGTAAAGCATTGTCATTTCCAAGTATAGAAATTCAGCCAACAAATATAGATAGTACGTTAATTGATAAATTTACGAAAATAGATAGTTACGACATGCTGATTTTTATTAGCGCGAACGCGGTTAATTATTGCGTGAATATATTGCAGATGCTTAAAATTAACCCACTAGAAATAAAGTCAAAGATAGCGGTAATTGGCAAGGCAACAGAAGCTGCAGCGACAGCAGCAGGTTTTAATGTCTCTATACAGCCCAGTAGTGTATCTAATAGCGATGCCTTATTAAAGCTGGCAGAACTACAACATAGGCAGATACAATCAAAGAAAATAATGATTGTTCGTGGTATTGGAGGGCTTGAGCAGCTACCTAATACCTTAAGTCAAAGAGGAGCAGAAGTTTCTTTTGCTGAAGTTTATGAACGCAGAATTCCTCTTCATGATATTCAAATTAAGCGGCAGCAGCTAAGCCAGAATTGGGCTGAGCTAGCAATCAGCGATATTACGGTTACCAGTAATGAATCACTGCAGAATCTATATGATATGCTGGAAACTCCGGGAAGAGACGAAATGACAAATACTCATCTAATTGTTCCATCACAACGTTGCGCGCAACTGGCCAGGCAACTAGGCTTTGAGTCTCTTAGTGTCGCAAAGTCTGCAGTCAATCAGCATATGATAGAAGCCATAGCCAAAACATAAAATCATCTACAAAATCTAAATGAAGTCCATTATGACAAAAGAAAATAAAGTAGAGAAATCAGCAGAAGAATCAACAGAACAGAAATCAGCTGAAGTTCAAACGGAAGAATTAAAAATACAAAAAACAGACAGGCCAGTGGGATATGGGTTTGTGTATTTTCTAATTCTTGTGATTGCTAGCGGATTGATTGCTGTGTCATATTATTTTTTGGAAGAGCAAAAAAATCTGAATGCTTTGATCAAGCAAGATGCAGGTAAATTATTAATACTTGATAAACAAATCAGTGATTATGATACTGAAAATAATAAAAGAGACGAGGCTATTTCGCAAAACAGTCAGCAAATGCAAATAGTTCTTGAGAAAACAGATGAAGCAATAAAGATTTCACAGCAAGCAGTAGAGCTGGTGAATCGTACTCAACGTGGATGGGTGCTGGCGGAAGTTGATTATTTGTTGCGTATGGGGCATAGGCGTCTGGATGTTGCAAAAGATATTACCGGCGCTATTGCTGCGTTAAAGGGAGCTGATTCACGACTCGAGGAATTGTCTGATTTAAAACTGTTTAAAATACGCAAACAATTAGCAAAAGATATTGCTAGTTTAAGAGCAATTAAACAGGCGGATGTAAGTGGAATCGTTTTAGAAATTGATCAAGTGATGGCGTATGTAAGTGAGTTGCCCTTTAAGTCAGTTCAATCGAAGGTAAAAGAACAATTGGGAAGCTCGGATTTAAATGAACCGGAAAACACAGATCCCACAATAGAAAAAACATTTGTAGATTCAGTGATAGAAACGGTAAAACAGATTGGTGACATAAAAATACACCAGCGAAGTCTGGGAGTGACTTCTGCTGGAGTACAGCAAAAACAAGTTGAGCAATTACTCTATTCTCATTTAATCGCTCTTAGATTGGGCGCATTGAGTTATAGCCAGAAAAACTTTATCTATGAAGTGGAACAGATTACTGAATTATTAAATGCGCATTATGACGGAGCTAGTAATCAAGTAAAGCAGATTAAAGAAAGTATGGATGAGTATAGAAAATTACAGCTATCACCGGTGTTACCAGAACTGACTAAAGTATGGGAGATGTTGCAAGAAGAAATAATGAAGCCGGTGAATAAATATCAGCAGGAGGCTGAAAAATGAAAAAAATAATTTTGGCGATGCTAATGGCAACGACGCTTGCAGTTATTGTTGGTGTTGCTGCTCGTTACAGTGGTTCGGGTTACGTGGTATTTAGTTTTGCAGAGTATACTCTGGAGACGTCTTTCATATTTGCAGCTGGAGTATTGGCACTAAGTTTTTTCGTTTTTTATTATTTTGTTCGCATTATGTCACATCTCTTTTCATTACCGGGTTATATGAGTGACAGGCATCTTTTTAGAAAAGGTGAGCGTTCTAAAAATGCATTAATAAAAGGACTAATTGAAATGTCTGAGGGGCGTTTCGAGCAAGCAGAGAAGGTTTTAATAAAATACGCAAACCAAAGTGATACAGCGTTGTTGAATTATTTAATGGCTGCAAGAGCTGCACAGCAATTGGGTGAATATGATCGGAGGGATGAGTATTTGAGATTGGCCCATGAATCTACGCCTTCTGCTGATATGGCAATAGGTTTGACTCAAGCTGAGTTGCAATTAAGTCATAAACAATTAGAACAGGCTTTAGCTACTCTGAATCATCTATCAGGTGTTTCACCAAAGCATGGATATGTTAAAAAATTGCAGGCACGTGCTTATCAGCAGCTTGAAGACTGGGAGCATTTGAATTTGGCTTTAGACGGTGTCAAAAAATTTAAAGCTATGAATGCTGATGAAATCGCAAAAATAGAAACAGAGTCTTTTATTGGTATGTTAAAAACATCTATAAAACAGGTGGATGGTGATAAGTCTGAAAAAATATGGCAGAATTTGCCAAAAAACTTAAAGAGAAATGCAGAGCTAACTTATTTATATACAGATTATTTACATGCTTATCATAAAGATGATGAAGCAGAAGTGTTATTAAGAAATTTTCTAAGTGATAGCTGGGATAATGGTTTGGCACTACTGTATTCTGATTTAGAGGTTTCTAACAGTAAAAGGCAATTAGAGACGGCTGAAACCTGGCTGCATAATCATGCCAGAAATGAAACCTTGCTATTGGTGCTAGGCAAGCTAAGTATTAAATGTGAGTTCTGGGGGAAAGCAAAAAACTATCTTGAAACGAGTATTGGTTTGCAACCACTGGCAGAAGCATATTTAGTATTAGCTAAATTGCTAGAAGAAAAAATGGACTCTGCAGAAGATGCGCAGGAGCTTTATCGACTTGGATTAATTAATTCAGTTGGTAAGAGTTCTGAAAAACATCAATATTCTGCTCAGTTAAGGTCAGAGAAAAATCAAAAGCCTGTTCTTAAAATGATTCAGTAGATAGTTATTTCTTTTCAGCTATTGCTTTTGCTGCATCAGTCGAATATTCAAAAGCATCTGAAAACATATTTTCTTTTTTAGCGCCCTGCTGAATAAATATATCGACAGCGGCATTTATCATGGGCGGTGGGCCACTCATATAAATATCAAAGCCGGATAAGTCAGCAAATTGTTTAGCAACAGCGTGATGTACAAAACCTGTTTCTCCTTCCCATTTATCATTTTTCATTGGTTCAGAAAGTACAGGTGTGAAAACTAAATTCGGGTTTTTAGCTTTCCACTGCTTAATCATTTCATCCATATATAAATCTCGTAGAGCCCGTACGCCCATGAACAAATGTATTTTTTGATCAAAACCCACGTGTTCAATGTGTTCAATCATGGCTTTTAATGGACCAAAGCCAGTACCGCCGCCCATCATTATAAGAGGGCGATTTCTTTCTTCGCGTAGATAGAAGCTACCAAGAGGTCCTTGCATTTGTAGGCTAGAATTATCTGGCATGCTCTCAAATAAAAAATCTGTAAATATACCGCCATCAACATGACGAATGTGTAGTTCCAGGAAATTGTCTTTATGCGGCGCGTTAGCAATTGAAAAAGCACGACGCTTTCCATCTTTGAGAATAAATTCTATATATTGCCCAGCAAGATACTGCAGACGTTCATTATTATCTAAGGTTAATTGCAGTGAAATAACATCATGACAAAGCTTGTCTTTAGAGCTTACATGACAGCCTAGTGTTTTAATTTTGATTTGTGATAGGTCTTCAATTTCTTCAATGCTAATTTCGAGATCAGACCTTGTTTTTGCTATGCAAAATAAAGCTTGTTGATTTTCCTTCATATCATCATCGAGTGCGATAGCCTCATCATCGTAATAGACTTCGCCTTTTATAATATAACCAGCACAGGATCCGCAGGCTCCACCACGACAGCCATAAGGAAGGTCGATATTTTGTCGCATGGCTGCGTCTAGAATGGATTCATTCTCATCCACGTTAAATTGATGTTCAGATGGATGAATGGTTACGGTGAATGGCATTATGATCCCTAAATCCTGAGTGTCTAAACGGGACATTTTGCACTATGTGCAAACAAAGTAAAGCTTAAAGCTATAGGTGGAGCAAAGTCTTTTGCTATAATGTTGTGCTTATTTATGGGGAAGAAATAATGGCACGGGTAAAAATATATAGTACAGGGCGATGCCCAATGTGCGATAAAACAAAAAGCTTACTAACAAAGTGGAATATCTCTTTCGATGAAGCTCGTGTTGATGCTGATCATAGTGCGTTGCGAGAAATGTCGGAACTAACAAATGGAGCGAGGACTGTTCCTCAAATATCTATTGATGGAAAATGGATTGGTGGTTTTTCCGAGTTAACAATGATGCATATGGACGATGAGCTGGATGAGCTTGTCGAAGCCTGATTTTTCTTCAGTGAATGTGCCCGAGTGGGTGCGTTTTATTGCACAAGATTCAGATGGTAGCTGGTGGGGTTACTCGGTTGACCCTTTGCAAAATCATCGCGGTTGGTATGAAAATGAATTGGGACAAAATGTGAAGCTGCTGCAAGGAAAAGTTATTGGTGACTGGCGAGATAATATTCTAATTTATCCGTTTTAGACCTGCGGTGTGATATTTTCGTGTCTTACCCAAATATGCCCACCAATCATTGAAAATGCTATACCGGCAATAACAAATAAAATGCTATTCAGGGTGTAGCTATCTTCACGTATGGATGTAACTAAAGATATACTCGTGGTTAGTGAAGCAATAAGAAAAGTATGTAAATTTATATTTTTTTCTGCAACGCTAGCAGTTACATATCCGCTACCAGACATAATAAAAAAATAACTTGTTCCGCCAATAATATATGAAACTATTTGGCTTGCTGTTTCTAGCTGAGGGTAATCTTGAAGTACGACGGTGAAACCAGTTGCTGCAATTATAAAAAACAGTTGAAAAAGTAGCCCAAAAATTATGATAAGGGCAATGCCAATAAAAAGTGCTTTAAAATTTATCAATGGGTAGCTCATTATCTTTAGTGGTTGATGAAAAAATCTACTTCCAATCGTCACCATAATCATGGGTTATTTCTTCACCTTCCTGGATATCCCTGAGGGCAACAACTTCCAGATCTTCACAATAACAGGCATTGGGTTTAGCGTTGTGGTTTATATATTTCAAATCACAGTCAACTAGTATTCCTGTATCTGCATCAATCCATAAAACATAAGGACCATCTTCCGTCACAGGCTTAAAAGCGATGGTGCCGATTAAGTCGCCGCGTTGGATTTTTTGTGTGGCAAATAAGCCTTTGCCATGTATTCCGCTTTCTTTAACGATGTATAGGGAGTTGCTCATAAAAAACTGAATTATTTGTCGTCAAAAATATTGAGTTGATCCCAAATGTCATCAACTCTTTGTTTCACATCTTTGTTCATAACAATTGGCTTTCCCCATTCACGATCTGATTCGCCGGGTAACTTATTAGTGGCATCCATGCCCATTTTTGAGCCGAGGCCTGAAACAGGTGATGCAAAGTCTAGATAATCAATGGGGGTGTTTTCAATTAGCGTTGTATCACGTGCTGGATCCATACGAGTTGTCATGGCCCATATGACATCATTCCAGTCACGAGTATTTATATCGTCGTCTACAACAATAACAAATTTGGTGTACATAAATTGACGCAAGAATGACCAGACGCCCATCATGACTCGCTTGGCATGACCTGGATATTGTTTTTTCATACTGACAACAGCAAGGCGATATGAGCAGCCTTCAGGAGGCAAATAAAAATCCACAATTTCTGGAAACTGTTTTTTTAAGATAGGTACAAAAACTTCATTGAGGGCGACGCCCAAAATAGCCGGCTCATCAGGTGGACGACCAGTATAAGTGGTGTGATAAATAGGCTCATTACGATGGGTGATTTTTTCTATAGTAAATACCGGAAAATTTTCCACTTCATTGTAATAACCTGTGTGATCGCCATAAGGTCCTTCTGGTGCCATGTCGTCTGGGTAAATATACCCTTCTAAAACATATTCAGCGGAAGCGGGTACCTGTAAGTCGCTAAGCATACATTGCGTAACTTCGGTTTTGCTGCCGCGCAACAAGCCTGCAAATGCATATTCCGATAAGTTATCTGGCACGGGTGTTACTGCGCCAAGTATAGTTGCGGGGTCTGCGCCTAGAGCAACTGCAATTGGAAAGGGTTCGCCTGGGTGTGCATGTTGCCACTCTTTAAAATCGAGTGCGCCACCGCGGTGAGAAAGCCAGCGCATAATCACGCGATTTTTACCTATTACCTGTTGTCGATAAATCCCCAAATTCTGGCGATCTTTATTTGGGCCTTTTGTAACGACCAGGCCCCAGGTAATTAGAGGTGCTGCATCTTCTGGCCAGCAGGTCTGAATAGGGATATTCGCTAAATCAATGTCATCTTGTTCAATGATATTTTTCTGGCAGGGGGCTTTATTAACTACCTTAGGCGCCATATTCAGTACTTGCTTGAAGATGGGTAGTTTATCCCAGGCATCTTTCATGCCCTTGGGTGGTTCTGGTTCTTTCAGAAAGGCGAGTAGTTGGCCTATTTCATGAAGTGCTTCAACCGAGTCTTCTCCCATGCCCATGGCGACACGCTTTGGGGTGCCGAATAAATTGGCAAGTACCGGTACATTTGAGTTCTTAACATTCTCAAATAACAGTGCAGGGCCTTTGGCGCGTAGTGTGCGGTCGCAGATTTCCGTCATTTCAAGCATAGGATCAACTTCTAGTGAAATACGCTTTAGTTCACCTTGTTGTTCGAGTTGTGCAATAAAATCACGGAGATCTTTATATTTCATGAGTATAACGCTTCAGGGTTATTATTGTATTACTTATAGAGGCACAAATAAGCGCTGTCACATGCCAACTTTACTAAAAAAGAAGTATCAGCCGCCACAATGAACGTTTCGTTGATAGCGATATTGCGCCAACTATCCTCGTCTGGGAGCTTCACTGACATTTCACCACTGATAAGAGTCATATGCTCAATTGTGTTGGTACCAAATTCATATTCGCCAGCAGCCATCACGCCGATAGTTGCCTTGTCTTTACCTGCAGTAAAGGCCAGTGATTTAACTTTACCATCAAAGTATTCGTTAACATTAAACATAGTAAAAACTCATATTAAAATAAAAAAGCGGAGCTATTCTACCACGGTCTGCTGATGCTTCATTAGGATGATATCTTTGCCATTGTTTAGATAACGCAGAAATTTGTCTCTAATGGCTTCAGGTACTGATTTTATATCAACTAATATAAAACCTGCTGACTGATAGAAATTCTCCAAATGAGAGTAGGGGAAGCAGTAGCACTCAATAGAATTTAAAGTGTCCTGAATCTGTTGCAACAGGTGTGAACCAATGCCTTGTTGTCGTAGTTCGGTGCTCACGCACATGCTGCGTAACAGGTAATCGTCTCCACTGGGGCTAAGTCGAAGCGCGGCAATAATTTGAGTGCCTTGTGATGCTATGAATATAGTCTCGCCTTTTGGTGCCTGAGCGCGCATACCATTTTTTTTATAAAACTGTTTTACCAGTGGCAGGCTATAATGTTCGACCTGTTTAACCGTTAGTTGATCTATCAATGTCCCGTGCATTTTGCTACCAGTGTCATCGCGCTAAAGTTGCCTGTTTATGTGGCCGCATAGAAAAGCATCCGAATCAGATAAAGCTCGTTGTATTGCAGCATCCAGATGAGGCGAGTAATAAAAAAGCCACGGCAATCATAGCAGAACTAGGCTTGCAGCAGTATCAGCGATGGGTAGGGGAAGATTTTAAAGAGCATGATGCTCTTAATCAGTTGTTAGAGAATGAAACGGGGGGGGTTGCTGTACTTTATCCTACAGATGGAGCTGAAAAGCTGGATGTTAACCTAGAACTAACTTCGGCAAGATCAATAGAGGTTTTAATCGTTATAGACGGGACATGGCGTAAAGCACGTAAAATATGGCGGCTAAACCCGCAATTACATCAGTTGCAGGCGGTGACGTTTAATGAAGTTTTGTCCTCGGATTACCGTATTCGAAAGGAGCCAGAGGCAGGGTGTCTGTCTACTGTTGAATCAATTGTCTTTGCACTGCGTCTTTTAGAGGGTAAACCACAAGCCTATCAGGGGCTATTAGACCTATTTATTGAAATGGTTGATTTTCAGATAAGTAAGATGGGTGAGGCGACGTATGAGCAAAACTATCAAAAGAAATAAGATAATTTAAACTTATTTTGAAAATGTTATGGCAAAGAGGGCGTACTTACTATATTATTCGCGCCTCTTTGCAAAAAGAGCTAATCGTGGGTGGTTAGCTCAGCTGGTAGAGCGTCGCCCTTACAAGGCGAATGTCGGGGGTTCGACTCCCTCACCACCCACCAACGGACCGGTAGTTCAGCTGGTTAGAATGCCGGCCTGTCACGCCGGAGGTCGCGGGTTCGAGTCCCGTCCGGTCCGCCATATTCAACAGAAGAGCCCTGTAGCGAAAGTTACGGGGCTTTTTTGTTATTGTAGTTTTAAAAGGCAGTTCATAGGAATGAAATTTTTTTTAAATGCCGATTTACAATTGTTTAGTTTGAATAATGAAAGATCCAGTTAAAAAACTATTAGACAAGCATCAGAAATTAACACATAGCGACATGCTGAAAGTGGAATCTCATGTGCAGCGTGAATCTGGTGAGTGGTTTCTAAATACACTGATGTTAGAAGGTATTGATGTACCATTTAAATACAAGCGTAAGAAATTGTATAAAAACATACAGGGACAGCGAGTGAACTTGACTTACTATCCTTCAACGGAAGTCGTTATCGGCGTAGAAGTAGAAATAATGAATGTTGTACGTATAAAAGTTTCTTAATTTTTATTGGTTGTTTTCCAGAGTCTCAATTTTTTTACTCACTTTTTCTGCACGAGTAATTAGTTGGTTCAATTCACTATTTGTAGGCGCTAGTTCTTTTGCCTGTTTCCATATGGTTAGAGCAGCCTGAATTTTTTTCTGACTATAAAGTTCTTTGCCCAGAGTTATCTTGGTTGTTACGAAGTTGCTTATTTCTAGTTTTAATTCGGAACGTAACTTAATAGCCTGTTGGTGATCAGGATTAAGACTAAGTATTTTATTTAAGGACTGCATTGCCTTATTATAATTTTTATTGGTGTAAGCTGTCCGATATGATTTTAATAATGAATAATATGTCTTCTCGTGAGTATTGTTTTTGATTATTTTTTCAAGTTCTTTGATTTTTTTTTGTAGAGCCGGTGAAGGCTCTATTCTGTAAGCCTGTGTATAACAGTCTTTTGCCAGGCTGTATTGCCTGGATGTATAAGCACCTTCTGCACATTCATTTAATTTTCGGGCAGATTTTGATAGTTCATATTTATAAAGACGTATTTCGTATTGAGTAAGGCCATCTTCAGGCAATAATTGATTTAATTTATCATATGAATTCTTATAAGAAAGTAGATTGGTTGTTTGATTAACCAATAGTTTGTTTTTTATAATTCGTGCGTTTTGATCTCTTTCATTTAATAATTCTGCGAGCCCATTTTTAAGATTTTTATTATTGTGAATATTATCTAAAGCATTTGTATAGCTATTAATAGCTAGCTGCCATTCATTATTATTTTTGTGCTGGTTAGCGGACTGAAATACGCTGGATATATAGATCTGTTTTTTTCTGGTTATTTCGGCTTTTCTAGCAAGTATTTTTTTATAGCTTTTATCATTTTTATTGATATTGCTTAATGCGTCATCTATAGCGTCGTAGTTGTGTTGGTTAAGCCATAAATTGATATTGCTATTTAAATCTACAGGCGAAGGCTTAACAAGCGCACAAGCCTGTATTTGACATAATAGGAGAAAGGTTAAAGCAAGGCGTATATACATTTTTTCATCAGGTAGTGAGAAGGAAAAGATAAGGGGAATTATAGTGTATTTTCTACGTCTTTGTTTGTATGAGTAGTGGTTTTTACGCCCTGAACTAACCAGGTTGAAACTTCATCTTTTATTCCGCGGACACGAATTATCTTGTGAGGAGTCGCATTAATTCGTTGTTCGATATTATTTTTCCTAAAAAATTCTTCAAGAATTATTATTTGGTCACTTTTGGCTATTCCTGCCAGTCGAGAGGCGAGATTCACAGGGTCACCTATTACGGTATATTCCATTCTATCATTTGAGCCTAAATTACCCGCTACCATAACGCCTGTATTGACGCCTATTCTAAAGTGCACGGGGATTTTCTTTTCTTTTAAGCGTTGTTGATTTAGTCGCTTAACAGTTTCTTGAATTGATATCGCGCAAGACACTGCATTGAAACTATGATCGGTAGTGACTTCTGGGACACCGAAAACAGCCATGGCGCAGTCACCCATAAATTTATCTATATGACCATTATGTTCTTGAGCTATGTTTGAAATATGTGTGAAGTACTCATTTAGTAAATTGGCAATTTCATCCGGGGGCATTTTTTCAGAAATACTGGTAAAGCCAACGATGTCAGCAAACAAAACAGATGCTGTTACATGTATCCCGCCAAGTTCAACTTCATCTAAATTTTGTAAAACTTTTTGAGCGACATTGCTAGAAACGTAGCGTGAGAATGCATCTTCAACTTGAGACTTTTGAAATAGGCCATGCGCCATGTGGTTGAATGCATGTGCCAGTTCGCCAATTTCATCGTTACGTCTTTCATTTAAGCGAAACTTGTAATCGCCATCATCAATGGCTTTGCTCGCATCAACCAGATTGTATATGGGTTGAGAAAGGTGTTTGCTCATTACAAAGGCAAGAAAAATAGCAATTAACGACATAAAAGCCGTAATCATAATTATTACGAAGCGCAAATTATTTAGTGAGCGAATCATATTTTTTTTACTTAGGGTAATAAAGACATAACCCGCTGTAAGTTGCTTGAATTTTATCGGGCTATTATAAGCGATGAAAATTTCATCAGATGTTTCTGTTGTACGCCATTCAAAAGAGCTGGCTTTTGATTTTAAGGATGTATTTAAACGTTGCTGAATTACAGACAGGTCAGGGAAGATACCTTTACTCGCAAGTAGCATGCCCTTTTCTGAAGCTATAATAGCCCCCTTGACTTGCAGGCTATCAAGCAAGTTACTCGTTAGTGTTTGTAAGCCGAGGCTATCATCTGAAAGCACCATTTCTGCGGCACTATTAGCAAACTGGTGGGCAATGGTTGTTCCCATGTCATTGGCTTGTTGTGTAAGTACGATTTTTTGATTTTCTAGAATAATAAAACCGAGTGTGGACATGCCACTTACAATGAGTAGAGTGATTGCAAGTGCTAACTTGACAGCAATCGGTATGCGAATTTTAAATTTGTCCCCTACGCTCGATCCAGGTGTTTGTTGCGTAGTGCTATCTATTTTGACACTCATGTTTAATGTAGGTGCTTCACTTATATAAAATATTGCCGGATACAGCTAAAGTAATAAATCATACCATGCAATAGGATATCAGGCTGGGAATAAAGGGAAAGCGTGTGCTGAGATATAACTTATTGATAATTATGAGGTTATATGGTTTTAGTATGCTTGGAGTCGTCATGTTATAATCAACCTTTATGCACAGTGAAGTGATCTAATTATGGCCGCTTTACAATTTATGACTAACTCCCCCCTGTGTGGATGCGGGTAATGCCCGCAGGCAGCAATAGGCTGCTAAGAATTGAGGTTTCATTATGTTTCATTTAAGCGAAGAGCGGCAGATACTGCTAACTCAAAAAATAATGTCCAGCTTGGACGATTGGGGGCTTTCGGCTGCTGATCAGGTTATTGTATTGAACCTGCCTGATGATGTTAGAACCCGAAAATTACGCTCATTTCATGAGAGTACGCCTTTGCCTAAAGACGATAATGTAGAATTTAGAGCTATTCGTATATTGGGTATTATTGATGCCTTGCGTACCAGCTACCCTAAAAATGAATCTATGGGTGGGCGCTGGATGAAGGCGCCACATCGTCGTTTTCAAAATCGCACACCACTGCAGGTTATGCTGGAAGAAGGAAATACAGGTGTAGATTCAGTTTTGGCAGAACTTGATTGTAGTTATGCATGGGAGCTGAGTGGTTCTCAGGCAAAGTAGGTAGTATTTTTGCCAGGTGATACAAATATCTGCTTATGACTATACTTTGGGAGTTGCGAAACTATAGTTTTTAGTTAACGTTAATTGAATGCGGAAATACTGTTTTCTGGATTGTAAAATGCCCGAGTTGCATAAAGAGTTAGACGCTTAAGATATGAGCTGCCCTATACTGGTCATGAAGACTAAAAAAGTGCTTCGTGGCATGGTTGCAGGGGATGTATTAAATGTTGTTACGACAGATCCAGCATCTGTAGAAGATTTAATATATTGCTTGAGCCAGTCGATGATACATTGATTGATAGTTCTGAAAGCAATGATGAGTATCACTTTTATATTAACAGCTCTTAGCTTTCTTGCTGTTTTAATTCGTTAAAAATAATGTCACAGCGTGCAGCCATAATGAAGTCATTAATGAATAGGCCGTTAATGCTGTGAGTCCACCAGTCGATTGTTACTTTTCCCCATTCTATACAAATACGGGGGTGGTGATTTTCCTGTTCTGCGATGGTGGCGACTTTATTGGCAAACTCTATAGCAGATAAGTAATTCTTAAAGGTAAAGTGCTTAGTTATTTTTGGTGCTTTATTTTCAGTAACATAACACCAGTTACCTAGTTCATTGAGCAAACTGTTAATCTCGTCATCAGATAGAGCTACAGAGGATTGTGTGCAGGGAGTGAGTGCTTTACTGCCGAAATTCAATTGCTTTGCCTTTTTTAGTTTTATCCAGTATTCGGTATGAATAGAAAAAAGTCTATATCCCCTATTTCAAATGTATCCAGTTTAAATAATCGATTACTCTTAAGTGGAGAGGATTATTTGATTGAAAGTGAATTGCCTGCGAGTAGAGTGTATGTGAAATTTACAGGCAATTTTCATGGTCAAAAAGTAGTCTGGAATGCCTGTGTTCAAACAATAGACGATT
>Ga0316204_10005710_pt1 | contig 20134 bp, 25 predicted proteins | sample 6monrhotite_MG_2_FD_205661 | JGI IMG/M metagenome (GOLD analysis project Ga0316204, IMG submission 205661) | Microbial mat bacterial communities from mineral coupon in-situ incubated in ocean water Damariscotta River, Maine, United States -... | ecosystem: Environmental > Aquatic > Marine >...
AATGTACTGCTCATTGATACTCGCAATCACTACGAGATTGAGGTGGGTACTTTCCCCGGCGCCGTAGATCCAAAAACTGACAACTTCCGCCAGTTCAACGACTTCGCAGTCGAACTAGCCAAGACCTCCAGCGACAAGCCGCTGGCGATGTTCTGTACCGGCGGTATCCGCTGCGAAAAGGCAACGGCGTTAATGCTGGAACTCGGATTCGACGAGGTCTACCACCTGCAGGGTGGCATTCTGAATTACCTCAATGAAGTACCTGACGAAGAAAACCGCTGGGATGGCGAGTGCTTCGTGTTCGACAAGCGCGTCGCGGTTGACCGTGATCTCGCAGAAGGCGGCTACGTACAATGCCACGCCTGCCGACGCCCCCTCTCCAGCGAAGACCTAAGCTCTGAATCCTACGTCGAAGGCGTCTCCTGCCCCCACTGCATTCAGCAAGCTAGCGGGCACCCTGCTGCTCGCTGTCCGGCTAAGCATCCAGGTCGGGAATGAGCTCGCTTTCGAGGTTTGTAATCATGTCTTTGATGAGAAGCTTGCGCTTCTTGAGGCGTCGGATGCGCAGCTGGTCGACCATCGGGTCGTGTTGCAGACGATCGATCAGGTAGTCCAGATCCCGGTGACTGACGCGTAATTCACGCAGTCTATCCAGCGTCTTGAAGCATTCAGTATCGACTTTGTCTGTCATCAGTTCTTATGCTACTCGCCGTCTGCAAGTAGTGCCAGCCAGTCATGATCGTTAGGCCCGGTGACTACAAACCATGGATTCAGGATGTCGGCTTTTTTGTTGTAGGACAGCGGACTGCCATCCAGCTCCAGCACTTGTCCGCCGGCTTGCTCCACAACGGCCTGGGCTGCTGCAGTATCCCATTCAGAGGTCGGTCCCAGGCGTGGGTAGATGTCGGCATTGCCTTCAGCAACAGTGCAGAACTTGAGAGAGCTGCCCATCGCCAGCATGTCATGGTCGCCGAGCTTGGCGAGAAACGCGTCTAGGCTCGTGCCACGATGCGAACGGCTGCCGACGATACGCACAGCAGCGCTGCTGGCGTCGGCAACCCTAATTTTCGTCACGCTGCCAGCGTCGCGCAGCTCGGAACCACGCCCTTCGCAGCCGATGTAGGTCTTGTCCTGTACCGGCACATGCACTACGCCGAGTATCGGTCGATGCGAGTCGATAAGTGCGATGTTGACGGTAAATTCACCGTTCCGATTGACGAATTCCTTGGTGCCGTCGAGCGGGTCAATGAGCCAGTAACGTTGCCATTTGCCGCGAACCTCAAACTCGGGCAGGCCATCTTCTTCAGAAATAATCGGAATATCGGGTGTCAGCGCAGCCAGGCCGGCAGCGATGCAATTATGCGACGCGAGATCTGCTTGGGTTAAAGGAGATTCGTCGGACTTGCTTTCTACGTCGAAATCTGTGGCGTAGACTGTGAGGATGGCTTTACCGGCCTCAACGGCGAGGGCGGTAATTGGTTCGACTAATTCTTCGAGGTTCATCGTGGACTCCATAACCCAAAGCGGGTCGCGCAGTATAAGCCAGTGACATTCGATCCAAAAGCAGCACTCAGCAAATGTGAGACATTGATGCTGGATATGGATGGCACTCTTCTGGATCTCGCCTATGACAACTACATGTGGCTGACGCATGTTCCTGCTCATTGGGCTGAACAGAACAACATGTCGCTGGACGAGGCTCGAACACACTTGCTGCGGAAATTTGGCGCCGCGCAGGGCGACCTGCGCTGGTATTGCCTGGACCACTGGAGCGAGCACCTGGGTCTCGATGTGTATTAACTGCACCGCGACAATCATCATCGAATCGACTTCTTGCCCGGGGCGCGTGAGTTCCTGCAACAAGCGCGTGATGCTGATATACGTGTTCTGATGGTGACCAATTCGCACCAGAACACGCTGGATCTGAAGGAAGAGGTGACCGGGTTATCTGAGTTTTTCGACGAGATACATACGTCGCATAGCTACGGCTATGCGAAGGAACGGCAGGAGTTCTGGCACGCCCTTCAGGAAGAAACCAGTTTCGATCCGGAAACCACGATGTTCGTGGACGACAGCCACCCGGTCCTGAAAAGTGCCGCGACGTTTGGTGTGCGGCACCCGGTGGCTATTTCGCGCCCCGATACTTCCAGGCCGTCGAACGAGCATCCAGACTTTGTCTCAGTAGAGGGCGTTAGCGAGCTCTTCTAGGCGGGCGTCGTCCACCGCTGCTATTGCCGCCACGTCCGCCGCTCGGTTTTTTGCGCGGCTTGAATTTTGGCTTGACGAGTTCCGGTAGATTCGATGGGTCGTAGTTTGCGACTGGAATCTTGTGCGAAATATATTCTTCGATCTCGGGCAAGGCCACGGCGTAGGTTTCGCAACCAAAGCTGATAGCATCGCCGGCCGCACCGGCACGCGCTGTACGTCCGATGCGGTGGACATAGTCTTCCGCATCCTGTGGCAGGTCGTAGTTGACGACGTACTCCACGTCAGGAATGTGCAGCCCGCGTGACGCAACGTCTGTGCCGATTAGAACCTGTAGCTCGCCTTCCTGAAACTTCTGCAACATGCGCTGCCGTTTGTTCTGCGGCACGTCGCCGGAGATGGCGGCCGCGTTGATACCGTTAGCCTCAAAATACGCCTCCATGCGTTCGGCTTCGCGCTTCATGTTGACGAATACCATGATGCGGCCTTCCCCCATCTCCCGGATCAAGCCGATGAGCAATGGCATCTTGTCTTCATTGGACGGGAAGAAAATCGCCTGACGCACGCGATCCGCGGTCACTTTTTCCGGCTCAATCTGAATCAGCTCGGGTTCGTTCATGTGTTCGTAGGCAAGCTCCATCACGCGCATGGACAGGGTTGCCGAGAACAACATATTCAAGCGCTGGTCTGGCTCCGGCAGTTTGCGCAGCAGATAGCGAATATCCTTGATAAAGCCCAGATCGAACATACGATCGGCTTCGTCGAGGACTGCGACTTCAACCTGATCCAGCTTGAAAACGCCCTGTTTGTAGTAATCGATAATGCGGCCCGGCGTGCCGATGAGGATATCGATGCCGTCCTGAATCGTTTTGCGCTGTTGCTCGTAGCCGGTGCCGCCATAAGCAAGACCGACCTTGAAGTGGGTGTGCTTGCCCAGCAGCTCCGCATCTTTGGCGATCTGAATCGCCAGTTCGCGGGTAGGGGCGAGCATGAATGCGCGTGGCTGCCGCGGTCCCTCAGTCGTCTTATCCGAGGTCAACATCTTCTCGAATGTGGCGATAAGGAAGGCCGCGGTCTTGCCGGTGCCGGTTTGCGCCTGCCCAGCGACATCTTTGCCGGTCAGAGCGATCGGCAGGGTGCTGGCCTGGATGGGAGTGCAATATTCGAATCCAGCATCGCGGATGCCGGCCTGCACGCTCTCGGAAAGTGCTAGTGAGTCGAATCTGAGCTCGCTCAGATGATTATCTGACATAAGTTTTGGACCAGAAAGTGGGTTTTTTGACTTGCAAAATGGCTCGCGACGCGTTCAAATTGCCTTAACCGACGCGACAATCGTCGCACCCGCCAGTTTCGCAATCAAAGAATCTTGTAAAGAAGCCGCGAGAAAGCTGCGACATATTGCCTGATACCAACGGCAGCGTCATCCATTTTAACGTGTTCGCCCCAAAGAAGTTGCCAAAGGCGGCGCGAATATTTCAATCAAACCATCATATATATGGAGGAAGTGGCCGGTGAGCGACAATATTGTGCATACCAGTGACAGCGGATTTGATGCTGACGTTCTGCAATCTGAGAAGCCTGTACTAATCGATTTTTGGGCCGAGTGGTGTGGGCCCTGCAAGATGATCGCACCGATTCTGGACGATGTAGCGGGTGAATACGCTGATCGTGTAGCGATCAAGAAACTGAATATTGATGAAAACCCGAACATTGCTCAGAAGTTCGGTATACGCAGCATTCCAACATTGATGCTGTTCAAAGACGGTGCCGTACAGGCTCAAAAGCTCGGCGCCATGTCTAAGTCACAATTGACTGAATTCCTAGAAACTAATCTGTGAGAGGGTACTTGGGTAATCAAACAAGCAACAGGCCGCCGCGAAGCGGTGGCAAGAAACAAGGTGGTAACAATTCCAATCGGCGACGTCGCAGACGTCCACAACAGGATCAATATCCTGATGATGACGAAGGCTCTTTAGAGGTCATCCCACCTGAACAGCTCGAGATGAGCAAAAACATCATGAATCTGACCGAGCTGAAAAGCCGGCCAGCATCTGGTCTCGTCGAGCTTGGTCTAACGCTGGGTCTTGAGGATCTGGCGCGACACCGCAAGCAGGAAATGATTTTTGCGATTCTCAAGGCGCATGCCAAGAATGGTGAAGACATTTACGGCGACGGTGTACTCGAGATATTGCAGGACGGTTTCGGCTTCCTGCGCTCATCCGATGGCTCCTATCTTGCGGGTCCTGATGATATTTACGTCAGTCCCAGCCAGATACGCCGCTTTAGTCTGCGCACCGGTGATACGGTTGCCGGTCTGATTCGGCCGCCCAAGGAAGGCGAGCGCTACTTTGCATTGCTGAAAGTCGGGCAAATCAATCACGACTCGCCAGAGAACGCGCGCAATAAGGTCTTGTTTGAAAACCTTACGCCGCTGTTTCCGACCGAGCGTTTGGTTCTCGAGCAGGGCAATGGCAGTACTGAAGACCTCACTGCACGCATCATCGACATGGTGGCACCGATTGGCAAAGGCCAGCGTGGCCTGATTGTTTCGCCGCCGAAAGCCGGTAAGACGATGTTGCTGCAGAATATCGCTTCAGCAATTTGCGCGAATAATCCAGACGTTGACCTGATGGTTTTGCTTATTGATGAGCGTCCAGAGGAAGTGACAGAAATGGAGCGCACGGTGCGTGGCGAGGTTGTTTCATCAACCTTTGACGAGCCTGCCAGCCGTCACGTACAAGTTGCTGAGATGGTTATCGAGAAAGCGAAACGTCTGGTCGAGCACAAACGTGACGTGGTTATTTTGCTGGACTCAATTACGCGTCTTGCTCGCGCTTACAACACTGTTGTGCCTTCGTCAGGCAAAGTACTGACCGGTGGTGTCGACGCCAATGCATTGCACCGACCGAAGCGATTCTTTGGCGCCGCACGCAATATCGAAGAAGGCGGCAGCCTGACGATTCTGGCGACCGCATTGGTCGATACGGGGTCGAAGATGGACGAAGTCATCTACGAAGAGTTCAAAGGCACGGGCAACATGGAGATCCACCTGGATCGCCGTATAGCTGAGAAACGCACCTTCCCGGCGATCAATATCAATCGCTCGGGCACGCGTAAAGAAGAGTTGCTTACGGATCCGGAAGAACTGCAGAAAATGTGGGTACTCCGCAAAGTACTGCATCCCATGGATGAACTGGCGGCGGTCGAGTTCCTGCTCAGCAAGATGCAGGACACCAAGACCAATGCGAAATTCTTCGAGGCTATGAAGCGCTAGGAGAGTTCGACAGGACCGGCAAGTCACATATTTGTCGGGGGAATGGCTCGCTTCGCTGCGCTTTATTTCCCCCGACAAACATCTGACTCACCGAAATTCGAGCCCGAAGTAACCTTTCATCGAAGATATAATGGATTCCGCCATTTCGAAGTCCATTTGAAGATCACTCTCTCGGTCAGGTATTGCGTCCAGTACTGCTTATGGCACACCGTCAGGATGCGGGTCGCAATTTGGCGGCTGAATGGCATTCCAGGCCATCGACAATATACGCCATCCATTTTCCGTTAGGCCCAAAACGAAAACATCCACACCGCAGTGCGACCAATCACCGTTGAGGTAGAAATCGTAGGGATACCAGACCGTGGCCAACGGACCGGATACCAATACTGTTGGATCAAACCCACGTTCTACAATGTCATCATCGGTTGTGAGATCTCGGCTTTCCGCCCAAGTACGAACGCGTAGTCGGTGCTCGCCATCTTTGACGCTGACTGTGTAACTCACGGCCTCATCGACCATTAGCTCAGACAATGCTTGAAAATCTTCCGATGAAATCAGTTTCAACGCACTATCCGCAACCGCCAATACGTCCTTCTTAACATCAGCTGCCTTAGCTACGGTCATCGTTGCGAGAAACATTGTAAGAACAAGTACGCGCTTAACTCTATGGTCTAGCATTGTGAATTCACCTGCTGAGTTTTTATTATGGGCTGTGCTGTCAAGATCATAGCAAGCGATATTTGTAAAATCTCAGCCTCGGCCGTAAGCAGACGCTCGACCAACGACTATTCTGACTCAATTGTCACCGGGTCGGCGTTCAACTGTCGTTGGTACTCTGCATCGTCCATGTTGCCATGGGATTCGAGAATCAGACCATCCTCGTCCAAGGTCCATTGCTCGTATCCTATTAGATTGACCGCATTTCCGGTGCCGCCCGGGCCAGTATTTGTTCCAGTCCAATGCCAATGAAACTCAATGTGATCTTTTGTCTGACGCAGTTCGATCAGTCGTACAACCATATCCGGAAACGAGGCCATGAAGCTGCGTGCGGTCTCTGCTATAGCATCACGGCCTATCGAAGCATCACCATCATTAATCTGAAATGACGCGTTCTCCGCATAAAAAGAAGCGAAAGCGATTGGGTCTTGACTGCTCCAGGCTGACGCGTATCGAACTCCGAACTCCGTAAGATCCGTCATGTCACCTTGTTCGTCTTTGGATTGGCAAGCTGAGAGCAGCACCAAGACCACGATGGTTGTTGTTAGAAAATAGGGTAGTCGCTTTGGCATATTTGCCTCTCTCAAGTTCTTGTCTCTCATGTGTTCCGGGGCCCGTATGGGCAAGAATAGTTTCAATCAAGTTTTTCGAGTATCGCCCATCTTACATCCGTGTGAGCGAGTGCTTTAGTCCAGAAGAGGACGTTCGCAGGTGGCGAAATTGGTCGGAAGTCGCTATTGGCATGAAACGTAGCCGACAAAAAATTGTTCGGCCGATAAAAATTCGACATGTCGTCTGTATCGGCGAATACTGACGCTGTCCTAAACAAAAACGAAGAATAAGGGAGAGTCGGATGGATATTACAGGCCTGATAGCTGGACTTGTGAGCGGCGGTGTCGGCGGCAACATTGCGGGCGCACTAATGAAGGACAAGAGCCTCGGCTTGCTGTGGAACACGGTCGTTGGCGTTGTTGGTGGTGGCGTTGGCAGTCAGATTCTTGGAGCACTCGGCGTGCTTGACGGCGGCGGCTTGCTTGCAAATATCGGCGGCTCAACCGTTGGTGGTGCGTTGCTGCTGTTCATAGTTAGTTTATTCAAAAAGTAGCCAGGGCGTTTTCATGTTAGACAAAAGATCATCGACACTCATAGGGTGTCGATCAGTGTTCGTTGCGCTGGTTACTTTCGCACTGTCGGCGTGTGTCGGCATGGGTCCTGGCTTCGAGACTCCGACCGTCAACGTGAGCTCGTTCCGTACGCTACCGTCAGAGAGCGGCATGCCTAAATTTGAGATTGGCTTGCACGTAATCAACCCGAATAGTGAGGCTCTCAAACTTCGGGGCGTGGCCTACACGGTAAGCATTGAGGGTCGTGAGTTAATCAAAGGCGTTGGCAATGACCTGCCGGTCATCGAGGGTTACGGGGAGGGCGACTTTATCGTAACGGCAGCCGCCAGCCTGTTCGAAGGCGCAATGCTGCTGAAGGACCTGGTCGGCGGGCCAATGGACACACTCAACTACGAATTCGAAGCGAAGCTCGATGTTGGTACCTTTATTCCTGCCATTCGGGTCAAAGACGAAGGCGAATTTAGCCTGCAACCGTCGCGATAGGTGCAGACAGGCTGCTGGCAGCCGTGCAGTGACGAATTAGTGGTCTAAGATGCGACCGATTTTCCGCCCGCAGCACGTCTGACAAGGCAGGGACTGGGAGAAAGGCTGCTATGCCGGTTTATCTTGATGATAAACGCCTTGTAAAACAATTGCTTGCAGGCGATCAGCGTGCTTTTGATCGGTTTTTCGAGGAGAATTTCGCGCGGCTGTACCGTTTCGCATTGGTGCGTCTGGCGGATGATCCGGAAGCCGCTCGCGAGATAGCGCAGATTACGTTAACCAAGGCGGTGCGCAAGTTGCACCAGTATCGTGCCGAATCCGCAATGTTCACCTGGCTATGCGCCATATGTCGTAACGAAACCAGCGATTGGCTGCGGCGTCAGGTTCGCTATCGCGAGCATATTGTTCTTGTTGAAGACCACCCTGAGATTCAGGCTGCGGTCGATTCGTTCCAGATCCCGGCTGAAGACAGCCCGGAACGACAATACCAGCGCGCACAGGGACTGCGCTTAATCCAGGTTGCCCTTGATCGGCTGCCTGCCAAGTACGGCAACGTGCTTGAGTGGAAGTACGTAGAAGGGCGTTCGGTGCGAGAGATCTCAACGAAGTTGAATATCGGAACAGAAGCCGCACAGTCGCTACTTGGGCGCGCGAAGCGGGCGTTTGCAGAGGTCTATTCAAGTCTGCATGAGACGTCTGAGAATGCAGATAACGAGTTGGTGAAATCATGAGTACGACGAGCGAGAACGAAGCAGTGAGAAATGTTGATGCTGTTGCGGCGCTGCTGGAACAGGCGTCGCTTCGGCCATCTCCGCCGAGCGAGGATGAGGCGATGATCAAAGAAGCAGTGCTATCCGAATGGCTGATTGTGACGGGTCGACGCCGGGCACGAATACGCATGACACGTTTTGCGGTCGCGGCGATGGTGTTACTGGGCGTCGCCGTTACGTTCAATACTTTGCAAGTGAGCGGCGTTGCGCCTGTGCAGGTAGCAACGATCGCTAAAAGTCATGGCGCAATTCATGTGCGTGGAGACGGATCGCAAGTACACGAGTTGCGTGATCTCGAGTCAATAATGTCCGGGCAAACGATTATTACTCAACATGAGTCGGGGATCGGACTCGCGTGGGGTAACGGCGGTTCGCTAAGAATCGCAGCTGATACCCGAATCGAATTTGTATCCGCAGAGGAAGTGCGACTGCATTCCGGTCGAATCTACTTCGACTCAACACCATCCGAGCTGATAGCGAGTGTTGCCAGCAATGCAGGAGAGGCGAAACTTCAGATTCTGACCAGTCACGGTACGGTTTCGCATCTGGGCACACAGTACATGACCTACACGTCCCCCAAAGAACTCGCGGTTAGTGTCCGCGAGGGCGAGGTCCTGGTCGATGGCACTTATCACAGCGAGAAAGCACACGCAGGCCAACAGCTGAGCATTGTGGCAAGTGCGCGCCCGAATGTTGCCAATTTCCCGAGTCACGGCGAGGCGTGGCGTTGGCTCGAGGAAATTGCTCCTGACGTTGAGACCGACGGCCGCAGCGTCGATGTGTTCCTGAACTGGATCAGTCGTGAAACCGGTCTGAAAGTTGAGTACCCGGACGCGGCAACGCAGCAGGCTGCCAGACTCGAAGTGTTGCACGGAACTGTCAATTTGCAGCCTAGAGCTGCTTTGGATTTCTGGCTCGAGTCTACGGACCTGAATTGGTCTGTGGATGGAGGCACCATCAAAGTGAATGCTATCGACGACAGCGGCGGTCAGTAAATTTGCGAGCCCTGGTTGCTATCTGTTGTCTACTGTCCGCGGTTGTCCAGGCAGCTGACGGCGATCCATTGCGGTATCAAGGCCGCGCCATAGCAGACGTCATAGATGAGTTTCGCGATGCGGGAATGCCGTTCGCCTACAGCACCAGTCTGGTTAGCGCTGCGCTCAAAGTCCTGCAGGAACCTGAAGCTGACGAGCCCCTTGCAATTGTTGAGCAAATTCTTAAACCACATCGACTCATGGTCAGGGAGCAGGCGGGTCTGTTTCTTATCGTTCGTTTCGATGCGGCGGGGACCACGGCTGGCAATATCCTGCTGGTCGTTACCAACAAAGGCAGTGAGAGACCGATCGCTGCGCCGGACGTCAGCATAGAGCCGCGCCTGACAATATCAAATCAGCTGATGCCGGGCGTATTCGAGTACTCGGGAGTCTCAGCCGGTAGTTACGAGTTCGATATCGAGGCATTAGGCTACGAGGCGGCACACAGAATAGTTGACGTCTGGTCCGGCGAAACAACAGTTGTCAGCGTTAGTATGGCGGCGGCACGGCCGGAGATAGAAACAGTCTCCGTATCTGCCAGCCGCTATGAAATTCTGCGTGAACTTTCGGCATCGCGATTCGAACTGGATCAACGCACCATCCAAAACATGCCTGATGTTGGCGAGGATCCTATTCGCGCGACGCAGCGTTTGCCCGGAGCGGCCGCAAGCGGCGCGTCGGCAAAGACTCATTTCCGTGGTGGAGAAGATTCGGAAATTGGCATCATGCTGAACGGGCATCCGTTGTTCGATCCGTTTCATATTCGTGATTATCAAAGTATTTTTAGCGCTATTGATGCGCGCGCGATTGAAGGTGTAGAAGTCTATACCGGCGGATTTCCGGTGCGCTTCGGCGATCGTATGAGTGGGCTGGTACTGATGGAATCGCTGGAGCCATTACGCGCCCGACATACCGAAATCGGCGTTAGTGTGTTCAACACTTCTGCCTTGACGGCAGGTAGCAACGCAGACAGTCGATGGCTGCTGTCTGCCCGTCGCGGCAATCTTGATCTGGTCATAGACGACAAATTTGGCAAGCCAAACTACTACGACATTTTTGCTGAGTTTGGCTTCGACCTGTCGTCAGATACGACGCTTTCGATTAACGGCCTGTTTGCGGATGACCAGGTTGAGCTAATTCTGGAAACAGATCCGGAAGAGCTCGAACAAATTACAAGTAGAACGAAGAACGCGCAGGTTTGGATGCAACTTGAAAATCGGTGGTCGAGTGAGCTAAAAAGTAAGACGGTTTTGTCTGCTGTAAAATTCAAAAACCGGCGATTCGGATCGGTCAACGATGATGCCAAGATCGTTGGACTGGTTCGCGATGACCGCGAAGTAAACGAATACGCCTTTCGCCAGGACTTCACTTTCACACGATCGGATACGCATCTTTTTCGATGGGGAATTGAAGCCGCCTATTCTGCGGCGAAATACGTCTATCAGAATGAGGCGGAGTATTTTGGCCTGTCAGCCGAATTCGAAGGTCGGCAAGAACCGTCTAGCGTGGAACTCGCCGCCGACCCGAACGGCGGCAGTTACTCACTCTATTTTTCGGATCGATGGCGTCTGACGCCGCGCACTTTGTTCGAGTGGGGCCTGCGCTGGGACGATCAAACTTACACTGAACTCGTATCGGATGCGCAATTGAGTCCCCGTGCCAGCATCATGCATGCAATCACGCCGAAAACCGAGATGTTCATGAGTTTGGGGCGCTATCACCAATCGCAGGGTGTTAATGATCTGCAAATAGAAGATGGAATTACCAATTTCTGGCCGGCGCAACAGGCCGACCATCTGATCGTTGGCATGCGAACCCTGATACAGGAAAAGTATTTACTGCGCCTTGAGGCATTTCAAAAGAACATGCGACATGTGCGGCCGAGGTTTGAGAATCTGTATAACCCACTTGGGACCATTCCTGAAATACTGCCGGATAGAATTCGACTGGATCCCAGCGGTGCCGAATCAGCCGGCTTAGAGGTGTCGATCGACAGCTCTACCGGTCCGCTGAACTGGTGGCTGTCCTATACCCTTTCCAGGGCCACTGATCGTATCGACGGCAAGCAGCAACTGCGTAGCTGGGATCAGCGGCATGCGGGCCAGGGCGGCATCACTTGGAGCGGCGACAAATGGGATATCGCTCTCGCTGCCAGCGTGCATACCGGCTGGCCGACGACCGATCTGGAGTATGTTCAGATCGGTGTAGATCCCGCTGGCGATCCGGACTTTGCAGCCATCCCGGGTCCGCGCAATGAATTGCGCGTGCAAACTTTCGCCAGCCTTGATTTTCGACTTAGCCGCAGGTGGAAGCTACAGCGCGGTTCACTGTTGGCGTTTCTCGAAGTCTCCAACCTGACAAATCGCCGCAATCAATGTTGCAACGACTACGATCTTGAAGTGGACGAGGACACTGGCGAGGAGTTCCTCGAAAGTAGTCTGGACTACTGGTTGCCGCTAATGCCTGCCGTGGGCATTCTCTGGGAATTCTGACAGGCATCCTCGTAAATATTCAGGTGTCGCCCGGCCGCTAGCTCGTATGGCTGGATGTCGTTACGTTCGATGGTTTGCGCGGCTCTGTTCAGGACTGAGCGAGCAATGGCGCTGCGGTCCCGTTCAAACTCATGGTCGACAGTGATAACGAACGGAATAGATCGCGTCAGGGTGAGAAGCAGACCGGACTGTCCACTGCGGCCTTCATGCACGTGGGCGACATCGACGTCCGGCATCAGGCAATAGGCCATAACCGGCGTTCTCACGACCGGTCCGACAGTAACGGATTCGCATTTCGCCAGCCGCCGGGCAAGCGCCACGCTGGCGACAAGGACATGCTGGGAAATGCCAAACTTGTCCAAAGCCTCAACCAGGGCCGCAAAATACTTACTGGCTGAGCTGTCCGGAGTTGCCAGGCAAATGTGACCAATATTCATACCCGTTTAGACGCCGTTAGCGACTAAAACCGGTCGGACATTTCAGCTCTATTTTGCGCTAATAACGTAGGTCAGGATTTCAACAACCTGTTGCGGCGTTTGTGCCCAGGCCATGGCGGCGCCGTCAACTTCCTTGAGGGCGTGTACGATATCGTCTGCGTGCAGGGTGATGTAGGGCTTACCCAGGGCAGCACATTGACCGGCATCGAATGCGGCATTCCATTGTTTGTACTTGTCACCGAAGCGGACCACGGCGATATCGCAGTTCTCAATCAGGGTCCGTATGCGAATACTATTGACCTTGGCTGACTTGTGGTCTCGCCAAAAACTCTCGCTCTCGGCGCCGAGAACATCCCCGGCAGCGTCGCTCGCTTCATGATTGGTGACAGCAGAGGTAAACTCGATATCCAGCTGCTGCGATTTTGCACCAGCAATAATTTGATCGCGCCAGTCCGTATGTATTTCACCGGACAAGTAAACGGTCCAAATCATAGGTAACCTCTTTTGCTTCAAAAACGAAATTTAGTATCTGGTTCGCTGGCTGCTTTTGCAAGACTCGTTCTGCTTCTGGTGCCGCTCATGGCCTGTTCCGAAGTCTACGAGCCGATGCAAAGGCACGCCTTCGAGCACGAAGGTGTCGAGCGCGAGTACTTTGTGCATGTGCCCGAAAATGCCGCCGGCGCCTTGCCTGTGGTGCTCGGCCTGCACGGCTATTCGAGCACGGCTACCGGCTTTGAGTACGCACACGACCTGAACGCGCATGCGGACAAGTCAGGCTACATCGTCGTGTACCCACAGGCGACGCATTTCATGGTGGCGGAGGGTTCGCCGGCGGCGTATCGCGCTACGACCTGGAATTCGTACAGTGAGGACAATCCCGACCGCAGCACGGGACCGCATTGCACGGCAGAGTCGGCAAAGTACGCCTGTCCGCCGGGCTGCGGCGAGTGTCACGCGTGTCAGTGGGAGCCGTGCACAAATGATGTCGCCTTTCTCGAAAGAGTGCTGGACGAGGTAGAGGTCAGCTACGAGACCGACAGCAGTCGTTACTATGTTCTGGGTGTGAGCAGCGGCGGTATCATGACGATTCGTATTGCCTGTGACCTGTCTGAACGACTGGCTGCGGCGGCGCCAATCATCGCTCTGCAGCCGCCGGGGCATGCCTGCGGTCCGGAATCCGACCTCCCTGTCATGTTTTTGATGGGTGCCCTCGACGAAACAATTCGCCTGGATGGTAAGGCCGGCAAGGACGATGGCTTCCTGTATGAGACGTTGGATGCTTCGGCAAGGATTCATGCACAAGCAATGCAATGTAAATCCGGGCCAAGCCCCTGGCGCAATGACCTCGCAGCGGCTGCGGGTGTTGAGTGTACGGCCTATTCAGACTGCCGTGTCGCAGGGCATGAGGTCGTTAGCTGCGTTGATCCAGGTGGCGCGCATATGTGGCCAATGCAAGGGCCGCGGGGTGCGCCGGCGACCTGCGTATCTGCCCAGCAGGCCGCGTCAATGCCAGAAAAACCCCTGTGCAGGCCGGCGCCGGAAGGTGGTCCACATGCTGGGATGGATCTGGTGTGGTCCTTCTTTAGCAGATATCGTCGTGACTAACCGTGGCCGGCCAGATAGCATGAACCTATGAGTAAACGAATCAGAAGCAGTAAAGAGATCTGGGAAAAGGATCGCCGGCATGTGATGCATCCGTACCATAACTTCGTTAGCTATGACGAAGAAGGTTCGCTCATCATCGGCAAAGGTACCGGTGCCTACATCGAGGACATCGATGGTAAGGATTACTTTGATGCCGTTGGTGGTATGTGGTGCACCAATATCGGCCTCGGTCGCCAGGAAATGGCTGATGCCATCGCCGAGCAGGTGGTAAAGCTGGCTTACGCCAATCCCTTTACCGATATGTCGAACGAGCCGGCGGCGATGCTGGCCGCAAAACTGGCCGAACTTGCCCCCGGTGACCTGAACCATGTGTTCTTCACCTGTGGCGGCTCTACCGCCAATGACGGCGCCTTTCGCCTTGTCCAGATGTATCAGGCGGCGCGCGGCAGAAAGAGCAAGAAACACATCCTGTGCAGGCATGACGCATACCATGGCACCACCTACCTGGCAGCGTCCTTGTCGGGCAAGGCGGGCGATCGCACGCCGGAATTCGATTACATTGATGACATCATTCACCACCTCACCAGCCCGAATTTCTATCGGGCGCCAGAAGGCATGGATGAAGCCCAGTTTTGTGACTTTCTGATCGATGAGATGGAAGCTCTGATCAATGAGATCGGCGCGGATAATATTTCTATGTTCTATGCGGAGCCGATTCTGGGCTCTGGCGGCGTTATCGTGCCTCCGGACGGCTATAACCGTCGCACCTGGGAGCTTTGCCAGAAGTACGACATCATTTACCTTGCCGATGAAGTCGTGACCGGGTTTGGCCGCCTTGGCGAGTGGTTCGTTTCCAAAGAGATGTTTGATGTGCAGCCGGACATCATTTGCTGCGCCAAAGGCCTTACCTCAGGGTATCTGCCATTGGGCGCCGCCATATTCTCAGATCGCATCTACGAAGTACTAAGCAACGATGCCGACCGATGGTTTACCAGTGGTTATACGTATTCCGGCCATCCGGTGAGCTGCGCCGCTGCGCTAAAAAACATCGAGATCATGGAGCGCGAAAAGATCTTCGATAACGTCAAGGAAGTGGGCGTGTACTTCGAAGAACAACTGCGTACGCTACTCGACCTGCCAATCGTCGGCGATATTCGTGGCCGTCTATTCATGATGTGTGTCGTCAATGTCATGGATAAGGAAACCAAGGAGTTCTTCCCGCCAGAGGTAAACATTGGCAAACGTATTTCAAATCACTGTGAGGAGCTGGGAGTTATCGTGCGACCCGCGGCCGACCTGAATATCATGTCGCCGCCATTAACGATGACCAAAGACGATGTCGACTACGTTGTACCGCGTCTGCGTAAGGCGATCGAAGCAACGATGGAAGACCTTGTGAACGAGGGGCTGCTAACGATCGACCCGAGTGTCGAGGCGCCACGCGTCCACCCACGTAGTATCTAGATACACCAGGTCGAGTTGCTGTAATAGCCGCTCTTCCATGTCCGGCATGTGCGCAGCACCATAGAAAATCGCAATGCGCCTCGCACCTGCGTCCAATTGCTCCGTGAGTACGTCAATGGCACGCTGATTGCGTGCGCCGATGACAGCTGACTGTGAGTCGTCACCCAAAATTTCACTGGTCTTCTCAAGATCGGTCAATTCGTACGCCAGCATCGTCTTGAAGGCATTGTCCGAATCGGCGGACAGCATCGCAGACAACAGATTCACATTCTTCAGCCCCAATGGGTCTTTCGCGTATTCGTCAAAGGACGCATAGAAAAGTCGCCAAAAATATACGTACAGAGACTCGCCGCGTTCATCCATGCTGTCGGAAAGCTCCGTAGGCGAGAGATCGGCGTGCACAAAGTTGTCAGCCCCATAGTTGATCTCATCGAGCTGAAAGCTCAGAGCAAGCATATTTTTCATCGCCACCTGCGTACTCGAAATGACGCTTTGCTGCTCGGGGTCGCGCGTCGTAATGACGGTGTCCTTTGGCGCAATCAATTCATACAGCAGCGCATCATAGTCTGCGAAACGCGAGTTCAGGTCTTCGTAATACTCTTTGTCACCGATATGAATGGCGCTGATCAGATCAATCTGCAGGGTGCCGTTGCCATCGCGCGGGACATAACTGGCGATCGCAAGCTGCAGCGCGAGCGGCTTGTCTTCTGCATCGACGCTAACACGCGCAAATTCCGTCGCCTGTTCGGCCTCTTGGGCCACTGTAACTGCGACCGGCAAAAACGCCAGGCTTAGGCACAACATGAAGATATTTCTGCTAATCACAATCAGCGAGTACTTTTTGTGGCGGCTGGTACACGATTAGCGGATCGGGCTCGGTCACGATTTCCTGGTCTTTGTCCGGATAATCAAGGTTGTGCAGAAAAAAGCGCATGCAATTGATGCGAGCTCGCTGCTTGTCGTCGGACTTGATCAGGGTCCAGGGGCTGGTCACAGTGTTGGTGTGTTCGAGCATGACCTCTCTGGCCGCGGTGTATTCATCCCACTTCGAGCGCGACGCGATATCTATCGGGCTGAGCTTCCACTGTTTCAGCGGATCGGTCTCGCGCGACTCAAAGCGCCGCGCCTGCTCTTCCTTGTCGACCGCGAACCAGAACTTGAATAAGGTAATTTCCGAGCTGATGAGCATGCGCTCAAATTCCGGACACTGCCGCATGAACTCGTCCACTTGGTCTGCGCTGCAAAATCCCATGACAGGTTCCACGCCGGCGCGGTTGTACCAGGACCTGTCGAAGAACGCGATTTCGCCGTTGGTTGGCAGGTGTCGCACATAGCGTTGAAAGTACCACTGGTTTCTTTCCCTGTCGGACGGCTTTTCCAGCGCAACAACTCGCGCTCCACGAGGGTTTAGGTGCTCCATGAAGCGCTTAATAGTGCCGCCTTTACCTGCTGCGTCTCGTCCTTCAAAGATGGCGACGACTTTATTGCCAGTTTCCTTCAACCAGCGCTGCGCCTTGAGCAATTCGACCTGCAGGGCCTGCTTCTGCTGCTCGTATTCCTTGTTCTTCATATCCTTCTCATAAGGATATTCGCCGTCACAAAACTGTTTACTACTGTTAGTCATTGGTTTGTCTATTCGGTGGTAGCATCCCCTTAACGATAACAAAAATTGGGGACGGATTATGGAAGCAGTTGTCATTGTCACGGTTCTGGCGTTATTGCAGTATTTTTGGTTCGCGATCGAAGTTGGCAAGATGCGCGTTAAACACCAATGTCATGCACCCGCGACCACCGGTGCGCCGGAATTCGAACGTATGTTTCGGGTCCAGCAAAACACCCTGGAGCAGCTGGTCATGTTTATCCCTGCGCTGTGGATGTTTGCCCAATGGGTCAATCCGATGTGGGCGGCGGGTATGGGTGTCGTTTATCTGATTGGCAGGGCGATTTACCGGGTAGCCTATGTAAAAGACCCGAAAAGCCGCTCAGCAGGCTTCACGTTAAGCATTCTGCCATCGTCAGTAATGTTGATCTGGGTGTTGGTGGATGCGGTCAGGGCACTCATCTAGGGCCGGCGCACATTTTGCTAGCGGCGCAGCGGAGGGCGGCTGTCGGACATTAGAATATCAAGCGCCTGCTGCGCTTTTTCAGGATTCTTGAGATCACGCGGTTCCAGCATTTCACAACCGTCGCGAATCATTTCGCTGATAGTGGTCGGATAGTGCTTGCACTCATCCGGTCGGTCGAAGTAGATACGACATGCGTACTTGTCCTGATTCGGTAACTTGCGAAGCCAGGGACAACGTAGCATCTGTTTGCCGGTGATCGGGCTAAACCAGATCTCGCCGCCCTCTACGTAGTCAGCGATATCGGGTCGATTCGTTTCCCACCAGTCAATTTCGTCAGCCGTGACTGTCAGGCCGCCACCGCCATACTTCACGCAACATTTGCCGCACTGATTACAGTCTTTCACGAATGCTGCTCACCTAGGTATTCATGGCGCGCGCTAGTTTCCGTTTAGCTGCATTCAGTATTTTTTTCTCGGGATCATCCAGCTTCTCAGCGGCGCGCATTTCGGCCAATGCCGCTTCTACATCGGTTCCGGCCAGCCAGGTCACAACGGTCGCTGCCTGATCGATATTGTCACTGCTAATCGATTTCGCGTTGCCGTCAAGAATAGAGATGCGATGCTTGCAGAAGTTGCCGTAGGTGCCGGCCGGACAATTGCAGATAGCCGTGAGGCTGTCGCCATCCTTAATGAAAATGACCTCATAAGGGTCTTTAGATGAACCCTTTACGAGAAAGGTGAGTTCTTGCATAGCTATGCCCACGTTCCCTGGTTTTGTTGTGGCGGAGTGAAGTGCGTGCGCATGTTCTCAATGAACCCGCCGTGCTCCTGAGTGAAACAGTTCTTGGCAGACAATACCATCGAATTGCGGCGCCAGTGAAATGGGCCAAATTCGCCTATTTCTATGCCCGGTCGGACGAGAAACTTGTACCGGATGTTCCAGCACCTGGTCGAGACATCAAAGGGCGACATCTGCTTCGAAGCAGAACAGCTTATGCGCCCAGTGGCGATCTTTGTCTTCCTGGCTGTTATCCCAGTACATTTCCTTCTCATCCTGCAAGTGACCTTTGGCAATCAGGCAGTCCTGTAAATCCGTAAAAATCGGTTGGTTCTCTACCGTTGTCCAATTGTCATCGCAGGATGTCCAGTAATAGAACAAACCATTCCAGCGATAGTTAATCGGACACGATTTCAAGACGTGATCCTCATAGTCTCCTGCTTCGCACAAGGGACATTTGGGATCACGCTTAGGGCCGCTATCTTCGCTGCAGCCAAGCAATGCCAAAAGTAAAATGCACATAAGCCCGGTAATTATTGCTCTATTTTGCATAATCCCATTCCTCTGAATGCCTGTAGATCTGCTGCAAAGGATGGACTTTTGACCCAGTTTTGGCCTGATGGCGTGGAAAGGTTTTCCTGATGAAGGGCTGAGGACCAATGGCTTCAGCGATTGCACCTGGTAGCGACTAAATTCTCATTCCTCTGTGTCTTTCTGTGTCTCGTATGCAGATCGAATCTGATACGCAAGCTCTGCATAATCTTGAAACAGTTCCGAAAACGGCTCTTCTTCACCGGCAAAATAACCAATCTGCTGCATCGACACCTCACCTTCCTCGTCCACTAGTTGTCGCGTAATCCACGCGGGATGCGCGGGGTGTCCTGGAAGAGTGAACGCATAGTAGGTCGACGACGCAGTGTCCTCGAACAAGACCAGCAGGGCGCGTGACAGTTCCTGTCTGGTTTCACCGAACTCGTACTGAACAAGGTCATAGTAGGCCTGCCATTGCTCGAGCGTGACCTTGGAGTCTTCGTAAGGGTTATAAGTTGCCGCCAATAAACCACTGGCAAAAAGACATGCGATGAGTATCAGTCGATTGCATTTTCGACGCATCGCCACGGTAGCCATTAGCTTGGCTTTACTCACTGTCGCTGCGCACACTGACATCTATATTGCCGTCGAGATTCGTAACCAGGGTGAAATTGATCGGCCGGCAGCAGACCTGGCAATCTTCAATGTAGCTCTGGCCAGCTTCAGACTGATCGATCAGCACGTCGAGATTTTCGCCACAGTACGGGCATTCGATGTTCTTCTCGAGTAACTCCAAGGCGGCTCCCTTCCTCTCTGTTTTGCTACCAGCGGTGCAGCTGAACTCCTGTGCCCGCCGGGAACGTATTTGTCGCAAGCGCCAGCTCGACATAGCCAGCTGTGCCGCTTAACGCCGTGAAGTCACCCGACGTATTGGTCTGCACCGGCATGGCCAGCAACTGCCCGCCGACGCTCGACACCAGTTTAACTGGCAAGAAGCAGCTTAGTTGTGGCTTGAAGACATATTCCTGCGCCAAACTCGCGAATTCAGGCGGTGAGGGACGTAAACCAGCGGCCCAATTCAGCGCATTCACGACGTACTGGCGACAGCAGACGAGTGCCGATACCGGATTTCCCGGCAAGGCGAACACAGCCTGA